>ERZ773185.703-NODE-703-length-29046-cov-4.117312_pt1 | contig 29046 bp, 43 predicted proteins | sample MGYA00580531_ERZ773185 | MGnify/ENA primary metagenome ERZ773185 (study PRJEB29015, sample SAMEA2737799) | human gut metagenome | biome: human gut; feature: human-associated habitat; material: faeces | place: China | collected 2012 ...
CCTTTAAGATCGCCGGTTCCATGGCTATCAAGGACGCCCTCAAGAAGTCCGATCCCGTCCTGCTCGAGCCCGTCGAGAAGGTCGAGGTTGAGACCCCCGAGCAGTACATGGGCGACGTCATGGGCAACCTGACCTCCCGCCGCGGCAAGATCGAGGGCATGGAGGATCGTCACGGCACCAAGGTCATCACCGCCAAGGTGCCTCTGGGCGAGATGTTCGGATACGCCACCGACCTCCGCTCCCAGACCCAGGGTCGCGCGAGCTACACCATGCAGTTCGACTGCTACGAGCCCGTCCCCAAGTCTGTTCGTGACGAGATCGTCGCCAAGAACGGCGGCACCAACTAAACGACCCGAGCCTTAGCTCATTATGGAGGTACCAAAGTGTCAAGCCAGAAGATCAGGATTCGCCTCAAGGGCTACGACCACGAGGTCGTTGATCAGTCCGCCAAGCTCATCGTGGACACCGCCCAGAAGACCGGCGCCCGCGTGTCTGGCCCCATCCCCCTGCCGACCGAGCGCAACCTGTACTGCGTCATCCGCTCGCCGCACAAGGACAAGGACTCCCGCGACGAGTTCGAGATGCGCACCCACAAGCGCCTCATCGACATCCTCGACCCCTCTTCCAGCACCGTCGATTCCCTCATGCGTCTCGACCTCCCCGCTGGCGTGGACATCGAGATCAAGCTCTAAGTTCTAGATAACAGAGCGTCCGGTCGCCCCCGGGTGTTTCTACGCAAGTTACGGCGCTTCGCGCCAAAGAACTTGCTTAAGAAACACCCGGGGGCGACCTTTGTTATCTTCACTTTTCGCACTGGCGGGAAAGGGCAAAGAGCAAAGGGCTTTGGGCCGTTGAGCTGGGGTGATGGTAGCGTGTGTCGATTTGCTACAGCAGGAGGGGCCTTACTTGGGCAGGGTGTAGCTATACGTTGGCCTTGGAGGTGTGACGGTGGCTAGAGGAGCGGTTGGCATCCTTGTTCAGTTGGCTGGGCTTGCGTTGGGGCTCAGCATGACGTTTCTTTTGGCGAGAAGGTCGCAACGGAATGTTGATTGATATGTGTCAGGGCGTGAAGCTGCATCCGGGAAGATGCCTCTCACTAACTTTCTTTTGGTTAATAAATCTAGGCTTGGGAATACTCCAGCTAAAGAAATTGATTGAACGGCACGTGACTCTGGACGGGATTCGCTCCTAGTGAATGGAGGCGAAAAATGGACGGTAGCCTCGGACGAAATAGTGCAATGACCGTTCGTATTCTGGCCTCCGCGGTTGCACTAAGGGCCATATTAATGCGTCTGTTGAACTATCTGATTCCCATAACTGCCGTTGACGCGGCTAGTCCTAGTGCGGATTTGAGAATACTCTCACGCGACTGCATTGACGGAATTCTACAAGTCGTTACCCTTGGGGCCCTGCTGTTCTCGATTGCTCAATTCCTAAAAAAGGGCGCGGGCGATACTTCCTCGTCTCGGGATAATTTCGCCGCGCTTCTCGTCGCGGGCTTACTTGTTTTGCTGCTAGCTTTAGGTGATTCGAATGCTTTTATATTTGACTATGTGGGGCCGTCTATTGTGCCCCTATTAGTGGGAGCTGCAGCTAGCTGTGCAAACAATCTTAAAAGGAGGTCCTGAAATGAGAACAAGACATATTGACTTGGCCTTGAGAGCGTGCCTAACGCTTTGTGTTCTTGTGCTTGGAGTTATTGTCTGTAACCCCAAAATTGCTAAGGCCTCCGATTTGTCACTTGAAGAGGCTCGCGACTATCTGACTTCGTACTCAGATGTGAGTACGAATGTCAAAGGTCAGGAAGTGTTTGCTGAATACTCTTTTGCCTCTGATGAAGATTTGAACGCGGTGGCCGAGTTTGTCTCCGAGAACGGCATTGAGGCCCTTAATGCGGCAATTGACGATGCGGTCCAAAAAGATGAGATGATACTCGCGCCGTTCAAGCTGGAGAGGACAGTGTCTCCGTCTGATGTCACCAAGTATATTTCTGGGAACGGGACGCACGATGTCAGTGGGCAATCTTATGGCCTGGCGGATTTCGGCAAATATGGTACTGGAGAATATAGGGTCGTGTTGGGTTACCGCGTCGTTGTTTCAGGCGGTCAGATGACATCCATTGCTTCTACAAGTTTTGATATCCCCTCAATTACCAGGAGTTGTACCTGGGGCAATCTTCGTCTGCCCAACTATGTTCGCGCTTCGGTATGTGGCGTTACGGCCAACTATGATGTAACAAAGACCATCGAGATTCCGATAGGCGATGCCTCCTTTGAGCTGAAGAGCATCGTTGATAATGAAATCTTTACTGTCACTACTTATCTAAGCTAGCTGGTAATTTGCGAGTTGCTGCAGCTCGAATCGCCCCCAGTGGCTGTTTGTCGGCTTCTGGGGGCTTTCCGTGCGGTTGACTGGAATTGATTTGGAGCCATTTTGGAGAAGCGCATGAAGCGGCTGTATCTGGTGAGGCATGGGCAGACGGAGTACAACCTCAAGCATCTCGTGCAAGGGCGATGCGACTCTCCTCTGACAGAGCTTGGCCGCACGCAGGCGCTTGCCGCTGGCCGCTGGCTGGCCGACCATGAGGTGCGCCCGCGGGCGGCAGGCACTTCTCCCTTGGGACGTGCGTTCTCTACGCTGGGGCTACTGCTGAGCTGCCTTACCGAGCGAGGCTTGGTGGACCAGGGCCTGACGCCGCGCGCCATCCAGGGTCTTATAGAGCGTGACTACGGCACTTTCGAGCGCGGGCCTATGGCGGATGTGCCTGCTAACGTTTGGGATCCGGGAGATGCTCTTATTCCGTATGGAGGCGAGGGTAACGCTGCGTTGCGTGGCCGCATGATAGCGGCCTTGCGCGAGCTTCTCGCCCCAGAAAACGTGAGCTGCGCGCTTGTCGTGTCTCACGGTTCGGCCTCCCAGCAGTTCCTCAAGGCGTGCATGCCGGTTGATGGGGCTCCTGCCAAGCTTCCCAACTGCGCGATCATGGTCTGCGACTTCGACGAAGCCCATGGTGAGTTCTTTGTGAGGGACATCGTCGACCCCTGCGCCTGATGCCCGTGCGACTCTATGGATACGCCCGGGTCGGGGGACTATCTCGCCGCAGGTAGACGGCTCAAGAACTTCTGCGAAGAGATTGTGAAGCGGCCTTGCTGTGTGTAATATAGACAGGCTGCCTAACTGGGGACATTTATGTGTCACCGGAACGGCGGCATGTATCGGATGTGGTCCGCTGGGGTTGGGGCAAAGGGTGCCCCACATGGTCCCATGACCACCGAGGGTTAGGAAAGAGCATGGTCAGCACCATCCTTGGCCGCAAGCTCGGAATGACGCAGGTTTGGGACGAGAACGACAACGTCGTGCCCGTCACCGTCATCCAGGCTGGCCCCTGCACCGTCTCGCAGGTCAAGACGAAGGCGACCGACGGCTACGACGCCGTCCAGATCGGCTTCGGAGACATCTCCGCCAAGCACGTCAACAAGCCCATGGCTGGTCACTTCGCCAAGGCCGGCGTCGAGCCGATGCGCTTCCTGCGCGAGGTCCGCGTCGAGAACGGCGAGGAGCACCACACCGGCGACGTCGTGACCGTCGCTGACTTCGCTGACGTCAAGTCCGTCGACGTCATCGGCACCTCCAAGGGCAAGGGCTTCCAGGGCACCGTCAAGCGCTGGAACTTCTCCCGTGGCCCCATGACCCACGGCTGCCGCAACCAGCGCAAGCCTGGTTCCATCGGCCAGTGCGCCTATCCCGCCCGCGTCCGCAAGGGCCTGCACATGTACGGCCACATGGGCGACGCGCGCGTCACGGTCAAGAACCTCAAGCTCGTCCGCGTTGACGCCGAGCAGAACCTCATGCTCGTCAAGGGCGCTGTCCCCGGCGGCAAGAACGGTCTCGTCCAGGTCCGCATGGCCTAAGGGCCCCAAGAAGTCAAACTCTTAGGCTAACAAGGAGGACAGAATGTCCAAGTACGCCATCAAGAACGTTGAGGGGGCTCAGGTCGCCGAGACCGAGCTCGCCGACAGCGTCTTCGGCATCGAGCCGAACATCTCCTGCATCCACCAGGTTGTGGTTTGCCAGGACGCCTGCAAGCGTCAGGGTACCCACTCCACCAAGAACCGTCACGACGTCTCTGGCGGCGGCGCCAAGCCCTACCGTCAGAAGGGCACCGGCCGTGCTCGTCAGGGTTCCATCCGCGCTGGTCAGTGGACCGGCGGCGGCGTGATCTTCGGACCCACCCCGCACTCCCACGCCAAGCGCGTCAACCACAAGATGGTCAAGGTCGCCATGCGCGGCGTTCTCTCCGGCAAGGTTGCCGACGGCGAGCTCGTCCTCGTCGACTCCCTTGACTTCGAGAAGCCCAGCACCAAGCAGGCCGTCGCCGTCCTCAACGCCCTCGGCGTTGCCGGCAAGCGCGTCACCGTCGTCGTCGACGACGAGGCCGTTAACGCCTACCTCTCCTTCCGCAACATCGAGAAGGTCACCATCATCGGCGTTTCCGAGGCCAACACCCGCTACCTCATCGACAACGGTGCCCTCGTCATGACCACCGATGTCTGCAAGAAGCTCGAGGAGGTGCTCGCTTAAATGAACTCCCTCTACAACGTCATCATCCGCCCGATCATCTCTGAGCGTTCCTACGACCTCATGGAGCAGGGCAAGTACACCTTCGAGGTGGCCAAGGACGCTCCCAAGCAGGAGATCCGTCAGGCTGTGGAGAAGCTCTTCAACGTCCACGTCGTCAAGGTCAACACCATGAACGTCCGTGGCAAGGAGAAGCGCGTCCGCTACCAGTCCGGCATGACCCGCTCCTGGAAGAAGGCCGTCGTCACCCTTGCCGAGGGTGAGCAGATCGAGATCTTCGCCACCCAGCAGGCTCCCGCCGAGCAGTAGGGTTTTACGCCCGAGCCCCCAACAGGGGGCCGGGCTCTTATGCCGCGCATGATGGATACGCGCGGTACCGTGGTAATCCGGCGTCGGTCGCCAATCCCTGAGCGACCGGCCATCGGAAGAAGAAGGGAAAGTTTCAATGGCAGTCAAGCACCTCAAGCCCACGAGCGCTGGTAGGCGTTTCCAGACCGTCTCCGACTTCGCTGAGATCACCTGCAGCAAGCCCGAGAAGTCCCTCCTGGAGCCCCTGCCCAAGAAGGCCGGCCGCAACAACAACGGCCGCATCACCACCCGTCACCAGGGCGGCGGCAACAAGCGCCAGTATCGTCGCATCGACTTCAAGCGCCGCAAGGACGACGTCCCGGCCAAGGTCGCCACGATCGAGTACGACCCCAACCGCTCCGCTCGCATCGCCCTGCTGCACTACGTCGACGGCGCCAAGGCCTACATCCTGTGCCCCGAGGGCCTGCACGTTGGTGACACCGTCATCTCCGGCACCAAGGACATCGACATCAAGCCCGGCAACTGCATGCCGCTCTCCGAGATTCCCGTTGGTACCCTGATCCACAACGTGGAGTTCCAGCCTGGCAAGGGTGGCGCCATGGGTCGTTCCGCCGGCACCTCCATCCAGCTCATGGGCAAGGACAACGGCTACGCCGTCCTGCGCATGCCCTCCTCCGAGCTGCGTCGTGTCCTCATCACCTGCCGCGCCACCATCGGCGTCGTGGGCAACGCCGAGCACTCCAACATCGTGATCGGCAAGGCCGGCCGTAACCGCTGGCGTGGCGTCCGTCCCACCGTCCGTGGTACGGTCATGAACCCCGTCGACCACCCGCACGGCGGCGGCGAGGGCAAGAACCACACCTCCGGCCGCCCGTCCGTCACTCCTTGGGGCAAGCCGACGAAGGGTTACAAGACGCGCGACCCGAAGAAGGCCAGCAACCGTCTGATCATCCGTCGTCGCAAGTCCAAGTAGTCACACGAGTAGTAGGAGATAGAAAGAATGAGCAGAAGTCTCAAGAAGGGCCCGTTCGTGGAGACTCGCCTCCTCGCGCGTGTCACCGCTCAGAACGAGGCCGGCACCAAGGACGTCATCAAGACCTGGTCGCGCGCTTCCACCATCTACCCCGAGATGGTCGGCCACACGATCGCTGTCCACGACGGCCGCAAGCACGTGCCCGTGTACGTCACCGAGTCCATGGTCGGTCACAAGCTGGGCGAGTTCGCCCCGACCCGCACCTTCCGTGGTCACAAGGCCAACTAGGGGGTTAGGTAACTAAATGGCTAACAACACCACCAACGAGGTCCGCGCGACCGCCAAGTACGTTCGCGTCGCTCCCCGCAAGGCCCGTGCCGTCGTGGGTCTCATCCGCAACCTTCCCGTCGCCAAGGCGCTCGAGGTCCTGCAGTTCAACACCCGCGCGGTCTCCGAGGACATCTCCAAGGTCCTGCGTTCCGCCGTCGCCAACGCGGTCAACAACAACGGCATGCGTGCCGACGACCTCTACGTCAAGCTCGCCTATGTCGACGAGGGCCCCACGCTCAAGCGCATCCGTCCTCGCGCCAAGGGCTCCGCTTCCCGCATCAACAAGCGCATGAGCCACATCACCGTCGTCGTCGCTCCCCGAAAGGAGGCGTAGGGAAAGCATGGGTCACAAGGTTCAGCCTACTGGCTTCCGTCTCGGCATCACCGAGGAGTGGCGTTCCCGCTGGTACGCCGATAAGAACTACGCCGAGAACCTCGGCAACGACCTCGCCATCCGCGAGTTCCTGAACAAGCGCCTCGAGAAGGCCGCCCTTTCCCGCGTCGACATCGAGCGCGCCGGCGACAAGGTGAAGGTCACCATCTACACCGCTCGCCCGGGCATCGTCATCGGCAAGAAGGGCTCCGAGATCGACGGCCTCCGTGCTGACCTCGAGAAGGTCGCCAAGGTCGCCAAGGGCCAGGTCTCCGTCGACGTCATCGAGGTCAAGCGCCCCGAGCTCGACGCCAACCTCGTCGCCCAGTCCATCGCTGAGCAGCTCGAGCAGCGCGTCGCCTTCCGTCGCGCCATGCGCAAGGCCGTCCAGTCCGCCCGCAAGGCCGGCGCCAAGGGCATCCGTATCCAGTGCTCCGGTCGTCTGAACGGCGCCGAGATGGGCCGTCGCGAGTGGTACCGCGAGGGTCGCGTGCCTCTGCACACCCTGCGTGCCGTCATCGACTACGGCACCGCCACCGCTCGCACCACCATGGGTGCCTGCGGCATCAAGACCTGGATTTACCTCGGCGAGAAGCTTCCCGGCCAGCCGACCCCGCGTCCGGCTCTCGAGGGCTCTTCCCGTCCTCGCCGCGGTCGTAACGAGAGGAGGGGTCGTTAATGCTCGCTCCTAAGCGCATCCGTCACCGCAAGGTGCAGCGTGGCTCCATGAAGGGTCACGCCAAGGGCAACACCGAGCTGCACTTTGGCTCCTATGGCATCCAGGCCCTCGAGGCTCACTGGATCACCAACCGCCAGATCGAGGCCTGCCGTATCGCCATGACCCGCCAGATGAAGCGTGGCGGCAAGGTCTGGATCACCATCTTCCCGGACAAGCCCATCACCAAGAAGCCGGCTGAGACCCGCATGGGTTCCGGTAAGGGCAACCCCGAGGAGTGGGTGGCCGTCGTCAAGCCGGGCCGCATCATGTTCGAGATCGACGGCGTCGAGGATGCCGTGGCTCGCGAGGCCCTGCGCCTGGCTCAGCACAAGCTGCCCATCAAGACCAAGATCGTCACCCGCACCGTGCAGCAGGACGGGGAGGAAGCCTAATGAAGTACAAGGACATCCAGGAGCTCACCGACGAGGAGCTCGCCAAGAAGGTCGAGGAGGGCCGCGCCGAGCTCTTCAACCTTCGCTTCCAGATGGCTACGAGCCAGCTCGACAACACGGCTCGCGTCAAGAACGTCAAGAAGGACATCGCTCGTCTCCTCACCGAGCAGCGTGCCCGCCAGATCGCAGCGGAGAACTCCGCTGACGCTCAGTAGATCGCAGGAGTGTAGTTATGGCAGAGACCACTAGCAGGAACGCGCGTAAGGTCCGCACCGGTGTCGTTGTCTCCATCTCCGGCGACAAGAGCATCACGGTCAAGATCGACTACCGCAAGCACCACCCCAAGTACGGCAAGATGATGACCATCTCCAAGAAGCTCCACTGCCACGACGAGAAGAACGAGTGTGGCCTTGGCGACACCGTCACCGTCATGGAGACCCGCCCGCTGTCCAAGACCAAGCGTTGGCGTGTCGTGGAGATCGTCGAGCGCGCCAAGTAAGTATTTGAAAACCCAAACCACCCCATGTGCGCCGCTCGAGTGGGCGCACCTCTGGGGAGGGCATAGGTTCGGAGGAACACCAACATGATTCAGATGGAGAGCATGCTCACCGTCGCCGACAACTCTGGCGCGCGTCGCGTGAAGTGCATCAAGGTCCTTGGTGGCTCCAAGCGTCGTTACGCCGGCATCGCCGACGTCATCATCGGCGCCGTTCAGGAGGCCACGCCCGGTGGCTCGGTGAAGAAGGGCGACATCGTTCGCTGCGTCATCGTGCGTACCGTCAAGGAGACCCGTCGCAAGGACGGCAGCTACATCAAGTTCGACCAGAACGCCTGCGTCCTGGTCGACAAGGAGGGCGAGCCCAAGGGCACCCGTATCTTCGGGCCCGTCGCCCGCGAGCTTCGCGATCACAAGTACATGAAGATCGTCTCGCTCGCGCCTGAGACGCTCTAGGGAGGATTACCCAATGCCTAAGATGAACGTTAAGAAGGGCGATAAGGTCGTCGTCCTCTCCGGCAAGGACAAGGGCAAGGAGTCCGTCGTCCTGCGCGCCAAGCCCGCCGAGGGCAAGGTCGTCTGCGAGGGCGTCGCCGTGGTCAAGAAGGCCACCAAGCCCAACGCCCAGAACCAGCAGGGCGGCATCATCGAGAAGGAGGCCGCCATCGACGCCTCCAACGTGATGCTCATCTGCCCGAGCTGCGGCAAGCCGACCCGCGTCGGCCACAAGTCCGGCGAGCTCAACGGCAAGAAGACCGCCATCCGCGTCTGCAAGAAGTGCGGCGCCGAGTTCTAAGAGCGGCCTCATAGCCAAGTCAAGGCCCTTCTCCGCATAGCGGGGGAGGGCCTTTGTTTGTGCAGGAAGAGTGACGCGTTTCTCGTCATTTCCTTTTGGCCCAGAAAAGCATATTATGTTTCCTTGCGTCTCTAGGCGGGATAGGTCTGTCTCGACGACGTACAGAAAGGCTCCTGAGGTTGCCAGCCGCAGGAGGTGCGAGGCTCAGATGCCCCGTACTAAGTCCCCATGATTTGAAGGAGTGAAAATGGCAGACGAGTACACCCCCCGTCTCAAGGAGCACTATTACGCCACCGTGCGTGACGAGCTCCAGAAGCAGTTCAACTACAAGAACGTCATGATGATTCCGAAGATCGAGAAGATCGTCGTGAACATGGGCGTCGGCGAGGCCGCCACTGACTCCAAGGCCATCGACGGTGCCGTCGCCGACCTGCGCGCTATCACCGGCCAGCAGCCGCTGATCACCAAGGCCCGCAAGTCCATCGCTACGTTCAAGCTCCGCGCCGGCATGCCCATCGGCGCCAAGGTCACCCTCCGTGGCGACCGCATGTGGGAGTTCCTCGATCGCCTGATCGCTATCGCCATCCCGCGCATCCGCGACTTCCGCGGCATCTCCGCCAAGAGCTTCGACGGTCGTGGCAACTTCTCCATGGGCGTCACCGAGCAGCTCATCTTCCCGGAGATCGACTTCGACAAGATCGATCACACCCGTGGCATGGACATCACCATCGTGACCACCGCCGCCACCGACGAGGAGGGCAAGGCTCTTCTGGACGCCTTCCACTTCCCGTTCAAGGCGGAGTAGGCCAATACTTTGTTAGGAAGTCTCGGCAAAGCCGGGGCTCCAAGATTGCTCTGAAGGAGGATTTGTGGCTAAGACATCGATGATCGTCAAGGCGTCGCGCGAGCCGAAGTACTCTACGCGCAAGCAGAACCGTTGCCAGCGCTGTGGGCGTCCCCACTCCGTGTATCGCAAGTTCGGCCTCTGCCGTGTGTGCTTCCGCGAGCTTGCGAGCAAGGGCGAGCTTCCTGGCGTCCGCAAGGCTAGCTGGTAGGACGCAGGGCTCTGGCGTCCAGGCGCTTGCGCCACGGGCGTGAGCGAACCGGACACGCAGGTTCATCATTAACGAAGGAGAAGGATCAATGAAGATTACCGATCCCATTTCTGACATGCTGACGCGCATTCGCAACGCGAACTCTGCCAACAAGGCTGAGGTCTCCATGCCCTCCACCAAGGTTCTGGTCGAGGTTGCCCGCGTCATCTGCGAGGAGGGCTACATCGCTGGCTACGAGGTCGAGGATACGACCCCCCAGAAGACCCTCCACATCACGCTGAAGTACGGCGAGCGCCACGCCAAGGTCATCCGTGGCATCCGCCGCATCTCCAAGCCTGGTCTTCGCATCTACTCCACCGCCGACAAGCTTCCGCGCGTCCTCGGTGGTCTCGGCACCGCCGTCATCTCCACCTCCAAGGGCATGATGTGCGACCGCGATGCTCGCAAGCAGGGCATCGGCGGCGAGGTCATCGCCTACGTCTGGTAATTCTCGGCAGGAATGAAAGGAGACTACCGTGTCTCGTATTGGTAAGAAGCCTGTCCAGATTCCGGCAGGAGTGACTGTCGAGATCGAGGGCACCACCGTTACCGTCAAGGGCTCCAAGGGCGAGCTGAACCGCTCCTTCTCCGAGCTCATCAAGTTCGAGCAGGAGGGCGAGGAGGTCAACGTCATCCGCGTTGACGACACCACCGAGTCCAACGCTCAGCAGGGCCTGTCCCGCACCCTTCTTCACAACATGGTTCTGGGCGTCTCCGAGGGCTTCGAGAAGAAGCTCGAGCTCACCGGCGTCGGCTACCGTGTCGCCCTCAAGGGCAAGGACCTGGACCTCTCCCTCGGCTACTCTCACCCCGTGATCTACAAGGCCCCCGAGAACATCGAGTTCCTCGTGCCTGACAACACCCACATCACGGTCAAGGGCATCTCCAAGGGGCAGGTCGGCCAGGTTGCCGCCGAGATCCGCATGAAGCGCCCGCCTGAGCCCTACAAGGGCAAGGGCATCCACTACGAGGGTGAGCACATCCGTCGTAAGCTCGGCAAGGCTGCCAAGTAGTCTAGGCCATAGCAGAAGACCATCACCCCGTTAGGTGATGGCACGTCTAAGGAGTAAGCATGAACAAGTTTCAGGCTAAGAAGGCGGGTCTCGAGCGCCGCAAGCGCCGTGTCCGCGGCAAGGTGACCGGCACCGCCGATCGTCCGCGTCTGGCCGTCCACCGCACCAACGCCCACATTTATGCTCAGGTCATCGACGACGTCGATGGCAAGACCATCTGCGCGGCCTCTACCCTCGACCCCGAGTTCCGTGCCACCGGCAAGCTGGGCTCCAACAAGGAGGCCGCTGCCTTCGTCGGCGAGCTCGTCGGCAAGCGCGCCGTCGAGAAGGGCGTCACCACGGTCCGCTTTGACCGCGGTGGCCGTCTCTATCACGGTCGCGTCCAGGCTCTGGCAGACGGTGCCCGCAACGCGGGCCTGAAGTTCTAGGAGGATTCAATGGCACGAGATCGTAAGCGCCAGCAGGACACGGATCTTCAGGAGCGCGTCGTCTACATCCACCGCGTCTCCAAGACCGTCAAGGGCGGCCGTCGCATGTCCCTTCTCGCCCTCGTTGTCGTCGGTGACGGCAAGGGCAACGTTGGTCTTGGCATGGGCAAGTCTGCTGAGGTGCCCCTGGCCATCCAGAAGGGCGTCGAGGACGCTAAGAAGAACATGTTCCACGTCGAGGTCACGGGCGAGGGCACCATTCCTCACGAGGTCGAGGGCCACTTTGGCGCCGGCCGCGTCCTGATCAAGCCCGCTGTCCCCGGTACCGGCGTCATCGCTGGCGGCCCTGTGCGTCCGCTCTTCGAGCTTGCCGGCATCACCAACGTCCTGTCCAAGTCCATGGGCACGGACAACGCTCTCAACAGCATCAAGGCTGCTGCCGAGGGCCTCAAGGCTCTCTCCACGCCCGCCCAGACCGCTGAGCGCCGTGGCCTGACCGTCGCCGAGATGTTCGTCGGGAAGGAGAACTAGAGATGGCTCAGTCCCTCAAGATCACGCTCGTTCACAGCGCCGTCGCCTCCGTCAAGAAGGACCAGACGGCCACCTGCAAGGCTCTTGGCCTGCGCAAGATCGGCGACACCGTCGAGCAGCCGGACAACCCGAGCATCCGTGGAATGATCTTCAAGGTCAAGCACCTTGTCGATGTTGTAGAGAACTAGGAGTCACTCACTATGCAGCTCAACGATCTGCGTCCCGCTGAGGGCTCGCGCAAGAACCGCAAGCGCATCGGTCGCGGCAACTCTTCTGGTCACGGCACCACCGCCGGCCGCGGCACCAAGGGCCAGCTCTCCCGCTCTGGTGGCGGCAAGGGCGCCGGCTTCGAGGGCGGCCAGCAGCCGCTCGCCATGCGCCTGCCCAAGCTCCCCGGCTTCATCAACCACAACCGCGTGGAGTACGCTCCCGTGAACGTCTCTCGCCTCGAGGAGATCTACGCTGACGGCGAGACCGTCAACGGCGAGACCCTCTGCGCCAAGGGCGTCATCAAGAAGCCGTTCATCCCCGTCAAGGTCCTCGGCAACGGTGAGATCACCAAGAAGCTGACCGTCAGCGTTGACAAGGTCTCCGCTTCCGCCAAGGCCAAGATCGAGGCGGCCGGAGGAAAGGTCGAGACGGAGTGCTAAAGGGACTTGCCAACGCGTTTCGCGTTCCGGAGCTGAGGAAGAAGCTCCTCCTCACGTGCGGCATCCTTCTGCTGTATCGCTTTGGAGCCTACCTTCCCGTTCCGGGTGTGCCGTTCCAGGACATGCTCGGCGCCTATCAGGCCGGCCTGTCCTCCAACGGCGCGATGGCTGTGCTCAACCTGTTCTCAGGTGGCGCCCTTTCCCGCATGTCCGTGTTCAGCCTGGGCATCATGCCCTACATCACCGCGCAGATCATTCTGCAGCTGATGCAGGCGGTCATCCCGGGCCTCGGCGAGCTTGCTAAGGAGGGCGAGGCCGGTCAGCGCAAGATCACGCAGTACACGCGCTACCTCACGATCGGCCTCGCTCTTCTCAACGCCGTCGGTTACCTGTTCCTATTTGGCAGCTACGGCGTGAGCTTCGCCAACATGGGCATCCCCGTGGCGCTCGAGAACGTCATTGTGGTGTTTACGCTGCTTGTCGGCGCAATCATCATTATGTGGCTCGGCGAAGTCATCACCCAGCGTGGTATCGGCAACGGCATGTCGCTCATCATCTTTGCGAACATCATGTCCGGCCTGCCCACCTCGCTCATCTCGTCTGTCACCACTACCGGCAACGTCGTCCTCACCGTGATCACGCTCCTCGTGATCGTCGCCATCATCCCCGTGATTGTCTACGTGGAGCGTGGCCAGAGGCGCATCCCCGTCCAGTACGCCAAGCGCGTCGTCGGACGCAGGATGATGGGTGGCCAGTCCACCTACCTGCCGATCAAGGTCAACACCGCTGGCGTCGTGCCTATCATCTTCGCCTCTGCGGTGCTGTACCTCCCGGCGCAGCTCGCCGTCTTCTTCCCGACCGTCGGTTGGGTCCAGGCGGTTGCAAGCGCGCTTTCCACGGGTTGGCTCAACTGGGTCCTCTCCGTGCTCCTGATCGTGGCCTTTGCGTACTTCTACTCCTCGATGGTCTTCAATCCCACGGAGACCGCCGACCAGCTGCGCAAGCAGGGCGGCTTCATTCCGGGCGTCCGTCCGGGTGCCGCCACGGCGGATTACATCAAGGACTGCATCGACCACGTGACGCTGCCTGGCGCCCTGTTCATGTCACTCCTGGCCGTCGTTCCTACCATCATCTTCTGGTTCACGGGCAACTCCTTGATCCAGGCGTTCGGCGGAACGTCCGTCCTCATCATGGTCGGCGTTGCAATGGACACGCTCTCCTCGCTAGAGAGCCAGCTCAAGATGCATAACTACGACGGGTTCTTCAAGTAGGTTCGCTGCGAGGGCAGGCAGGCAATCTGCCTGCCCTCTTTTTGCTTTCGAAAGGGCTGAAGCAACGTGAACATCGTTCTTCTCGGCGCTCCGGGCGCTGGCAAGGGTACTCAGGCTCAGAAGCTCGTTGCCGAGTTCGGCTTCGCGCATATCTCCACCGGCGATCTTCTCCGTGCCGCCGTCAAGGCCGGCACCAAGCTCGGCGTGGAGGCCAAGGGCTACATGGACGCCGGCAAGCTCGTCCCGGACGCCCTGGTCATTGACCTGGTCAAGGAGCGCCTCGAGGCTGACGACGCCCAGAACGGCTTCATTCTTGACGGCTTCCCGCGCAACACCGCCCAGGCCGTGACCCTTGACTCCGAGCTGGCCGCCATGGGCCGCAACCTCGACGCCGCCCTTCTGGTCGCCGTCCCCTCCGAGTCCGTGGTTGCCCGCCTGAGCTCCCGCCGCACCTGCAAGTCCTGCGGCTACACCGCTCCGGCCGGCGTCGACGTCTGCCCCCGCTGCAACGGCGAGATGTACCAGCGCGATGACGACAAGCCCGAGACCATCAGGCACCGCCTGGACGTCTACGAGAACCAGACCGCTCCGCTGGTCGAGTACTACAAGGGTCACTCCATCCTCAAGGAGGTCAACGGAGACCGTCCCGTCGACGAGGTCTATGCCGACGTCAAGGCTCTTCTCGCCCTATGATTAAGATCAAGACTCCGCAAGAGATCGAGGAGATGAAGGCCGCGGGCTCCATCTCCAAGGCGGCCCTGCGCCGTGCGGGCGCCGCGGTAAAGCCAGGCGTCTCCACGCTTGAGATTGACCAGCTCGTCGAGAACTTCATCAGGCTCCATGGCGCCACGCCCACCTTCAAGGGCTACGGCGGGTTCCCGGGCAGCATCTGCGCCTCGGTCAACGAGCAGATCGTCCACGGCATCCCCTCTCCCCAGGTGGTCCTCAAGGATGGAGACATCATCTCCATCGATACGGGCGCCACGTACAAGGGGTGGGTCGGCGACAACGCCTGGACGTTCTACGTGGGCAACCCCTCCGACGAGTACAAGGGCCTCTGCGAGTGCACGCGCGATTGCCTGAAGGCCGCCATCGAGCAGGCCGTTCCTGGCAACCGCCTCGGCGACATCGGCGCCGCCGTCCAGGAGCTCGCCGAGTCCAATGGCTACGGCGTCATCCGCGATTACGTGGGCCACGGCGTCGGCCACGCCATGCACGAGGACCCTGACGTGCGCAACTACGGCAAGCGCGGTCGCGGCGTAAAGCTCCAGGCCGGCATGGTCATTGCCATCGAGCCCATGATCGCCATGGGCACGTACGAGTGCAGCGTCCTTGCCAACGGTTGGACCGTCGTGACCGACGACATGCTCCCCGCGGCTCACTACGAGAACGCCGTTGCCATCACCGAGGACGGCCCCGTCATCCTCACGTGCGACGACGAGGGCCCGTGGTGCGAGATGCAGGGCGGCCAGGAGTAGCGCAAGCAACAGCAGATTCGTCCACGTGTGTCGAGACGTTATGAACGCCAAGATACACGTGGACGTTTCTCTGTGAATTCGATATATTTGTTAGTCGCTGTCACAGCGTCGAGAGGGAGTAACTTGAGCAAGCAGGATGCAATCGAGCTTGAGGGCAAGGTCGTAGAGCCGCTGCCCAACGCCATGTTTAACGTGGAGCTTGAGAACGGCAAGACCATTCTCTGCACCATCTCGGGCAAGATTCGCATGAACTACATCAGGATTCTCCCTGGTGACCGCGTGGTCGTGGAGATTTCTCCCTACGACCTCACGAGGGGCCGCATCACCTACCGCTACAAGTAGGGGTCGGTCCTGCATCAGCCGGGATATTCACGCCAGCGGCTGGGCGAGGAGATAGGTTCGTATCAGCACTACCGAAAGGAATGACTCATGAAGGTACGTCCTTCGGTCAAGAAGATGTGCGACAAGTGCAAGATCATTCGTCGCCACGGCAAGGTTTACGTCATCTGCGAGAACCCGCGCCACAAGCAGCGTCAGGGCTAAGAGAGGAGCTCCAAGTTGGCCCGTATTAACGGCGTCGATCTGCCGCGCGAGAAGCGCGTCGAGATCGGACTCACTTACATTTTCGGCATCGGCCGCACCCGCGCCACCAAGATCTGCGCGGAGACTGGTGTTGATCCTTCCACTCGCGTCAAGGACCTGACTGAGGACGAGGTCACCAAGATTCGTGACTTCATCGACGCAAACTACACCACCGAGGGCGATCTTCGCCGCGAGGTGAGGCAGAACGTCTCCCGTCTGATGGAGATCGGCTGCTACCGTGGCCTCCGTCACCGCAAGGGCCTGCCTGTCCGTGGCCAGCGTACGCACACCAACGCTCGCACCCGCAAGGGCAAGAAGCGTCAAATCGGTGGCAAGAAGAAGTAGGACAGGGGATATAGAACATGGCGCAGAAGAAGAACGCTCGCACCACGCGCGTCCGCCGTTCCGAGCGTAAGAACATCGCTGTGGGTCAGGCCCACATCAAGAGCACGTTCAACAACACGATCGTTTCCATCACCGATCCCCAGGGCAACGTCATCTCCTGGCAGTCCGGTGGCACCGTCGGCTTCAAGGGCTCCCGTAAGTCCACGCCGTTCGCCGCTCAGCTGGCCGCCGAGGCCGCTGCCAAGGCTGCCATGGAGCACGGCCTGCACAAGGTCGCCGTCTTCGTGAAGGGCCCCGGCTCTGGTCGCGAGACCGCCATCCGTTCCCTCCAGGCCGCCGGCCTCGAGGTTTCGGGCATCCAGGACAAGACCCCCATCGCGCACAACGGTTGCCGTCTGAGCAAGCGTCGCCGCGTGTAGCTCTAGGAGGATTTAATAATGGCTGTTGATAGGACTCCCGTCCTTAAGAGGTGCCGCCAGCTCGGCATCGACCCCGTTGTGATGGGCATTAACAAGACTTCCAACCGCGAGCCGCAGCGTCGTCGTCGCCAGCAGAGCGAGTACGGCGTCCAGCTCAAGGAGAAGCAGAAGGCCAAGTTCATCTATGGCGTTCTGGAGGACCAGTTCCACAAGTACTACGACCTGGCCAAGAAGCGCCCGGGCATCACCGGTGACAACCTGATGAGCATCCTCGAGTGCCGTCTTGACAACGTTGTCTTCCGTCTTGGCTTCGCCCGCACCCGCAAGGAGGCCCGCCAGACCGTCCGCCACGGTCACATCACCGTGAACGGCAAGCGCGTCGACATCCCCTCCTACCAGGTCAAGGCTGGCGACATCGTGGCTGTCGCCCCCAAGTTCAAGGACCTTCTCCCCATCAAGGAGGCCCTGATCTCCACCGAGCACATGGCTGTTCCCAGCTGGCTCGAGGTTGACATCGAGAAGCTTTCCGGCAACGTCCTCCAGGTCCCCTCGCGCGATCAGATCGACCTTGATATCGACGCGCAGCTGATCGTCGAGCTCTACTCCAAGTAAGCCCGACCCGTTTGGAGGTAGCAATGTCCGAATTCATCCGACCCCAGGTGTCGGTAGAGGAGATCAGCGAGAACCTCGCGCGCGTCAGCGCCGAGCCGCTTGAGCGTGGCTATGGTGACACGCTCGGCAACTCTCTGCGTCGTGTCCTGCTGTCCTCTCTCGAGGGGGCGGCCGTGGAGGCCATTCAGATTGATGGCGTCCAGCACGAGTTCACGACTGTCGAGGGCGTCTACGAGGACATCACCGACATCGTGCTCAACGTCAAGGGCCTTGTCTTCCGCTCCATGGGCACTGGCGACGAGGCTGAGGCCTCTATCTCCGTCGACGGTCCCATGACCGTCACCGGTGGGGACTTCAACGTCCCGGCCGAGTTCGAGCTCGTCAACCCCGAGCAGGTCATCTGCACCCTCGGCGCTGGCTCTCACCTCACCATGAAGATGCGCATCGGCACTGGCCGCGGCTACGTCTCTGGTGAGGACAACGAGCGCGAGAGCGATCCCATTGGCATCATCCACGTGGATTCTCTCTTCTCGCCCGTTCGCCGCTGCGCCAAGGTCGTCGAGCCCTGCCGTGTTGGTCGTCACACCAACTACGACCGTCTGGTTCTTGAGGTTGAGACCAACGGCTCCATCACCCCGCGTGATGCCGTCGTCGAGGCCGCCAACATCATCAACCAGCACATGTCGGCGTTCATGACGCTGGCCGAGGAGGACGAGCAGCCCGAGGACGCCTCAATCTTTGCCCAGAACAGGGTTGAGGAAAACGTCGAGCTTGACAAGCAGATCGAGGACCTGGACCTTTCCGTCCGCTCCTATAACTGCCTGAAGCGCGCCGGTATCCACTCCGTCCGCCAGCTCGTCGAGTTCTCTGAGAACGACCTTCTGAACATCAGAAACTTCGGCGTCAAGTCCATCGAGGAAGTCAAGGACAAGCTCGAGAGCATGGGCCTGTCCCTCAAGGCCTAGGTGCCGCCTGAAATAAGGAGAAGCAAGAATGCGTCACAACAAGAAGAGGGGCATGAAGCTCGGCACTGACGCCAGCCACACCAAGGCTATGAAGAAGAGCCTGGTTCTCGCCCTGCTCCAGAACGATCGTATCAAGACCCTTGACTCCCGCGCCAAGGCCATCCGCGGCGACGTGGACAAGGTCATCACGTGGGCCAAGAAGGGCGACCTGCACTCCCGCCGTCTTGCCATCGCCAAGGTCGGTGACAAGGAGGTCGTGCGCGAGGTCTTCGAGAAGGCCGCTCAGGGCATGTGGGCTGACCGCAACGGCGGCTACACCCGCATCATGAAGCTTGGTCCCCGCAAGGGCGACTGCGCCGAGGTCGTCGTGATGGAGCTCGTCACCGAGCCCGTCCAGTCCAAGGCCAAGGCCGCCAAGGTCACCAAGGTCGAGGAGGCCCCCGTCGAGGAGCCCAAGGCTGAGGAGACCGCTGAGTAGCATCAGCTCCATGCACTTCAAAAGGGCCCTGGCCACAAGCCGGGGCCCTTTCTGTACCCAGAGGAGGAGTATCGTGAGGGAGCAGAGCCCCGAGCCCGTCTGTCTCTACGAGGGAGGCCCCAAGGCGGGCGGAAGCCTCGTCATCAAGCTGGGATATCGCGGAGAGGCCTTCAGCGGCTTTGCCGAGCAGCCCACGCAGCGTACGGTGGCAGGAGAGCTCAGGCGGGCCCTTGAGACCACGCTGAGGCGCCCCTGCGAGCTCACCTGTGCCGGTCGCACGGACGCGGGGGTTCATGCCATCGCCCAGTACGTGAGCGTGCCGGTGAGCGAGGAGGAGCTTTGCCTGTCTGGCACCCGTCTTATGCGCAGCCTCGTTGCCCTCACGCCGGACGACCTCTCCGTGAGTGCCCTGTACAGGGCCACAGAGTCCTTCTCGGCTAGGTTTGACGCGCGGAGCAGGAGCTACAGGTATCGCATCTGCGCCGGGGACGCGAGGCCCGTACTGGCGTGGGACCATGCCTGGTGGTTCAAGGGCTCTCTTGACGTGGACGCCATGAACGAGGGCGCCCAGCTCCTGTTGGGGGAGCATGACTTCAAGAGCTTCTGCAAGGCGACGAGCGCCGTGGACAAGCCCACGTGTCGCTATGTGGGCGCGCTTGACGTCAAGTCCCTCGAGGAGGCCGGCGAGCGCCTCGTGGCCATAGACATCACGGGCAACGCCTTCCTCCACAACATGGTCCGAACCATTGCAGGGAGCCTGGTGGAGGTCGGCCGCGGTCACAGGCGCCCGGAGTGGATGTCTGAGGTCCTTGCGGCCTGCGACAGGCGTTCCGCGGGCCCCTGCGCTCCCGCGAAAGGCCTGACCTTTGTGAGGGTAGAATACCCCGCGGGCGCGCTCGCGCCGTGGAACTAGCCAACAGAAAGGGCATCTACCTGTGGATTTTCTCGTAGACGTACTGACAGAAAGCGTCATTGACACGCTCAAGCTCATCCCATTCCTGTTTCTGACCTACCTTGCCATGGAGGCCCTGGAGCACTCCGCAAGCCACCACGTCCGTGCCGCCGTGGAGAAGTCCGGCAAGGCCGGCCCCGTGGTGGGCTCCATCCTGGGCGCCCTGCCCCAGTGCGGCTTCTCTGCCATGGCGGCCACGCTGTATGCCGGCCGCGTCGTCACCGCCGGCACCTTGGTCGCCGTGATCCTCTCCACCTCTGACGAGATGATTCCAGTCTTTGTTGCGCACCAGGAGTCTCCGACCAGGCTCTTTGGCATCCTGGCGCTCAAAGTCATCGTGGGCATCATTGCCGGCCTGCTGGTGGACGTGGCCCTGCGCATGCTTCACCGCACGGGTGACGGCCACGCTCACATCCACGAGCTGTGCGAGCGCGCGCACTGCCACTGCGAGGACGTCGAGGACGAGAACGGCTCTGCAGAGCCCGAGGCCCAGGCCGCGACCGCGGGCGAGCACGATGACGCCGCCCGCCGCGCCCACGAGCACGCCCACGGCCACGACCACCACGGCCACGGCCTGTGGCCCATCGTGCGCTCTGCCCTGGTCCACACCGTCCAGGTGACCGTCTTCATCTTCCTGGTCACGTTTGTCTTTGGCCTGCTCATTGAGGGGGTGGGCGAGGACGCCATCGGCGAGCTGCTGGCGGACCATCCCGTACGCGCCACCTTCATCGCCGCCCTGGTGGGGCTTATCCCCAACTGCGGCGCCAGCGTGGCGCTGACCGAGCTCTTCCTCGACGGCACCCTGGCGGCCGGTCCCATGGTCGCGGGCCTTCTGGTATCCGGCGGCGTCGGCCTGCTCGTCCTGTGGCGCACAAATGCCGACCTGCGGCAGAACGCCGCGGTCACCGGCGTCGTCTATGCCGTGGGCGTGGCCGTTGGCCTTCTGGTGGGCGCTACGGGTATGATGTTCTAACGCGCGGCCACCCAGTCGCGCACTAAAGAGGAGGAGGGGCGAGGCCGCATGTTCAGAAAGCGCGAGCGCTTTGAGCGCAGTGACGTTCCGCGCGAGACGCCGTACACAAACGTCATAGGTGTCGTCGTGCTCGTCGTCGTGTTTGTCGCCCTTGCCATGACGGTCATGGCCGTGTGGAACCGCGTGACCCTCGAGAGCCGCCTCGGCGCCAACGACCTTACCGACTCGCTCTCTGCCCAGGCCAAGGCCAGCGCTGCCGATGGCTACGTGGCCTCGTCCGACGAGCTCGAGAGCACGCTGTTCCTCACCGTGTCCTCGGCCGCTGCCGACGCGGGCGGCACGCAGCTCTCCGACGCGCGTATCCTCACCGTCAACAAGACGCAGGGCACCGCCGTCCTGGCCACCGTTCCCGTGAGCGCCGAGGTCACGTCCGGCGAGGCGGTCACGACGCTGGCGGACCTCTGCGCGCAGTCCGGCGCGGACGCCTGCGTGGCGCCGCTCTCGGCGGCATCCGGCGTGCGCTTCAAGCACGTCGTGGTGGCAACGGGGGACGTCCTCGAGAAGGCCGTCCAGATCGTGGGCGCAAGCAAGGTCAACCTCGTGGGCGAGGCCTCCGACCTCCTTGGCCTCATGCGCACCGACATGGACGCCTCCGACCTCCTGGCCTTTGCGGAGACGGTCTCGAGCGTCGGCCTTGGCAACATCCAGCGCACCGAGGCCTCTCTCGTGGCGGACCCCGACCAGGCCGAGGCAGGCCTCCAGGCCATCGACAAGACCGCGCTTTGCCTGACCCTGGGGACCATCGTCGCGGCATCGTAGGCCGTGCGGCTGCCAGGCTCAACGCCTCCTCCACACCTCTGTTGATTCTGCTTGATTTGCCCTCCGCCCCTGGTGGAGGGCATTTCTGCTTTGAGGCTGCTGCTACCCTTACCATGACCGGGCGAGAAGAGCCTCGCCTTGGGGCTCTCAAGCAAAGGGGTTAGGAGCGCAGCTGGCAATGACGGGTTTCTCGCCAACATCGCCCGTGGTTTCCGTTCTTATGGCAGTTCGTGACGGAGAGCCCACGGTGCGCCGAGCGCTAGAGAGCCTGCAGGCCCAGACGTTCGCCAACTTTGAGGTCGTTGCCGTGGACGCCGGCTCTACCGACGGCACGGCCCGCATCCTTGACACCATGTCAGAGCGTGACATGCGCATCTCGGTGACGCACGTTGAGGACAAAAGTGTCTTCTCGGCGCTTGACTTGGCGCTGTCCCGTGCCAGGGGAGAGTACGTGCTGATGATGCGCCAGAGCGCCTGGGCCGAGCCCGCGCTTCTGGCGGAGCTCCTGGATGCCGCTCAGAAGTCCGACCTCGAGCTCGTCATGGGCGGCTTTACGGTCAACGTTGCCGTGGGCTCCCGCGAGCTCTCGCTTGTGGCGGAGTCCGAGGACCGCGTCTTCCTGACCCAGCACGACTTCCGCGCCGCCGCGTGGTCCCTGTTTGACCGCGGCCTCATGGCGCCGCTCTGCGCAAAGCTCTTTGACCGCCAGGTGGCCCTTGCGGCCGGCGTGGGGTTTGCGTCCCAGGCCGCCGCCGGCGCAGACGCAGGCCAGGCGGACTCCATCCACGGCTTCACGCTGAGCTTCCTGCGTGACGTGGAGCGCGTCGGAATGGTCGGTGCCACCCGCTACCACGTGGCCCTCTCCGTGGGAGACCTGGGCCTTCCCGCGCCGGGCCCCCAGACCTACCAGCGCCTCGAAACCGAGTACGCGGCCACGCTCGCGCTGCTGCGCCACTGGGGCATGGAGGGCGACGCCGCCAGCATGGAGATGCTGCAGCGCCGCTACGTGGAGATTCTCGTCGCCTGCATAGACGGCGTGGCGGGCCGTGGCCCAATCGCGCCCAAGGCCGAGGACCTGGAGAGCGTTTCTCGCATGATTTCCACCGAGCACGCGCAGCTCGCGGCCAGCGTGGCCCAGCCGCGCGACGGCTTCACGCGCGCCATGACGCCGTCAATCCGCAACGGCAACGCGCGCAAGGCATACTCCCAGGCAAAGCTCTGGGGGCTCCTGCGCCACGGCATGCCCGCCGGCACCTCTCCCGACGCCTACGTGTGAGAAAAGGGGACAGTCCCTTTTTCTCAACCCCGGGGCCGTCTACCGCGAGAAGAACCTGTTCACGCGGCTCGCCGCGTTGCGCAGCGTGAAGCCCAGGCCGTTCTGGCGGACGCGCCAGACGCCCTCGCGCGCCAGGTAGCCCATGTGCGCGAGCTTGCCGCCTTGCGGCTCGGGCAAGCCCATGACCTGCGCAAAGAGCTGCCTTCCCGCAGGGCCGATGGCGGGGTTTCCCATGACGTCGGCGGGGTCCAGCCGCTCCATGGAGCGGCGCAGCAGGTCCTTCAGGCCAGGGGCGTCCATGCCCGCGGCGCTCACGGTAATGGTTGCGTAGTTGATTCCTCGCAGGGCAAGCGCCGCCCGGATGCGCGGGTCCTTCTCGCCAAGGCGGTCGGCGGCGTCCATCATGTCGTTCCAGCGCGCGAGCGGCGTGAGCGGGCTTCTGCGCGCCAGGCCCTCGGCATCGTTGAGGTCGTGCTCGCGGTAGAAGTAGTACGGCTCGTCCCCACGTAGGCAATGCGGTCCGTGGCGCAGAGGGTCTCAACCAGGAAGGGGTTGTCGGCCCAGCCAGCGCCCGGAATCTCCAGGAAGCGGATGCCGCGCTCGCGCAGGAACTCCGTCCGGTACAGGGCAGCCCAGATGGCCGGGTGGTGGAGCATGAGCTCGATGCCCTCTCCCACGGCAAAGGGCTGGCGGGCCGGGCGCACGCGCCCCTTGTACGGGCAGGTCACGCGGGTCTGTCGCCTGTCCGCACCCTCAAAGAGGCGCCAGTAGGCGCACTTGACCACGTCTGCGCCGCCCACGCGCGTGGCCTGGGCGATCATGCCGGCAAACGCGCCGGGGTCAAGGTAGTCGTCAGGCTCCACGATGCTCACCCACTCGCCGCGAGCCATGGCAATGCCGCGGTTGCAAGAGGCGCCGTAGCCCTCGTTGGGCTTGTCCACCACAACGACGCGCTGGTCGCGGGCGGCGTGCGCATGCGCGACGGCAGATGACTCGTCGGTCGAGCCGTCGTTCACCACGATGACCTCTACCTGCTGGTGCGTCTGCCCCTCTATGCTGGCCAGGCACTGGTCGAGCGTGGCCGCAACGTTGTACGTGGGCACGATGACGCTCACGAGTCCGGGCTCTGGCTTGGTGGTGCTCATGTGTCCTCCCTCGGGTGCTCCCGCGCTCTGGCCGGCGAGAAGCCCGTGTTGCCGTAACCTTATATACTAGACCAGCCGCGCGGGGCGTTCTGCCCGACCGCGGCCATACGCACGCCAACTGGGAGAGCTGATGAGAAGACCTGCCATAGTCATCGTGACCTTCAAACGCCAGGAGCTCCTGGCCCAGCTCTTCGAGTCCATCAAGAAACTAACCGTTCCCGCATGGCGCGTCGTGGTGGTGGACAACGAGAACTCCCCGCGCACGGCGCAGATGGCGGCCTCGTTTGCCGCCGAGCTTGACGCCGCCTGGGGCCCCACGACGGACGACCCGGACGCCGAGGGGGGCACTTCTCGGCTGGAGTACGTGCCCATGGAGGAGAACACCGGCGGTGCCGGCGGCTTCTCTGCGGGCGTCGGGCGGGCCTTTGAGCTGGGCGCCGAGTGGTTCTGGGTCATGGACGACGACGTGGCCGTGGAGCCCGACGGCCTGGCCACGCTGGCCCGCTGGTCCGAGGAGGCCGATGCCATCATGGGCCAGCGCCGGGACTTCGACGGCGGGCACTTCTTCTGGCAGCACCGCTTCTGGACGGGCCTTGCCATCTACAACCCGTTCTCGCGCGACGGCTGGAAGCCCGGCGAGCGCTACAAGCTGGCAAACGCCCTCTGCTTTGAGGGTAGCTTCTTCAGCCGCAGCCTGGTGAAGAAGATTGGCCTGCCCGATCCGCGCTTCTTCATCTACCTGGACGACGCCTGCTACGGCTACCTGGCCAGCAAGGCGGGCAAGGTCTACTACGTGCCGGACTACGTGCTCTCGCGCCGCCGCGAGGTGGCCAACAAGGAGGTCGGCCGCGTCCGCCAGCTCAACTCCACGTCGGACATGACGCGCTACTACATCACGCGCAACCGCGCCTACCTGGCCCGCTATTATCGCCTGTACGGCGACTACAACCCCGTGGGCTATGCCGTGGGTACGCTGGCCAACTTCTCAAAGGAGCTCATCCGCATCATGCTGGTGGACCGCGAGCACCTGGGCAGCGGCTGGGCGCGTCTGTGGGCTGGCTACAAGGAGAGCCGTCGCATCCTGCGCGATCGCGCCTGGGAGCCCATGCCCCCGCTGGAGTAGCGAACCCAAAACGTCCGGAAAGGGGCCTCGTACGGCGGCATTCCCTCCGTTTTGGGTTCGGGCGGGGAGCGCGGCTTGACTGTGACCTGCGGTTTTGCGACTGCCGCCCCCGCGCGGCGAACCCAAATCGGATTCGGAACTGGGTTCGGGCCTTCCTCGGCGCAACAAAAAAGGCGAGAAGCGCGCGCTTCTCGCCTTTTGCTGCACCAAGTGGCAGGGGTAGTAGGATTCGAACCCACATTGATGGCACCAAAAACCACTGTCCTAACCATTGGACGATACCCCTGGGCAAGAACTCATTGTAGCAAGAAGCCGCGCGGCCGTGCGGCGCACGCGCCTGGCGTCTGCCCGCGTGTGAGGTAAAACGTTACTCCCACCCCTATAATCCTGCGGTTTTTACGCAGGGCTTACCGGCTGCCGCCGCTTCGCGCCTTCGGGACGCCTGTTGCGCTAGACTGAAAACGTTTTGCTGGGACAATGCACATTGGAGGCCTACAACCCATGGCAATGACCGCGATCATCCTCGCCGCCGGCGAGGGAACGCGTATGAAGTCCCGTCACCCCAAGGTAATGCACAAGTTGCTCGACAGGCCTCTGGTCAGCTGGGTCACGCGTGCCGCGCGCGTTGCCGGTGCGGACCGCATCGTGGTCGTCGTGGGCAACGGCGCCGAGGAGGTCCGCGCCCACCTGGCCGCGGAGACTGACGTGGAGTGCGTCGAGCAGGCTGAGCGCCTGGGCACCGCCCACGCCACTCGCGTGGCCATCGAGGCCGCCGGCATCGGCGAGGGTCCCGTCGTGGTCCTCAACGGCGACCTGCCGCTCATTGAGCCCGAGACCATCCGTGCCTTTGCCCAGAGCGTCTCCGGCGGCCAGCACGCGGCTGCCATCCTCACCATGACGCCGCCCGACCCGTTTGGCTATGGCCGCATCGAGCTTGCCGAGGACGGCTCCGTCACGCGCATCATCGAGCAGAAGGACTGCACGCCCGAGCAGGCGGCCGGCCTCCTTGAGTGCAACGCCGGCTGCTATGCCTTTGACGGCGCCCTTCTTGCCAAGTACATCGGCGAGGTGGGCAACCAGAACGCCCAGAGCGAGTACTACCTGCCCGACATGGTCGAGATTCTGCGCGGCCACGGCTACGCCACCACCATCACGCACTGCGAGGACTACCGCGAGGGCCTCGGCGTGAACTCCCGCATCCAGCTGGCCGAGCTCTCGGCCCTGGCGCAGGCCAAGATCAACGAGGACCTCATGGCCTCCGGCGTCACCATGCTGGACCCCAAGACCGTCTGGGTCGGCCCGGACGTCACCGTCGGCAGGGACACCGAGCTTCTCCCCATGACCATGCTCTGGGGCAGCACGTCGGTGGGCGAGGGCTGCGTCGTCGGCCCCAACACGCGCCTCACCAACTGCGTCGTTGCCAACGACGTCACGCTTGAGGAGACCGTCGGCACCGACGTCACCATCGACGACGGCGTCACCTGCGGCCCGCGCGCCTACCTTCGCGGCGGCGCCCACGTGCTTGAGGGCGCCCACATCGGCACCCACGTCGAGCTCAAGAACACCGTGGTGGGCCGCGGCTCCAAGGTGCCCCACCTCTCCTACATCGGCGACTGCACCATGGGAGACCATGTCAACATCGGCGGCGGCTCCATCACGTGCAACTACGACGGCGTCCACAAGAGCCGCACCACCATCGGAGACAACGTCTTCATTGGCTCTGACACCATGATGGTGGCGCCCGTCACCATCGGGGAGGGCGCCATCACGGGCGCCAGCTCCTGCATCACCCGCGATGTTCCCGCTGACGCCCTTGCCATTGAGCGCAGCGAGCAGCATATAGTTGAAGGTTTTGCCAGCAAGAGGCTCGAGCGACTGAGGAAGGACCAGGCCTAAGATGTACGAGAATCTGAGTGACCCCATGCCCGTCAACAAGGAGATCAAGCTCTACTCGGGCACCGGCAACCCGGCCCTGGCCGAGAAGATCGCCGACATCCTGCATCTTGAGCTGCAGGGCCTGAACATCGAGAAGTTCGCCAACGGAGAGATCTACGCCCGCTTCACTGAGTCTGTCCGCGGCGATGACGTCTACTTCATCCAGACCCTCGCTGGTGCCAACGTCAACGACCTCCTCATGGAGACCCTCATCGTCTGCGATGCCGCCAAGCGCGCCAGCTGCAACAAGTTTATCGCCGTCATCCCGCACTACGGCTATGCTCGCCAGGACCGCAAGGCTGCCGCCCATCACCGCCCGTCTGGTGGCCAACCTGCTGGAGGCCGCCGGCGTGGACCAGGTCATCACCGTCGACCTGCACCAGGGTCAGATCCAGGGCTTCTTCGACGTCCCCGTGACCCACCTGACCGCCCTGTTCCTGCTTGGCGACTACTTCAAGAAGAACAAGGGCCTGGACTGGGAGAACACCGTCGTGGTCTCCCCGGACATGGGCCGCGCCAAAGCCGCCAAGAAGCTCTCCGACTACCTGGGCTGCGACCTCGCCATCGCCCACAAGGGCCGCCCCAAGCACAACGTCTCCGAGGTCATGGGCATCATCGGCGACATCAAGGGCAAGACCTGCATCGTCAACGACGACATGATCGACACCGCCGGCACCCTGTGCGGCTCCGTCAGGAAGCTCAAGGAGATGGGCGCGGGCGACATCTACGTGTGCGCCACCCACGGCATCTTCTCCGGCCCCGCCATCGAGCGCCTGGAGGAGGCCCCCATCGAGGAGTGCGTTGTCACCGACGTCATCCCCTGTGAGGTCGCCAACGCCGAGGGCTCCAAGATCAAGTCCATCAGCATTGCCAACGAGCTCGCCGAGGCCATCTACAGCGTCTACATGAACGAGCCCGTCTCCAACATCTTCGGTGGCGGCCTCAACCTGTAGCCCGCCAAAAGTTGACAAAGGGACAGTCCCTTTGTCAACTTTCTCGTTCGCACCAGCAAGTCCGCGGGGCCGTCCTAGTGGCGGCCCCGTTTCTTCAAGAGGGGAGAAGCGCATGGCAAAGGCGTCTGCCGCGCCCGCGACCATAGCCATCGTCTGCGGCCTGGGAAACCCCGACGCGGACTACGAGCGCACCCGCCACAACGCGGGCTTCGCCACCGTCGACGTCCTGGCCGCCCGCCACGGCGTCCGCTACTGGAAGAGCGAGGCTGGGGCCCAGGTGGCGTCCCTGACCTGGCGCGGGGCCGACGGCGAGCAGCGGGAGGTGCTTCTCGCCAAGCCCATGAGCTACATGAACACCAGCGGAGGCCCGCTCTCAAAGCTGGCCCGCGCCCACCGCGTGACGCCCCAGCAGATCCTGGTGGTCCACGACGAGGTCGACCTCGCCGCAGGCGAGGTGCGCCTCAAGCTGGGCGGGGGCCTCAACGCCCACAACGGCCTGCGCTCCATTGCCGACAAGCTGGGCAGCCGCGACTTTGCCCGCGTGCAGTTTGGCATTGGCCGCCCGCCCGGAAAGATGCAGGTGGCGGACTATGTCCTGCGCGAGCTCAAGGGCGGCTTCCTCGACGAGTTCAACATCACGGCGGAGCGCGCCGCCGACCTCGTGGAACGCATCCTCACGGAGGGCGCCAAGTAGGCGCCTTAAGTACCTGCGCCTTTTCGGCGAGCGGCGGCTGGCGCCCCCGAACGGCGGTGCGCATTTGCAGCGCTGCACTGAGGGTACAATTGCGGATTGGAGAAGGCCGTGCGGCAACAGCCGTCGGGTAAGTCTGTGGGGGACTCGGTAAGCGGCCTTCAAAGAAAAAGAGAGAGTGCAGGAGAGGAGTTCGCTTAATGTACAAGATCCTCGAAAAGACGCAGTTCTCGGAGAAGGTGTTCAAGTTCCGCATCGAGGCGCCTGAGATGGCCAAGCACGCTCACGCTGGCCAGTTCCTCATGGTTCGCGCCAACGAGACGGGCGAGCGCGTGCCGTTCACCCTGG
>ERZ773185.708-NODE-708-length-28928-cov-6.461157_pt1 | contig 28928 bp, 22 predicted proteins | sample MGYA00580531_ERZ773185 | MGnify/ENA primary metagenome ERZ773185 (study PRJEB29015, sample SAMEA2737799) | human gut metagenome | biome: human gut; feature: human-associated habitat; material: faeces | place: China | collected 2012 ...
ACCTGAATCTAGCGCGTCTGCCAGTTCCGCCACATCCGCATATTCTTTTCGCCGTTGGCCGTGGCCCTGACGACGTGTATTATTATAACGGCTGGCAGAAGAAATGTCAAGCGATTTTTTGAGAAAAATGCTGCTTTTTTCAACGAAAAATGCGGCCCTCCGCTTTTCGACGAAAGACCGCATTTTATGAAAAGATTACCAGAGGTTGACGACCTCGTTGTACAGGCCCTCGTAGCTCTTGGCGGAGTTGGACCAGCTGAAGTCACACTCCATGGCGCGCTTGACCAGCACGGGCCAGCCGTCCTTCTGCCAATAGCCTTCCTTGGCGCGCCAGCAGGCCTCATACAGCTCATGGGCGTTGTAGTTGGCAAAGGTAAAGCCGTTGCCGTAGCCGTCGCCGGAGTCGTGGATAGAGTCCTTCAGGCCGCCGGTCTCGCGGATGACGGGGATCGTGCCGTAGCGGCAGGAGACCATCTGGGCCAGGCCGCAGGGCTCGGAGCGGGACGGCATCAGGAAGATGTCGGCACCGGCGTAGATCTGCTGTGCCAGCTTGGCGTTGAAGCCGATGTAGACACCGACGCGGCCCGGGTTGCGTGCGCACAGCTCGTTGAAGAAGTTCTCATACTGGGCCTCGCCGGAGCCGAGGATGACCAGCTCGATGCCCTGCTGCAGCAGACCCTCGGCGATGGCCTGAACCAGGTCAACGCCCTTGTGGCCAACCAACCGGGTGACCATGGCCATGACCGGGCTGCCGTCCTTATGCAGGCCGAACTCGTCCTGCAGGGCCTCTTTGCAGACAGCCTTGCCCTCCTGGAAGGTCTCGGCGTCGTAGTTTTTGGCAATGTCAGGGTCGGTGGCAGGGTTAAAGACATCGACGTCAATACCGTTCAGAATGCCGCACAGCTTATACTGCTTCTGGCGCAGCAAGCCGTCCAGACCGTGGCTGAACCACGGGTCGAGGATCTCCTGCGCGTAGGTCGGGCTGACGGTGGTGACCTTGTCTGCGCACTCGATGGCGCCCTTCATGAAGTTGGCGCAGCCGTCATACTCCACAACATGGGCGTCACGTGCGCCGATGCCGCAGGTATCCTCGAGAATATCCAGACCATACTTGCCCTGGTAGGCAATGTTGTGGATCGTGAACACCGTCTTGATGCGGCTGAACTTATCCAGATGGCGGTAGTAAAGATTCAGGTAGACGGGCGTCAATGCGGTCTGCCAGTCATTGCAGTTGATGATGTCCGGCTCAAAGTCGGTGTAGAACAGCATCTCCAGAATGGCGCGGGAGAAGAACGCGAAACGCTCGCCGTCGTCATAGAAGCCGTACAGGCCGCTGCGCTTGAAGTAATACTCGTTGTCGATGAAGTAAAAGACAACGCCGTCGCGCTCGGCCTTGAACAGGCCGCAGTACTGGCTGCGCCAGCCCACGGGCACGCTGAAGTTGGTGACATAGGTCAGCGTATCCTTGAATTTCAGGTCGCCGTACAGCGGCATAACGACGCGGGCGTCGATGCCGTCGCGGACCAGCGCCTTGGGCAGAGCGCCCGCAACATCGGCCAGGCCGCCGGACTTGGCAAAGGGTGCAGCCTCGCTGGCTGCGTACAGGATTTTCATAAGCACCTCCGTGCGAGTTTCACAAAATGAGGGCGAGGGAAAGTCTGGCTCTCCCCCGCCCTCTCATCAAAGTCGTCTCCGGGGAGAGGGAGTTCGACCTCTATGAGCGTTATGTCTCCCCTGTGTCAGCGTTTTGCTGGCGGGGGTATTTTATACGCTGTGGCCCTTGGCGACGAACACCGGGAAGGTGTCGGTGCCGGTCAGCTTCTTGTCCTCGGTGATGTGGACGTTCTTATCGGTGACGACGTACTCCACATTGCAGTTCGGCTCAACAACGGTATCCTGCATCAGGACGCAGTTCTTGACAACAGCGCCCTTCTTGATCTTGCAGCCGCGGAACAGCACGCTGTTCTCAACGGAGCCCTCGATGACGCAGCCGTCAGCCAGCAGGCTGTTCTTGACAGAGCTGCCCTCCAGGTAGCGGGTCGGGTTATCGTCACGAATCTTCGTGTAGATGGGCGCGGGTCCGAACAGGGCGTCCATGCTGCCTTCCTGGAGCAGACGCATATTCTCGTCGAAGTAGCTCTTCATGTCGGAGACGCGGGCGACATAGCCGTCGAACCGGTAGGCATGGACGTTCAGCAGCTTGAGGTTGCGGGCCAGGATGTCGCGCTCGAAGTAGACGAGGCCGCGGACGGAGGCATCGTGGATCAGGTGGATCAGGCTCTCGCGCTCAATGACATAGATGTTCATGGCGAGGTTCTGCTCACCGATGCGGTAGTCGTTGGACAGAATCTCAACAACGCGGTCATTGTCATCCAGACGGATGGTGTAGTTATCACTGCGGGCACCCTCGGGGATGGCGGCGCGGTTGTAAACCATCGTGACGTCAGCGCCGGACTTGACATGGGCATCGATCAGCTTATTGAAGTCGAAGTTCATGGCAATGTAGGAGTCAGACAGGATGACGTAGCGCTCCTTCTGCGCCTCGAGCCAGTTCAGGATGCTGTCCAGTGCGTCCACACGGCCGGAGTACAGCTTGACGCTGCGCTCGGCAAAGGGCGGGACGATATTCAGGCCGCCGCGCTTACGGGTCAGGTCCCACTCACGGCCTGCGCCCAGGTGATCCATCAGAGAGTGGTAGTTTTTACGCACGATGACGGACACGTTGTCGATGCCGGCGTTGGCCATGCTGGACAGCGTGAAGTCGATCAGGCGGTAACGTCCGCCGAACGGGATGGAGGCCATGGAGCGCTCCGCCACCAGTTCGGGAACGAGGTTATCATACGTATTGGCGAAAATGACGCCGAGAGCATTCACATTGCTGTTTACCATTGTTCCTCACCATCCTTTACATCGCTGGAGACCATTGCCTTGGGGCCAACCACTGCGCCTTTGCCGATGACGACGCCGGAGCCGACGGTGGCGACATCGCCGGGCTCGGCAATGTTCAGGCCGCCCTCGGGCATAGCGCCGACGGTTGCGCCCTCCTCGATCGTGACGTTCTCGGCCACGATGCAGTGCTTGACGGACGCACCGGCCTTGATGACCGTGCCGCCCATAACGACGGCTGCTTCCACCGTAGCGCCCTTCTCAACGACTGCGCCGGGGAACAGGATGGAATTGTTGACCGTACCGTTGACCTTGCAGCCCTCGGAGATCATCGAGTTGGAGATGGTGGCGTCGCTGCCGATCTGCTGGCAGGGACGGCCCGTGTTGCGGGAGTAGATCTTCCAGTTCTCATCGAACAGGTTGATGCCGGAATGCTTCGGGTCCAGGACCTCCATGTTGGCCTGCCACAGGCTGGAGATCGTGCCGACGTCCTTCCAGTAGCCGCTGAAGTGGTACGCATACATACGGCGGCCATCCTTCAGCAGGTTGGGAATGACGTTCTTGCCAAAGTCGTTCTCGGAGTTGGGGTCAGCCTCGTCCTCGCTCAGGTATTTCTTCAGGATGTCCCAGTTGAAGATATAGATGCCCATGGAAGCCAGGTTGGACTTGGGCTCCTTCGGCTTTTCCTGGAAGGCGTTGATGCGGTCATCCTCATCGGTGACCATCAGGCCGAAGCGGGATGCCTCGCTCCATGGCACCTCCATGACGGCGACGGAGAACTCTGCGTTCTTCTCCTTATGGAAGCGCAGGAAGTCAGAGTAATCCTGCTTGCAGATCTGGTCGCCGGACAGGATGATGACATACTTGGGGTCATAGCGGTCAATGAAAGACAGGTTCTGATAGATGGCGTTGGCCGTGCCCTTGTACCAGTCAGAGCCGGAAGCCTGCTGGTACGGCGGCAGAACGTGAACACCGCCGTGCAGGCGGTCAAGGTCCCACGGCTGGCCGTTGCCGATGTACTCGTTCAGGACGAGGGGCTGATACTGGGTCAGGATGCCCACCGTGTCAATGTCAGAATTGACACAGTTGGACAGCGGGAAGTCGATGATACGATACTTTCCGCCAAACGGAACTGCCGGCTTGGCGAGCTTCTGGGTCAGCGCGTACAGACGCGAGCCCTGGCCGCCTGCCAGGATCATTGCGATCATTTCTTTAGCCATAAGATTTCTCCCCTTAAAATTTCGGCAGAATGCCGTTTTTAACATATATCCAAAGACGGCTTACACCGTCGTTTTGGCCTTGGGCGGACGTCCGCGGCGCTTGGGAGCCGCCTCGGTCACGGCGTCTGCGGCAGGGGCCGCAGTCTTGGCAGTGGTTTTTGCCGTCTTTTTGGCGGCGGGCTTGGCGGGCTTTTCCGCTGCCTTGTTCTCCGCCTTGGCGGCGCGCGGCTTGCGGGCAGCGGGCACGCTCAGGTAGAGGGTGGACAGCGGCGGCAGCGTCAGCGAAATATGCTGGTCGAAGCCGTGCATCGGGCCCTTCTTCGCCTTGACCGTGCCGTTGGTCACGCCGGAGCCGCCGTACTTCTTATCGTCGGAGTTGAGGATCTCCTTGTAGCTGCCGGGGTTCGGCACACCCATCTGGTACTCCTTGCGCAGCACCGGGTTGAAGTTGCATACGACAAGCACCATCTTGCCCGCAGCGTCGCGGCGCAGGAACGCGATGACGCTCTGCTTGCTGTCGTCGGGCACGATCCACTGGAAGCCCTCCCAGCTGTAATCGACCTGCCACAAGGCGGGCGTGTCACGGTAGAAGTGGTTCAGATCCCTGACGTAGCTTTGCAGCTCACGGTGCTTATCGTAGCCGAGCAGCATCCAGTCGAGCGGCTTCTTCTCGTCCCACTCGATAAACTGGCCGAAGTCCTGGCCCATAAAGAGCAGCTTTTTGCCGGGGTGGGCCATCATGTAGCCGAAGAAGGTGCGCAGGTTCGAGAATTTTTCCTCATAATCGCCGGGCATCTTGTTCAGCAGGCTGCACTTGCCGTGGACGACCTCGTCGTGGCTGATGGGCAGCACGAAGTTCTCACTGAACGCATAGAAGAAGCTGAACGTGACCTTGCCGTGGTTGCCGGCGCGGAAGAGCGGGTCGGTTTTCATGTAGCTGAGCATGTCGTTCATCCAGCCCATGTTCCACTTGAAATTGAAGCCCAAGCCCCCGTCGGACGCGGGCTTTGTGACCAGCGGCCAGGCGGTGGATTCCTCGGCGATCATCATTTTATGCGGATAGCGGCCCAGGATAGCCGTGTTCAGCTTCTGCAGGAAGGCGATGGCCTCGAGATTTTCCTTGCCGCCGTTGACGTTCTGCTCCCACTCGCCGTCCTTGCGGTTGTAGTCGAGGTAGAGCATACTGGCGACAGCATCGACGCGCAGACCGTCCACATGATAGCGGTCCACCCAGAACATGGCGCTGGAGATCAGGAAGCTCTCGACCTCCTTCATGCCGTAGTTAAAGACCATCGTGCCCCATTCCTTGTGCTCACCGCGGCGGGGGTTGGGGTCCTCATAGCAGGGGGCGCCGTCGAACATGTACAGGCCGTAGCCATCCTTCGGGAAGTGGGCCGGGACCCAGTCCAGAATGACGCCGATGCCCGCCTGATGCAGCTTGTCGACGAAGGCCATGAAGTCCTTCGGCGTGCCGTAGCGGCTTGTCGGGGCAAAATAGCCCGTGACCTGATAGCCCCAGCTGCCGTCGAAGGGATACTCGGTGATGGGCAGCAGCTCCACGTGGGTGTAGCCCATTTCCTTTATGTACGGGATCAGCTCGTCGGCCAGCTCGGCATAGTTATAGGGCACGCCGTTTTCGGGGTCCTTCATCTTCCAGCTGCCGGCCTGCAGCTCGTAAATAGACATCGGGCTGTTGATGACATCCCGCTTTTCCTCGTCACTGACCCAGGCGGCATCCCCCCAGGTGTAGCCCTCAATATCATAGACCTTGCTGCCGTTGGACGGGCGGGTCTCGGTATGGAAGGCATACGGGTCAGCCTTATAGACCAGCTCATCCGCCGGGGTGGTGATGCAGTATTTGTAGACATCAAATTGTTTGATGCCGGGAACGAAGCGCTCCCAGATACCGTCCGTCACCCTTTCCATCGGGTGCTCGCCGGGCGTCCAGCTGTTGAAATCACCCACAATGGAAACAGCCTTGGCGTGCGGTGCCCAGACACGGAACACTGCGCCGGCCTCGCCGTTTTCCTCGCACAGATGCGCACCGAAGTAGCGATAGGCCTCCTGATTGTTGCCCTGCTTGAACAGATAAATGGGCAGATCGGAGCTTTTTGGCGTTTCTTTGCGCTGTTTCAACGTAATCTCCCCTTTTGAGCGGTGCTGTAGTGGATACAGTACACCGACTCTATATAATCTCTGTCTCTATATTACCTGTTTCTTACGGGAAATGCAAGGTCTTTTGTGTAATATTCTGCTAAAATTTTCGTATGTTACCCATTCGTTTTGTACAAGTTCGACATAAATCGGGCGTTTTTTCGGACAAATGTACAAAAAAAGTCCCCTGCAAGGTTCTTTTTACACTTTGCAGGGGATTTGTGCAATCCGGAAATTATTTTCAGGTCCCGTAGATGTAGTACGGGTTCTCGCCGCTGTAGACGCTGCGGCGGTTCCAGACCGTGTGGGTGGCCAGATATTCGGCCCAGGCATGGTAGCCCGCGGCATTGAAGTGGACGCCGTCCTTCGTGGCGTAGTCGTCGATCTGGCTGCCGTCGGCGGGGTTGGTCAGGGCCTCGCGGATGTTGATATAGTAGCAGCCCTTGCGCAGCGCCATGTTGGCCAGCAGGTCGTTGACCGTGGCAATGCGGGTGTTGTCCAGACCGGGCTTGGAGGCGACCACATCCTCCTGTACGCCGGGGATGGACTGGATATAAATCGTCACGCCGGGGTTCAGCTGCTCACGCAACATATCAATGAGGCGCTCGTAGTAGGCGATAAAGCTGTCCTCACTGCCTTGCACGACGAGGTTGTTCGTGCCGACAAGGATATAGAGATAATCCGGCTGGCTGGCGGCAATGGTCTCCATCGGGGTCTCGTTCGCACCGGTGACGGCGTTCTTGACGCTGACATTGTTGACAAAGGTCTGCACGCCCGCGCTGACGTAGGTGGCGTAGTGGGCATTGTGGTAGCCCGTATCGTAGATGCCAAGGCCCGACGCGATGCTGTCGCCCGCGAAGGTGACGGTGTTGAAATAGTCGTTCGTCACGGTGCCCAGCATCGGGACGGCCACCATGCGGTGATCGGTGTTGCGGTACTCGGTGTCGATCGTGGCCGCGACTGCCTCGGACTTGTCCCACGCGGCGGTATCGACGCCCGGCAGGATGCGCTGCGGCTCGGCAATGTCTGCCGGGGCCGCCGAGGGGGCCTCGGTGGGCACAGCGGCGGATGCGGCCTGCTCCGGCGTAGCGGATTCCGCCGGGGAAGTCTGAGCCGGGGCACTCTTCCGGGTGAACCAGAAGTAGCCCACGCCGATGCAGAGCGCCGCCAAAACAACGATGAGGATCAGGAACAGTCTGCGCTTGCGGCGCCTGCCTGCGACCTCATTGCGGTAGGTATAAAAATCAGCCATAAAAGCTCCTATTCTTTACGCAATCAAGCATGTATAGCTATTATACGCCGGAACCGCACCGGGTACAAGTGGCCACAGCAAATTTTACAGAACAAAAAAGGGACGTTTGCAAAAATCAGCTTGACGCTTTTCTCCTGTACCTCTATAATAAGAGTAAGAATAGACGTGACCAATCATCACAGAACGGAGGTCCTGCCCCATGGCATGGATGATCGTATCCGACAGCTCCTGCGAGATCCGCGAGCTGAAAAACCCGGCACCGGGCGTGCAGTTTGCCCTTGTACCGTTTAAAATTCGCGTTGGTGAACGCGAGTATGTTGACCTTGCCACGCTGAACACCCAGCAGATGCTGCAGGCCATGACCGACTACAACGGTGCCAGCACCACCGCCTGTCCCAGCCCCGAGGAATGGGCCGAATATTTTTTGCAGGCGGACAACGTGTTTGCCCTCACCATCAGCAGCAACCTGTCCGGCAGCTACAATGCCGCCATGGCTGCGCGCGAGATGGTGCTGGAGGAGCACCCCGAAAAGAAAATTTTTGTGCTGGACACGCTGAGCTGCTCCGGTGCGCTGGCCGGTGCCGCCGAGCTGGCCAACAAGCTGATCGGCGAGGATCAGACATTTGACGACATCTGCTTTGCGCTGAAAAAGTTTGCCGATAGCACCCACATCCTGTTTGCACTGGCGAGCTTTGACAATCTGGCCAAGAACGGCCGTGTCAACAGGGTAGTTGGTTTTATCGCAGGCCGCCTGAACATGCGCGTTCTGGGCCGCCGCACGCCGGACGGCAAGATCGACTTTTACTTCAAGACACGCGGCGAGACCCGCGTGCTGGCAAAGATTCTGGAGCAGATGGACGAGGACAAATACGATGGTGTCCATCCGGTGCTCATCAGCGAGTGCGGCAATCAGAACGCCGCCCAGCTTTTGCATCACGGCATTGAGGCCAAGTGGCCCGGCGCTCCGGTGAAGATCGTGCCCTGCTCCGGCCTGTGCAGCTTCTACGCGCAGGATCAGGGCATCATTATCACGTATTAAGGCAAAAATATACCGCCGTGCATGGATTTGCACGGCGGTTTTTGTTTTGTCGGCTTCCCCTTTGGGGGAAGCTGTCAGCGGCCCTGACCACTGACTGATGAGGGGCAGGTGTACGGCCATCATCCGTTGGCGGGATATGACATAGACCTGCCTCCTCCCCCGCCCGCGGGGGAAGTCATTCTTATTCCGGCAGCCGCTCCTTCACGAAATCTAGGAACGCCTGGGCGGCGGGGGCAAGGTTCTCGCCGCAGGCGAGACCGATCTCCATCATCTGGTGGGGATTCATCGGGCGCTCCACGACGCCGGGATAGCCGTCCTGGTGGTTGATGGCGTTGTTTACGCTGATGCCCAAGCCCGCCGACACCATGGCATAGGTCGCCGTGATGTCCATCGTGGAATAGCGCGCATCGGGGCGGGCCTTCAGCTTGTCAAAAATCAGAGTGATGTCGGTCTCCATGCCCGGGTAGCTGTCGATGAACGGCTCGGTCTTCAGGCTTTCCACCGGGAAGGACTCGCGGTCCGCCAGCGGGTGGTTTTTGGGCAGCAGGACCATCAGCTCGTCCTGACGGATGGGCAGCCAGACCGGCAGCGAGTCACGGTGGCTGATGAGGCAGAAATCCGTGCGGTGATCCAGCAGCATCTCGGCCAGCTCGCTGCTGGTGCCGTTGACGATCTTGATGACCACGCCGGGGTGCCGTGTGCGGAACGCCGCCATCATCTGGGTGACCCACTCATAGTAGCAGTTATACGCCGTACCGATGACAATGGTGCCGCAGTCTGCGCCGCGCACCTTGGCTGCGGTCTGTTCCAGCCGCTCCTGCGCAAACAGCAGCTCACGCACCGACGGCAGCAGCTGGCGGCATTCTGCGGTGGGCTGCACGCCGCTTTTGGCGCGGTGCAGCAGCGCAAAGCCCAGCTCCTTTTCCAGCGTTGCCACGCTGCGGCTGATGCCGGAGACCGTAAAACCCATCTCATCCGCCGCCGCACGCAGGCTGCCGCGGTCGATTGCCTTTAATAAGATTTGCCAGCGTTCTGTATCCATCTTGTACCTCTTGTTGCTATGTTTGCAATTTTGTAAAAATTGTGTTACGTTTTCATCAATCATAAGACAGAACGCCGAATTTGTCAAGAGCGGGAGGACGGAAAATAAAAAAAGCCTCCCCCGGTTACGAGTGAGGTGCCCCGCAGAGCCGGAGCTTGGGGTTCATCACTCCTTTATATTCCGCTCCTGCTTGCGCTTCATGCGCTCAAGCAGAGCTGCCTTCTGCTTATCCCATCTGGCATCGTACTCCGGGGTAGCCGGGTCGATGCAGCGGGCAAAGCTCCAATGCAGGCCGTCGCGGCGGCTCAGCTTAAAGCGCAGATACCAGTGCCCGCAGTAGGGGCAGACCGCTCTGGTAAAGTAGCCCGTGTTGCCGCGCTTGAGCCAGACCTCGTCGTTTTGCAGCGGCGCGCCGCACTCAGGGCAGCCGGCCTGATACAACTCGGGCACGCTGCGGTAGTCGTCGTGTTCCATGCGGTTCATGAACAGCTGCACGTCGCGGCCCGTGTTCTCGGCACCGAGCAGTGCCTCGGTCAGCAGCTCCTCCTCCGTCGGATAGGTCGCGAGGCCCTCGGCCAGCGGCAGCTTGCGGCAGACCCTGGCCGTATAGAGCGCGTCGTCCAGTGCGTTGTGGAACGGTTCTTCCTTGGGGATGCCCAGGCGGTCCACAACGCTTTCCAGGGTCAGGCCCTCTCCCTCCTTGCGGGGGTAAGCCTGCAGGAAGATGCGCTGCAGGTCGTACCAGCGGTTCGGCCAGTTTTCATCCAGCCCGACGAGGAACAGGTTTTGCTTTAAAACCGGCACATCGTCCAGGCCCCACTCGGCCAGCTCGGCATCGTCGCCCGCCCAGTCAAGAAATTTCTGCAGGCCCTCCTTCATCGGCAGGCCCGCGTCCAGATCGCCTTGGGACAGACCCGTTACCTTGGCGATATGATGCTGCAATTTGCGGAAAATGTGCGGCTTGAGGTTGACCTCAAACGTATCCAGCACGTCGCCGCGGTCATTGATGCGGGCCGCGCCGATCTGAATGATTTCACCGCGCAGCGTCAACTCCGTGCCGTGATAGAGGAAGGTTTTCGGCTGGTAGCCGATGTTCCATTCCAAATCGAAAACGATCAGATTCACAGGTCAGGTCTCCTCATTCAAAATAAACTTTTCCACTGCCAGGCCCACGCCGTCGTGGTCGTTATCGGCGGTCAGGTAGTTGGCCGCGGCCTTGACCGGCGGCTGGGCGTTGCCCATGGCCACGCCCATACCGGCCAGGCGTATCATCGGCAGGTCGTTCCAGCCGTCACCGCAGGCCATCAGGTTGGCGGGGGTCAGGCCCTTGGCGCGCAGCAGAATTTCCAGCGAGGTATCCTTGCCGACGCCGAGGGGCATTGTTTCAATAAAGAAAGGTGCGCTGCGGCAGATGGACAGCTTGCCCGCAAACTCCTGCTGCATCAGCTCCTCAACGTGCGGCATGTCGGCGGGGTCGCCGGTCAGCAGCAGCTTGTTGATGGGGTAGGTCACCTCGGCGGGCAGGTTTTCCACCTTGCGCACGGGGATCTTGTTGATGCGGGCTTCCTCCAGCACGTAGGGGGCGTCGGGGACCTCAGTCACGATGCCGTTTTTATCGTAGGTCAGCGGCACGACGTTCCAATAGCGGCTGAACGTGCAGACAGGCTCGATCAGATCTGCCGGGAAGGCATGCTGCACCAGCGTCTGTCCGGTCCGGCAGTCGATGATCTTGCCGCCGTTGTAACTCAAAATACAGCCGCCGTACTTTTCGAGCTCGAGCTCCCTGGCCAGCGGCTCAATGCCGACGGTGGGCCGCCCGCTGGCCAGCACGATGCAGACGCCGCGGCGGGCCGCCTCCTGCAATGCCGCCTTAGTGCGCGGCGTGATGACTTTTTCGGTGTTGGTCAGGGTGCCGTCAAGGTCCAGCGCCAAAACTTTATATTGCATGGTTACTCCCCCGGAATGCAGATTTGTGTATATTGTACTCTAAAATGGGGGATTATGCAAGCATCTTGCCTTCCCCTGTGGGGCTGCGCCCGCAGGCGCGTGTCGGAGCGCAACCGCCGTAGGCGGCTCTTAGCGCGTAGACTGAAGCTGATCCCGCAGGGCCGGATGAGGGGCATGGTTGCCATTTTTACCCGTTGGTGGGATACCATGGCAGGGTCGGCCCGCATCAGTCAGTGGTCGGAGCCACTGACAGCTTCCCCCGCGGGGGAAGCCTTTTGTTTGAGATTAGCCATTTCTAACGTATTGACAAGCATTCTCACCTATGCTACACTATCCGAAGCAATAAGGGAGTAGTCAGCGCAGCGGTGGAGCAGCCGCCGCGCAGTTCTGCCAACACAATGAGCGGTTGCTCTGGCTTTACTTTAAACGACGAGACTTATCTGCCCGTTTTCACGGGTGGATAGGTCTTTTTTATTGTCTGCACCCTGCCAAAACGGAGGAGAAAATCATGACTTTATTCGACCTGTTCCTGATTGCCGTCAGCCTCTCGATGGACGCATTCGCCGTCTCGATCTGCAAGGGGCTGTCCGTCCGCAAGGTAAGTCTGCAGCACGCTATGATCTGCGGCGTCTGGTTCGGCGGGTTTCAGTTTTTGATGCCTGCACTGGGCTATTTTCTCGGTGACCGGTTTGCCGCGCTGCTGACGAAGTTCGGCCCGTGGATCGCGTTTGTGCTGCTGGCGCTCATCGGTGCGAACATGATCAAGGAGAGCTTTGGCGGCGACGAGCAGCTGGACGACGACTACTCCGCCAAAGCCATGCTGCCGCTGGCCATCGCCACCAGCATTGATGCGTTCGCCGTCGGCGTCAGCTTTGCAGCCATGCAGGTGGACATTCTGCCCGCTGCCGGGCTGATCGGCGTTATCACCTGCCTGCTGTCCGCCATCGGCGTCAAGGTCGGTGCCATGTTCGGCGACAAGTACCGTGCCCCCGCCGAGCGTATCGGCGGCATTGTGCTGATCCTGATCGGTGTCAAGACGCTGCTGACGGGACTGGGTGTGCTGTAATTTGGTGTGCCTGTAGGGGCCGGGCACGCCCGGCCCGCGGCTTACCCGCAAACGCCCGGATGAGCGGGCGGATATGGAATCCGCCCCTACGGCGTGGGGGTCGATGCTCGTCATCGCCCCGGAAGCGCCGGGGCTGCCGGAATCTTGCGGGCCGCAGATGTGCGGCCCCTGCAACGCTGCAAGACAAGCAAAAACGCTCCGGGCGGTATGGAACATTCTCCATACCGCCCGGAGCGTCATTTATTATTGTAGGGTTCAGCGCAGCACCAGCTGTCCGTTCCCATCCGCATCCACGGTCAGGGTGTCCCCTGCCGTGTGGGCGCCGCCGATGATTTCCTTCGCGATCATCGTTTCCACATGGGACTGGATGTACCGCTTTAAGGGGCGGGCACCGTAGATCGGGTCATAGCCGCCGTCGATGATGGCGTTCTTGGCCGCGTCGGTGACAACCAGTTTCAGCTGTTTGTCCTCCAGACGCTTGCGCAGGTCGGCCAGCATCAGGTCGACGATGGAGCCGATTTCGGTCTTGGTCAGGCTCTTGTAGTAGACAATGTCGTCCAGACGGTTCAGGAACTCGGGGCGGAACTGGCGCTTGAGCAGCTGGTCAATGGCGTTTCTGGCCTCGTCGGACAGCTCGTTACTGCCGTTGGCGCGGCTCTTTTCCAGATCCTCCAAAATCAGGTCGGAGCCCAGGTTCGACGTCAGGATGATGACGGTGTTCTTGAAGTCCACCGTGCGGCCCTGGCTGTCGGTAATGCGGCCATCGTCCAGCACCTGCAGCAGGATGTTGAACACGTCCGGGTGGGCCTTTTCGACCTCATCGAACAGTACAACGCTGTAGGGGTGGCGGCGCACGGCCTCGGTCAGTTGGCCGCCCTCCTCATAGCCGACGTATCCCGGAGGCGCACCGATCAGACGCGAGACGCTGAATTTCTCCATATACTCGGTCATGTCGATACGGACCATGTTCTTCTCGTCGTCAAACAGGGCCTGCGCCAGCGCCTTGGCCAGCTCGGTCTTGCCGACGCCCGTGGGGCCGAGGAACAGGAAGCTGCCGATGGGGCGGTTCGGGTTCGCGATGCCGGCGCGGGAGCGCAGGATAGCGTCCGAGACCTTCTGCACGGCCTCGTCCTGGCCGATGACCCGCTGATGCAGCGTGTCCGGCAGGCGGAGCAGCTTCTCGCGTTCGCCTTCGACGAGCTTGGAGACCGGGATGCCGGTCCAGCGGGCGACGATGTTCGCAATTTCTTCTTCCGTTACGCGGTCACGAAGCAGACTGGATTCTTTCTTTGCCTCAGCCAGCTTTTCTTCTTCCTCCAACTGCTTTTGCAGGGTGGGCAGCTTGCCGTATTGCAGCTCACCGGCCTTGGCGTAGTCGCCGGTGCGGGTCGCCTTTTCGATCTCGGCCTTGGTGGATTCCACCTCGGCGCGCAGGCTCTGCACCTTGTTCACGGCGTTCTTCTCGTTCTCCCACTGCGCCTTCTTGCTGTTGAAGCTGTCGCGCAGCTCGGCCATCTCCTTTTCCAGCGTGGCCAAACGCTGCTTGGACAGCTCGTCGGTCTCTTTCTTTAAAGAGGCCTCCTCGATTTGCAGCTGGGTGATGCGGTGGTTCATCTCGTCCAGCTCGGCGGGCATCGAATCCAGCTCGGTCTTGACCATAGCGCAAGCCTCATCGACGAGGTCGATGGCCTTATCAGGCAGGAAGCGATCCGTGATGTAGCGGTCCGACAGCGTCGCGGCGGCGATCAGGGCGGCGTCCTGAATCTTGACGCCGTGGTAGACCTCGTACCGCTCCTTCAGGCCGCGCAGGATCGAGATGGTGTCCTCGACAGTCGGTTCATTGACCATGACCGGCTGGAAACGACGCTCCAGCGCGGGGTCCTTCTCGATATACTCGCGGTACTCGTCCAGCGTGGTCGCGCCGATGCAGTGCAGCTCGCCGCGGGCCAGCATGGGCTTGAGCAGGTTGCCGGCATCCATCGCACCGTCGGTCTTGCCCGCACCGACAATGGTGTGCAGCTCATCGATGAAGAGGATGATCTTGCCCTCAGACTTCTTGACCTCGTTAAGGACGCTCTTCAGGCGCTCCTCAAACTCGCCGCGGTATTTTGCACCTGCGACCAGCGCACCCATGTCCAGACTGAACACGGTATGATCCTTCAGGTTTTCGGGCACATCTCCGCTTTCGATCCGCTGCGCCAGCCCCTCGGCGATGGCGGTCTTACCGACACCGGCCTCACCGATCAGCACAGGGTTGTTCTTGCGTTTGCGGGACAGGATACGGATGACATTGCGAATTTCCGTATCGCGTCCAATCACAGGGTCAAGTTTATGCGCCTTTGCCATCTCGACAAGGTCCTGACCGTACTTTTTCAGAGCGTTGTAGGTGTCCTCCGGGTTATCACTCGTGACCCTCTGATTGCCACGCACCGTACTCAGCTGCTTCATAAATTTTTCGGTTGTGATGCCGAAAGTCTTGAAGATTTCACTGGCAGCCTTGCCGGGCCGCTGCAAAATGCCGAGGAATACATGCTCTACGCTGATGTATTCATCCTTCATCTGCTTGGCCTGCTGCTCGGCGGCGTTGAGGGCACGGTCCAGATCGTTGGAGATGTAAATTTTCTCCGGGTCACGGCCCGAGCCGGTCACGCGGGGCAGCGCCTCGACCTTCTGCAAGGCCGCCTGGGCAAAGGCATTGGCGTCAATGCCGAGGGTCTGCAGCAGCTGCGGGATAAGCCCGTCCTGCTGCTGGGCAAGGGCGGCCAGCAGGTGCTCCTGCTCCACCGCGTTGTTGGAATATTCCACCGCGATGCGCTGTGCAGCCTGCAAAGCCTCACGGGTTTTCTGTGTCATTTGTTCGATGTTCATAGTGCGTACCTCCTTTAGTGCAGATAGCGCATTGTTCTGGCAGTCTCGCACGTAAAGTGCTTTTATTTTACGGTTCAAGAATCTGTTTTCGCAAATTCTGTGTGTTCGTTCTCCTTTAGCACTCTATCTGTTCGACTGCTAATATTGTAGCACATTCACATACCATGTCAATAGGAAAATTGCAAACAAATTGTGAATTTGCAGGAAAAATCATTGGTAAAAGTTGGAGAAACAGTCGGAGGGGAACGGATAGTTAGATATTTTTCAAAATATCTATTGACAGTGGCAGGTGCATAGGAGTATAGTAAAGGCATAGGCAGTTAGACGTTTATCTAATTGTTTATCAGGAAAGGAGTTGTTCTGTTTGGGAGATGCTTTCAAGGCGCTGGCCGACCCGACGCGGCGGCGCATTTTAGAACTGCTGGCACAGGGCGATCTGACCGCCGGGGAGATCGCCGCACATTTTGATATGACAAAGCCGTCCGTCAGCCACCATCTGAACATTTTAAAAAGTGCGGCGCTTATTACCGATGAGCGCCGCGGCCAGAACATTGTGTACAGTGTGAATCTGACCGTATTTCAGGAATTGATGAAGTGGTTTTATGACTGCGGACTTGTAAAGGGAGACGATAGCAATGAAAAAGAATAAGCTGTTCTGGATTTTAACCGTGGTCTGCGTGCTGAATTTTGCCGCGCACCTGTACTTCTACCCCTCCCTGCCGGACATTGTGCCCACCCACTGGGGAGCCAGCGGGCAGGTCAACGGCTGGGGGCCGAAATCCACGGTTTTGATTTTGGCCGCGCTGCCGTTTGCGATGTTGATTTTGTTTGAGGTCATCCGCAAAATCGACCCCAAGTACCAGAATTTTGAGAAGTTCGGCAAGGTATGGAACCTGTTCGTAGTGCTGTTCACCGTGATGATGGCCGCGTTCAGCTGGCTGAGTGAGCTGGCTGTTTTCGGTAAGCTGCCGGACAGCAGCAACCTCGTCAGCATTCTGGTCTGCGGCGGCATCGGCGTATTGTTCATCATCCTGGGCAATTTTATGCCGCAGATCAAGCAGAATTATACCTTCGGCTGCCGCACGCCCTGGGCGCTGAACGACGAGCACAACTGGCAGCGCACCCAGCGCATGGGCGGGTACACCTTTGTCGTTATGGGCATTGTCCTGTTGGTGCTTGCCTTCCTGGGCGGCCTGCTGGGCGACATTGCTACGCTGATCGTGCTGCTGGCCGCCCTTCTTGGCGGCAGCGCGTGGATTTATTTGTATTCGTATCTGGTGTATGTGGGGAAGATGAAGTAAGGGCCTAAAGCCTTCCCCTTTGGAGGAAGGTGGCCCCGCAGGGCCGGATGAGGGGCGGGTGTGCCATTGCTATCCGTTAGCGAGTTTTGACGGCAGGCCGCCCCTCATCAGTCAGCGGGCGTGGCCGCTGACAGCTTCCCCCGAGGGGGAAGCCATATAGGCAAACAGCCCGTGCTTCGATTGGGAAGCACGGGCTGTTGTTATGTCTTATTCAATCCCTTTTCAATAAACTGCGGGCCCTTATTTATACAGCTCGACCAGATTCAGCAAAATTTCGACGCCCTGATCCATCTTCTCGGCGGTGATGCACTCGCAGGGGCCGTGGAAGTTGAAGCCGCCGGTGCCGAGGTTCGGGCAGGGCAGGCCCATATAGCTCAGGGTCGCGCCGTCGGTGCCGCCGCGGACCGGGGTCTCGATGGGTTCAAGGCCCGCCGCGCGGATGGCCTTGCGGGCGTTCTCGACCAGATGGAAGTGGGGCTGAATTTTCTCCAACATATTATAATAGCTGTCCTTGATGTCCAGCTCCACCGTGCCCGCACCGTAGCGGTCATTCAGGCAGGCGGCAATATGCTGCATCTGGGCCTTGCGGGCGGCAAACTTGGCGGCATCGTGGTCGCGCACGATGTAGCCCAGGTGCGCGGTGGTCACGTCACCCTGCATACTCGTCAGGTGGAAGAAGCCCTCACGGCCCTCGGTGTGCTCGGGGCGGGAGAAGGCGGGCAGCGCGGCGTGGAACTCCATGGCCACGTTCTGCGCATTGATCATCGAGTTCTTGGCACTGCCGGGGTGGACGCTGAAGCCGTGCACGGTCACGACGGCAGCGGCGGCATTGAAGTTCTCATAGCTGATCTCGCCGACGTCCTCGCCGTCAACGGTGTAGGCGTAGGCCGCGCCGAAGCCCTCGACGTCAAACAGGCTCGCGCCCTCGCCGATCTCCTCATCGGGGGTGAAGCCGATGCAGAGCTTGCCGTGGGGGCGATTTTCGGCAATGATGCGCTCCAGCGCGGTCATGATCTCAGCCACACCGGCCTTATCGTCCGCGCCCAGCAGCGTCGAGCCGTCGGTGGTGATGAGAGTCTGGCCCTTCATCTCGCGCAGGAACGGGAACACCTTGGGGTCCAGCACCGTGCCGGTGGCGGGCAGCGTGACAGCCTCGCCGTCGTAGTTTTCGTGGATCTGCGGCAGGACGTTCTCACCGCTGGCGTCGTCCGACGTGTCCATGTGGGCGATAAGGCCCAGCGGCGCGGCGCTCTCCTGCCCCGGGGTGGCGGGCAGCGTGGCGTAGACATAGCAGTGCTCGTCCACATGGGCATCGGTCAGGCCCAGCTCCTTCAGCTCCTCAACGAGAATCTTCGCCAGGTCAAACTGGCGCAGCGTGCTGGGGTGGGTGCCGCTGTTGGGGTCAGAGGTCGTGTGGACCTTTACATATTTTAAAAGACGTTCGTAGGCGCGCATGGGCGTGTCCTCCTTGTAAAAAGCATTTTGCTGTGATTTCTTAGCTATTATACCACAAAAAGCAGCAATTTCCAACCCTGTGCCCTTTTCAAACAGCGATTTTTGTGCTAAAATGAATAAGATTATAAAGGATCACTGTGCCTTTTGCGCAGCCTATTATAAGGAGGATATTATGGCAGACAGCATTTTTAAGGATAAGACTCTTCTCATCACCGGCGGCACGGGCAGCTTCGGGCATACAGTGCTCAAGCATTTCCTGTCCACCGACATCGGCGAGATCCGCATCTTCTCCCGCGATGAGAAGAAGCAGGACGACATGCGCCACGAGCTGCAGGCCAACCACCCGCAGTATGCCGGCAAGGTCAAGTTCTACATCGGCGATGTGCGCAACCCGCAGTCCATCCGGGACGCCATGCCCGGCGTCAACTACATCTTCCACGCGGCAGCGCTGAAACAGGTGCCCTCCTGCGAGTTCTTCCCGATGCAGGCCGTGCAGACGAACATCATCGGCACGGACAATGTCCTGCACGCCGCCATTGACGCGGGCGTGGAGCGCGTCGTCTGCCTGTCCACCGACAAGGCCGCCTACCCCATCAATGCCATGGGCATCTCCAAGGCGATGATGGAGCACGTCATCTATGCCAACGCCCGCGTGGCCGCTGAGCGCGGCGGCACGACGATCTGCTGCACCCGCTACGGCAACGTCATGTGCAGCCGCGGCAGCGTCATTCCGCTGTTCATTGACCAGATCCGCGCCGGCAACCCCATCACGATCACCGACCCCAATATGACCCGCTTCCTGATGAACCTGGACGAGGCCGTTGACCTGGTCATGTTCGCGTTTGAGCATGCAAACCCGGGCGATTTGTTCATCCAGAAGTCCGACGCCTCCACCATCGGCGATCTGGCCAAGGCCGTGCAGCAGCTGTTCGGCGACACCGGCACGAACATCATCGGCACCCGCCACGGCGAGAAGCTGTTCGAGACCCTGATGACCCGCGAGGAGCGCCTGCGCAGTGAGGATATGGGCGGTTACTACCGCGTGGCCGCCGACAACCGCGACCTGAACTACGACAAGTTCGTCGTCAAGGGCGAGGTCCACACGATGGCCGACGACTCCTACACGAGCCACAACACGCACCGTCTGGACGTGGAGGGCACGGTCAGGAAGATTCTGACCACCGACTACGTCCAAAACGCGCTGAAAGAGATGGAGGCCGAGAAGGCATGAAGATCCTTGTGACCGGCGCTAAGGGCTTTGTGGGGCGCAATCTCTGCGAGAACCTGAAGGCTGTCCGCGACGGCAAGAACCGTACCCGCCCCGCCTTGCAGATCGAGGACGTGTTTGAGTATGACCTCGACACGCCCCCCGCAGAGCTGGACCACTTTTGTGCGGAAGCCGATTTTGTGTTCAATTTAGCGGGTGTCAACCGTCCCAAAAATAACGACGAGTTCATGCAGGGCAACTTCGGCTTCGCCTCCACCCTGCTGGAGATGCTCAAATCTCACGCCAACCGCTGCCCGGTCATGCTGTCCAGCTCGATCCAAGCGACGCTGATCGGCCGCTACGGCGAGAGCGACTACGGAAAGAGCAAGCTGGCCGGTGAGGAGCTGTTCTTCACCTACGGGCAGGAGACCGGCGCGCCGGTGCTGGTCTACCGCTTCCCGAATCTGTTCGGCAAGTGGTGCCGCCCCAACTACAACAGTGCCGTGGCGACCTTCTGCAATAACACCGCCAACGACCTGCCCATCACGGTCAATGACCGCGCCACCGAGCTGGAACTATTGTACATTGACGACCTGGTGGAGGAAATGCTCGACGCGCTGGAGGGTAAGCCTCACCGCTGCGATTACGACGGTCTGACGCCGGTTTTCCATGACAGTGGGCGCTACTGTGCCGCGCCGGTGACCCACAAAGTCACGCTGGGCGAAATTGCGGACCTGCTGGAAAGGTTCAAGGCTCAGCCCGCAACGCTCGTACTGCCGGAGATTCCGGCAGGCAGCTTTGCAAAAAAGCTGTACTCGACGTATCTGTCCTATCTGCCCAAAGAGAAGGTCATCTTTGACCTGAAAAAGAACGAGGACGCCCGCGGCAGCTTTACCGAGCTGCTCAAAACCGAGAGCTGCGGCCAGTTCAGCGTCAACGTCTCGAAGCCCGGCATCACAAAGGGTCAGCACTGGCACAATACGAAGTGGGAGTTTTTCATCGTGGTTTCGGGCCACGGTCTGATTCAGGAGCGCCGCGTCGGCAGCGGCGAGGTGCTGGAATTTGAGGTGACCGGCGACAAGCCCCAGGCCATCCACATGCTGCCGGGGTACACCCACAACATCATCAATTTGAGCGAGACCGAAAACCTCGTCACCCTGATGTGGGCAAACGAGCAGTTCGACCCGGCCCACCCGGATACATTCTTTGAAAAGGTGTAAAACGGGCGCATTGTAGGGGCGAGCACTGCTCGCCCGTGCCCGTGTGCGGCAGCGGCAAAGTTCCCGGGCGGATATGGAATCCGCCCCTGCGATGTAGGGGTCGATGCTCGTCATCGACCCGGAAGTTTGCCCTGGTCGTAACGTTTCTGCGGGCGAACGATGTTCGCCCCTACATCCCCTGCACATATTAGCTACTAAGGAGAAAAGTATGTCTGACTACAGCAGCATTTCTTTTAAAAACAACGGCAAGCTGAAATTGCTCATCATCGTCGGCACCCGCCCGGAGATCATCCGTCTGGCCGCCGTCATCAACAAGACTCGCAAATATTTTGATGTTATCCTGGCCCACACAGGCCAGAACTACGACTACAACCTGAACGGCGTGTTCTTCCACGACCTGCAGCTGGCCGACCCCGAGGTCTATATGAACGCCGTCGGCGCGGACCTGGGCGAGACGATGGGCAACATCATCTCGGAGAGCTACAAGCTTATGGCCGCCATCCAGCCCGACGCCGTGCTGGTGCTGGGCGACACGAACAGCTGCCTGTCCGTCATCGGTGCGAAGCGGCTGCACATTCCCATCTTCCACATGGAGGCCGGCAACCGCTGCAAGGACGAGTGCCTGCCCGAGGAGACCAACCGCCGCATCGTCGACGTGATCTCCGACGTCAACCTGGCCTACTCCGAGCACGCCCGCCGCTACCTGAAGGACACCGGCTGCGCCCCCGAGCGCGCCTACGTCACCGGATCGCCCATGGCCGAGGTCCTGCGCGCCAACCTTGAGAAGATCGAGGCCTCCGACGTCCTCTCCGAGCTCGGCCATGAGCCCAAGCGCTACATGCTGCTGTCCACCCACCGCGAGGAGAACATCGACACCGAGGCCAACTTCACGAGCCTGTTCACAGCCATCAACGCGCTCGCCGAGAGATACGACATGCCGATTCTGTACTCCTGCCACCCGCGCTCCCGCAAGCGCCTTGAGGCCACCGGCTTCCAACTGGACCCGCGCGTGCGCATGCACGAGCCCATGGGCTTCCACGACTACAACTGCCTGCAGATGAACGCCTTCGCGGTGGTGTCCGACTCCGACACGCTGCCCGAGGAGTCCAGCTTCTTCGCGAGCGTCGGCCGCCCGTTCCCGGCGGTGTGCATCCGCACCTCCACTGAGCGCCCCGAGGCGCTCGACAAGGCGTGCTTCACGCTGGCCGGCATCTCCGAGAGGGGCCTGCTCCAGGCCGTCCACACCGCCGTGGCCCTGGACGCCGAGGGTAGCTACCCAGAGGCGCCCGTGCCCGACTACGCCGACGAGACCGTCTCCACCAAGGTGGTCAAGATCATCCAGAGCTACACCGGCGTCGTGGACAAGATGGTGTGGAGGAAGTTCTAAGCTTTCTTTTGAGAATTAGCCGGCCTTAATAACCTGACATTCATTAATGAACCGCTGCCTATTTCCATCAAGATGATAGACGGCGGCTCATTGTTTATTAGATTTGAATTCTAGGCTAATTGTATGAGGTTTCTGAAGTAACAAAACAATCCATTGATTAAAATAAACTAGGGCAGGTGATCATCGGATGCTATTTACAGGAGTTATTGAAAAGGAGCTATCCAATCGAATTCACCTAACGTATTTTAACGTCATCGAAAATGACGACTTCGATGAATGTCTAAATCAATGCCTACCCTCTATTTGGCTTGGGCCTAAAGACCCACGTTCTCTAGAAGTAACAAAGACGAAAATCTCGAAATACTTTGAATCAAAACTAAATAATCGCCGTTTAGTTTGCGGTTCTTGTGCTGAGATTTTCTTGCATGCTTATTTGGGACACAACGGCTATCAGCAGGCTTGTCTTGGATCAAATCTTGAAGAGGGTTCGATTAAAAAAGGATTTGACGGTTTCTATTTAAAAGATGATGAATACTGGTTGATGGAGAGCAAGTCGTCAATTTTTGGAAATACAACTCACCTTAGCAAAGCTAAAGAAGCTTATAAGGATCTCTGTGACAAGATTAACGATTTTGAGGGAAATGACCCTTGGGATAATGCTCGAAATCACGCTATAGTAGCTGGTGCTGAAGGATCCATTCTTAAACAGATCAGAATACTTTCGGACGATTTTACTCTCGGTCGTGTCCATAGTGCCGACGAATTTAACATGATCCCTTGTGGCACTGTTTTTATTGACCGTGTTCTGACTATCGAAGAAGTTGAAAAACTATCGATTGACGTATCACAGTTTTTCGGAAAACAGAGCTACTCAGCCATACACATAGTTTGTGTCTCACATTTGGCATTAGTTGGTTTTCTTCGATATTTGAACTTGGAGTACACAGATGAGCGACGCTAGCTCCATTACAAAATTAAAGAACAACAATGCATTTAAGTTGGTGGTCAATAAGCTACTTTTAGGTAAGGAGCTCACGAATAGAGAGTCAACGTTTCTTCTCTCTGCCGCAATTGCTTTGTTAAGGTACGGGCTTAAAGACAAGAATCGAACAAGAAGTCTCGAGTTTGCATACTGGATTATTCTGAATTATTCGTTGGGTACGGGTGATTACAGGCCCCTGTACGATCTTTCATTTGAATTGGGTCTATACCCAGTAGCCAAATCGATTGTTGATATCGATGAAGGGCGCTTCAATACTCTGAGTGATCTTATTGCTCTAGATGAAATCGAAAAGAACTTTACCAAAGGTGTGACGCTTACTCTCGAGCAGAAGTTATCCGACAGCTCTTTCTCTTCATACTCGGGGGAAGGGTTCGCCTATATTGCACCAACCTCGTTTGGTAAGACTGAGCGCTTGGTTGATACTGTACTGGACGATAAAAGCGGATCCCGACCTTGTGTAATTGTGCCGACAAAATCACTTCTCGCCCAAACACGCGATGATGTATTTAAGCGCCATCCTAGAACAAAAGTAATTACTCATGACGAAATGTACCAGCGTGAGAATTCGTTCATCGCCATCCTCACTCAGGAAAGGGCCATACGTTTATTGGAAGCGAATCCGACCTTATCATTTTCGAGTGTGTTTATAGACGAAGCACACAACGCTTTTGAGCCCGACAATCGCGCTTTGTTAATTTCACGCCTCATCCGTGAGTCTAAACTCCGCGATCCCTCGACAAGGTTCTACTACTTTAGTCCTGTTATCGACGATATTAACCTGTTGTCCGCCATTTCAGGCTTTGAGGTTGAGGGATGTAAAGTCTGCAAAAGTATGAAAGAGCCTCGTTATTATCTGCTCGACAGCAAGGGGATCTTGCAGGCCTACAACAGGTTTTTCAACAGCTTTTGCCAGCATTCTTCTTTTAACGGCACCTGGGATTGCCTGACGAATAGGGCAACTGCTAAAAATCTTGTGTTCTTGTCTTCCCCCAGAAAGGTCCGTGAGGCGGCCTTGGACTTAGCGAACAGTCTGCCCGATAACCGAGTCGCCCCCGACCTCGATAGGGTTATTTGTGCCCTGACCGAACATGTGAGTCCTCTATACGATGAAATATTGTGTCTGCGGCGCGGTATTGTATACCTGCACGGGCAGATGCCGGACGGAATCAAAAACTATTTGCTTGACCGTGCTGCGAAGTTGGAATCAATTCGATATATATTTGCAAATGAAGTCATCATGGAAGGTATTAATCTTCCATTTGACTCGGTATTTATTCTCAGTTTACGAACAAAAAGGCGTGCAGCCCTAATTAATTTAATTGGTCGCGCATCACGTTTAAATTACGTTTTTGGAGACACCCCTCATCTTAAAATGCTTAGCCCTCAGGTTATATTTGCTGAATCAAAATGGACTGGCTCGAGACCGGCCATGAAAAATGCCATCTCGGAATTGCATAGTGTTGGTTTTAAGGACCGCGATGACAACCCGCGAATTAAAAAATCTAAAGGTAAGCCACTGAGTGACAATGAGCGAAAGCGTCTTGTCTTTGAAGATAGCTTGATTCAAAGCTGCAATCAATCTGATACTGATCTCGGTGTTTTGTTAGATCGTTCCGGCCTGCGTTCTATGTATGAAAACTGGGAGATTGCAAAAGTTGAGATTGCCCGGAGACTCACCACATTTGAAGCATGTGCAGATAATAGCGTACTCGAATTAATATGCAGTTATTTCATTGACGATGGTCTTGTTTTCTCTAATTCATATCTCAGGGTTAGTAAACTGCGCAGGCAGTTACCTTTTTACCAAAGTTATCTTGAGAGCAAGTCATCGAAATCACTTAGTCAACGACTCGCTTCCGACATTTCATTATGGAAAAAGAAGGCTGAGTCCGCACCCAGCTTCCTCTATGTTGGCCGTAGTTTTGGAGAGGTCAATTACCAAGGCCTTGCCGATGGCGAAGGAAGTTATGTTGACATAAGGCAAAAAAATGATGCCGAGCTGCCTGCACTTTTCCTTGCTAAATATAAGACGGAGGACGATTATCTTGGGTTCACTTTGTCTAGATTCGTTCGCGTTCTATATAAGACGGGTCATATCGATCAAGAGCAGTACTACATGTTCTTATACGGGACGTCCGACAAGGAAGGCGTTGAGTTAATTCAGGCTGGAGTTCCTTTATCCTTAATCAACATGCTAAAAGAGAACAATTTGCTTAATGAAATTGGTCTTGATCAATATGGAAATATCAGGATTGGAACTAGGCTTAAACACTTTTCGAATGATGTGGACGACTACACTAGGTTCGAAATTGACCAATTTAATATTGATTAACCGCTGGTTATATTAAAGAGTCAACACCTGCCCGATCCTCCGCGTCGCCTACTTCAACGAGCTCGACACCTACTGCGAGGTGCGAGGCCTCAACACCCGTGACGTCATCGACGACGTGTGCCTGGAGCCGCGCATCGGCAGCCACTACAACAACTCCAGCTTCGGCTACGGCGGCTACTGCCTGCCCAAGGACACCAAGCAGCTGCTGGCCAACTACAGGGACGTGCCCCAGAACCTGATCGAGGCTATCGTGGATGCCAACCGCACCCGCAAGGACTTCGTGGCAGACGAGGTGCTGCAGATGGTGTGGGACCGTGTGTACGAGGGCAAGCCGAAGCCGGTCGTGGGCGTGTACCGCCTGACGATGAAGTCCAACTCCGACAACTTCCGCGCGAGCTCCATCCAGGGTGTCATGAAGCGCGTGAAGGCCAAGGGCGTACCTGTGGTGGTCTACGAGCCCACGCTGGACGCGCCGGAGTTCTTCGGGTCCGAGGTAACGCACGACCTGGACAAGTTCAAGGCCAAGTGCGATGTGATTGTGGCTAACCGTTGGAGCGACGATTTGGCCGATGTTGCAGACAAGGTGTACTCGAGGGATTTGTTCAAGAGGGATTAGGCGCTCCATGTGCCATGGCCGATACCGTTTAGCGAGGTATCACCTCCTGAACTGCCTCATATTTCTTGGACATGAGGAATGTGAGGCAGTTCAGGGCCGAGGGCGCAGCCCTCTTTGATCAAACTGCTCAATTTTCGTGGCCGCGGTGTTCAGAATGCTGGGACAACTAGAGTCAATTCTTAGCGAATATCAACGCCGCGTCGACGGGGCAGTAGAGGCGGCCGAGTTGTACGCCACGGGCGTGTCGACGCGCTAGCTCAAGCTCGTCGCCGCCAATCTCGGCATTAACGCCGAGACGCGCCTGCGCGCCGTGTTGGTCGTCATGGAAGCGGACGGGGCCCGAAAGCATACTAGCCGTGCTATGAAGCACGTGTTCTAGGCTATGGCACGGACCCTTTCTTGGCCAGGATGGGCGCTCGCTCGGCCCACCTCCGACGACATCTCGCCGGAAGGGCTGACATAAATATCCGCGGCGCTGCCCGCACATCGCGTACTGTGTCGTTAGTTGGCAATCTGCGACGAGAACCGCTTAGTCAAGACAAGGCCAAAAGAGAAGCTGATTCGGATGATTCCGAGGCAAGATCGGGGGGCAGCATGAGGCTTGACGCACCCATAAGGGAGCTTGTGTTTTGCGACGGTCAGCGTATGACGTTGAATCGCGACTCCATTGTTGTTTTCGTTGGACCTAACAATGCGGGAAAGACGTCGTGTCTGCGTGACATCTACGCGCTTCTTTCCGATGAGCCACATTTGGGCTTGATTGAGTCAATCAATTTCGAAAAACCATCCATTTCCGACATTAAAGCGCTGTTGGGCGAGGCCTCAGTTAAGGTTCAGGATCCCAGTCTCCATTACGATGGCATGGGGTTCAAAGTATACGCTTACCAGCTCGACAGATATGATGAACGAAATGTTTACCCCGAACCAGTAAGGGAAATGCTGTTTCACTTTTTGACAACAGACACGCGACTATCAGCTTGCAATCCCGAACAGAGTATTTCGCGAACGGACGCCGCTGCTGGGCCTATTAGCATACTTGTCAGGGATGCTTCCCATCTCGAAAAGGTATCCGCCGCGTTCCACTCTGCATTTGCGCTCGATGTGACGCCAAACTACTTTGCCGGCGGAAACGTGCCTCTTTGTCTGGGACCGACCCCAACAACACCGGAAGGCATGACTGCCCCGCAGGTGAATGATTATATGTACGAGCTGATGAGCACGTATCAGCTTGCACACCTTCAGGGAGACGGCATGAGGAGCTTCCTTGGCATCATGCTCTACCTGTACGTCGACCATTTCGCGGGATTGTTTATTGATGAGCCTGAGTCATTCTTACATCCGCCGCAGGCGGCGCTTATGGGATCTTTGATTGCTTCGGATGAGACGTCTAATCATCAGCTGTTCCTCAGCACGCATAGCAAGGACTTTTTGAACGGTCTGTTGGATTCTGATTCAGGTCGTGTATGCGTTGTTCGCATTACGAGGACGGGGACAGAAAACTTTTTCGCTCCGTTGGGGCAGACGATGTCGCCAGCCTTTCTTCGACAACTTTGCTGAAGTACTCCGATTTGGTCAACGCCCTGTTCCATGAGAGGACGGTTCTTTGCGAAAGCGACAGCGATTGCATGTTCTATCAGGCTATTTGGGATTCGGCGATGGATGGCGAGCCTACGCCTCTGTTCCTTCCTGTGGGCGGTAAGGCTCGCTTCAAGATTTTTGCTGGCCTCCTTTCAAAGCTGAGCATCGATTATGCGGTCATCGCAGATGCCGACATCCTTAGGGAGCCTGGCGACTTCAAAGAGCTTCTATCAATGGGCGGTAGCGATTGGAGCGCCGTCAAAGACGACTGGACCGTCGTCAGGAATGAGCTTGGGGGCGATGATGACGGACCAAGTGTTGCAGGCCTAAGGGCTGAAATTGATGACATCCTGAACGCCTGTAAGGGGAATAGGGTTTCAAAGAATAGCTGCGCCAAGATTGAAAGCCTGCTGGAAAGCAGATCACGTTGGGACGAGCTGAAACGGCACAGTAAGAGAGCGTTAAGCGGAAGCGATGCTTTCGAGGCATATGAGCGCATGGAGAGAAAGTTTTCAACATGTGGCGTGTACATTGTCCCCCTTGGCGAGCTTGAGTGTTTCGTTCCTTCGATTACCCAACATGGTCCTTCGTGGGTGGCGGAAGTATTCCAGCGCTATCCCGATCTGAATGATTCTGCTTACGAAGAGGCGAAGAAATTCATTATGTCAATCGGGGGGGGGTCCTATAGTTCCGTCAAGTGATTTTTCGCGGCGGGCGGGCGCCCGTGGCGCACGTTAACGCCGGGCCTTGGCGGCGCCCCTTCCCCGACTATCCAGCCGCGGCCGGCTAGGCCGCGTACGGGACCTTGTCCCGCATGATCGCGTAGATCACCTTCATCCTCTTGCGGGCGGTGGCTTTGAGCGCCGCTCCGTAGCACATCCCCCCGCCCCTGCACGAGCGGTAGTACTCGCCGAAGCGGCCGCTGGAGCGCACGAGCGAGTTGCAGGAGAAGATCAGCAGGTTCCTCAGCCTCCTGTTGCCCCGCCTGGACGCCGTCACCGAGGATATGGACGTGCCCGGCCTCCTGCCGCGCGGCGCCACGCCGCCGCAGGAGGCGAGGCGGCCGTGGTCGGGGAAGTCCTCGGCGCGGATCGTTATCAAGAGCTCAGAGGCCGTCTTCGGCCCTATGCCCGACGTCTGCAGGCACCCGTAGGTGCTGTCCTCCCGCAACAACGCCACGGTCTACCCGTCGTGTTGATGTTCACTAAGAAGTGGTCCGAGTGATCACTGGGAAATGAGCACCGTGAGCACGAAAAATTGAGCAGCTTAAGCAAGAGGGCCGCGCCCGGGGGACCGGGGGCGCGGCCCTCGCCGTATGGTTTCCCCGGGCGGTCACTTTGGCGAGCCCGCCCGGG
>ERZ773185.718-NODE-718-length-28655-cov-13.285105_pt1 | contig 28655 bp, 19 predicted proteins | sample MGYA00580531_ERZ773185 | MGnify/ENA primary metagenome ERZ773185 (study PRJEB29015, sample SAMEA2737799) | human gut metagenome | biome: human gut; feature: human-associated habitat; material: faeces | place: China | collected 2012 ...
AAGCCACAGGCGGACAGCGAGGGAAACGAGCGAATTCCGCCGGACGGTTTCGACATGGCTGCACTAGAAAATTGCTGTCCTCAGTCAAGCCTGCGGGGCAATGTTGCAGATTTCCATGAAGAATCCTCTAAATCCATTGACAAAACGGTAAAAATGGATTATAATTGTAAAGGCAGTCCGACAAAAAACAGGTTTTCTGCTTCCTTGCCGTAGAACTGCCGTACAAAATCTGCGGACGTGTTTCCGTGTTTGGACAAGGACACGCCCTGAAAAGATCGAATTTTGGTATGAGGTGCAGCAATGAAAGTTCGCAGAAAGAAAAATTCCCACAATACAAAACTCTGGATCAATACCATGATCGGTGTCCTTTGCGGATTTATCGTGGTAGTATTTATCATCGTACTTCTGACACAGACCGGCAAGCCCAAGGTGGAGCAGCAGCTTTCTCCGGCGGCAAATGCACAGGCTCCGGTTGCTACACAGACGGAAGCCCCCACAGAGGCTCCCACCGAACCGCCTGCCCTGCTGACATATCCCACACCGGCAGACAACCTCACAGAACTGACCGCTTCGAATATCTCCAGCGAACATGCTGTGCTGCTGGACGTGGAAAACAACACCGTTCTGGCACAGCGGGATCCGGACGCACGCATTTATCCGGCATCGATGACAAAGATCATGACGCTTTTGGTGGCGGCGGAACATATCGAAAACATGGACGATACATTTACCATGACTTACGAGATCATTGCCCCGCTGATCGAAGCGGAAGCTTCCCGTGCCGGCTTTGAAGAAGGTGAAACCGTTTCCCTGAAAGATCTGATGTACGGGATCGCATTGCCCTCCGGTGCAGATGCTACCACCGCAATCGCCATTTATCTCTGCGGCTCTGAGGACGAATTCGTCAAGCTGATGAACGAAAAGGTGGAGGAACTGGGGCTGAAAAATACCCACTTCACCAACGCCAGCGGACTTTACGACCCCAACCACTACAGCACTGTCACAGACATTGCCATGCTGATGTCTGCGGTCATGAAAAATGATACCTGCCGCGAAATTCTGGGCACTTATCAGTACACCACCACTGCCACAGAGCAGCACCCGGAAGGCATTCTGCTGGAGAGCACCATGTACAGCCGCATGTACGGCAACGAAGTCACCGGCATTTCCATTGATGCCGGAAAGACCGGCTACACTGATGAGGCAGGCAACTGTCTGGTCAGCTATGCCACTGACACCGAGGGCAAGCATTTTATCGCTGTCACCGCCAAAGGCCCTACCTATTGGAGAGCCGTATTCGATACCTTTGCGATCTATGGTCTGATCCACAACGGCTATCCTATGCCGACAGACCTAAGCCCAGTGGAAACCGATGAAAACGGTTCTGCCGTGGACCCTACAGACACGTTCACCGATACTACTGATACTGCTGTGCCGGCTGCATAACCGAAACAGCAGCTTTCACAGGAAAGGAGGCTGGTTCCACGCTATGAGCAAACGGAAACAAAGACACATGAGTCCCGCCGGCTTTCTCCTTGCGTTAGTGCTCCTGATTGTCGGGATCTTCGCACTGGACGCATTTTACCGCGTTTTCTTGCAGAATGTTCCCGAAAATATTGTGGGCGTGGGCGGATTTGCTTCTACGCCGTCCGCCTCTGACACTTCTTCCGCAGGAGAGGAAAACGCTGATACCACCGAAGCAACACAACCCAGCGGAACGGTACTACAGCTGACCGCAGCCGATGAGGCAAACGGCTCTCTGATTCTGGTAGATGCCGCACACCCCTATGCCGGTGCACAGGCATGGACGGACTTTTCCGCCGTGACGGACACCAATGTCAAGCCCAGAGATACTTCCCTGCAAATGCAGTCGGAAATCACGGAGCCGCTGTGCAGTCTGTTCGATGCATACGCCGCTGCAAACGGCTATGCCAATCTACAGGTTTACAGCACGCTGGACACCACACTGAGCAGCACCTCCATTTATACCAATGTTCTCCCTGACCGCAGCAGCGGCTACGGCTTTGACATTGGTCTGATCACCAGCACCGGCGAAGTTGTTCCCTACATCACCAAACGCAATGAGTGGATGGTGACGAACTCGTGGGAATACGGCTTCATTCTGCGGTATCCCAGCGACAAGACAGAAACCACCGGCACACCCTACGCCCCGCACCACTTCCGGTATGTGGGCAAAATCCATGCGGCGATCATGCACGAAAACAACTTCTGTCTGGAGGAATACCTGGACTATCTCCGGAATTACACCATGGAATCCGGCGGGCTGGCATATTCTGACGGCGTACAGTCTTACACAATCTACTACGTTCCCGCAGATGCCAGCGGCACCACAACGGTTTCCCTGCCGGAAAATGCGGTCTACACCGTTTCCGGTGACAACAGCAGCGGCTTTATCATCACCCTGACAAACGGAACTGTCACGCCGGACAGCAGTTCTACAGAACCGGCATCTGAAACCGGCACTACAACCGCCGCTTATTAAAACAACATGAAACAACAAAAATCCGCCTGAAGAAAACACTTCAGGCGGATTTTTTTAATGGAGAATAGTGAAACCAATCTGTCTCATTGTCGTTCAAGCAGCTATAGAATTTATAAACTTAAATATGTATAATGAATAAAATGAGGATTCCAAATTTAAAAATTAGTATGCGTTACATACATGAATAATATCTACCATTTCTACATCCACATCAATAATATGACTTTTAAGAATTGATGCGATAGGTTCTGGAACATTTTCTATTACTAACGCTTCACATGGCGAAGAAATTTTCGTATAATACTCAACATGTTCATTGCCATTGTATGAATCAAAGCAATATATCCCTTTTTGAGTCATATATTCACAAAATCCAATTAATTTCTCACCAAATTCTATGCCTTTTATATGCTTTATCTCCGTTCTTTTTCCACAATTATCAAAGTAATTTTCGATTAAGATAGTTTCTTCCTTTGAACGGCAAACAAATTCTGGTACATGCCCATAAACACCAGATGTAAATGCAATAACCCTGTGAAACTTGTCAATAGCAAACCATAGTATATCTTCATATTCTACTTCTAATTCTGATATTCTCATTTTCTGCGAAGCACACCTCATTTCACCTTTTCTTCATATATGGAAAATTTTATTTCACTGCTCGAAAAAATATTAAAAATCATGCTTATTTGTTCCTATTTAAGACCTTAAATATAAATTCAAAAATAGTTGATGGGAAGAAAACTAAAATAATATATAGATATGCAGTATCCAAAAATAGCTGATAAGCAAGCGAAGAAACTATAGAAAGCAAAAGAAAAAGCGTACCAAATAAGATAAAGGATAATGACACAATATTGTAAACTACGCATAGCTTTGAAGCTTTTGGATAAGTTTCTTCCATTTTTTCAATAACACCATTTTTCAAAAAAAACCAAGCTAATGTTCGATGCTGCTTCCAAAACGCATTTTTTTTGCTCTTTTTTTTCTTTCCTTTTATTCCATACAGTATAGAAAACAAGAACCAACGAAAGAAAAGAAAATATGTAATGAAAAATACTCCATAGAATACAAATACTGCTCTAGCTGTCGAAAGTGTAAGAGCGTTTCTGATTGTAAGTAAATAATTTTGAATACTTTGAATAAGTGCTGAATCTATCATTTTTTGTAGTAATTCAAAAATCATATATTGCCTCTCATTAATGCTTTTTATTATATCCCAATTCTGTTCTGTATTGCTCATCTAAAATGAAAATCAAAATTTCCCAATATATCCATATATTTTTAGGACAATACATCTCAATAATACGAAAAAGAATTGATACTTTTATATAGGGCAATGCTTCGGTCAGTTTTTCAGAACGTCGCTCCATGTTGCCTTGATTCCGGCTCCATGCATTGCAATGTACAGCAGCAAATAGTAGAGATCCTGCGAATCCAGTTTATTGTCATTGTTGATGTCCATCATCAGGATCAGCCAGCGGTTAACGGTCGGATCCTCGTGGAAAACCACGTCCTTTTCGCCCACAGCTGTTCTCGCAATATACAGCAGCAGTTCGAAAACGTCCTGCGAGTCCACCTCGCCGTCCATGTTGGCATCACCACGGGTACGCGGCAAAATAATTGGCTTGGTCGTCGTCGCAGTGGCAGTTGTCGTGGTGGCTGCGGTGGTGTTGGTGGTAGTTCCGGAACTGGTGGCAGTACTGGTTTCCGACGTGGTTTCCGCAGTCGTCGTTGTTTCCGTCGTCAGAATGGGAATCGTAGACGTTGCGGTGCTTTCCGTAGTTTCCGTGGTGCTGCTCTCTGTTGTAGTCGTCGTGGTTGTTTCTGTCGTAGTAGTTGTTGTGGTTGTTGTGGTGGTCGTCGTAGTCGTGGTTTCTGTCGTGGTTGTGGTAGTCGTCGTCGTTGTCGTGGTAGTCGTTGTGGTAGTTGTCGTTGTCGTTGTGGCAGAAGTCGTAGTGGTTGTTGTTGTGGTAGTGGTAGTAGTCGTCGTCGTTGTTGTTGTCGTGGTAGTCGTTGTCTTTTTGGTGAATGCTTTCTCTGTGGTAGTTGTCGCAGTCGTGGTAGTCGTGACCGGCTTCTTGGTGAACGTTTCTTCGGTAGTAGTCGTCATAGTCGTTGTCGTGGTGATCGGCTTTTTCGTAAACGTTTCATCGGTGGTTGTCGTTGCCGTAGTCGACTCCGTGGTTTTCGCAGTGGTGCTTTCTGTAGTCGTCAGCGAGGTAGTCGTTTCTGTGGTAGTAGTGGTAGTAGTTACAGTCGTTTCTGCGGTGGTGGTTGTCATTTCCGTCGTAGTTTCGGTGGTTGTTTCTGTGGTAGTCGCAGTGGTTTCTGTGGTGGTCGTTTCTGTGGTAGTAGTTTCGGTGGTGGTTTCCGTTGTAGTGGTTGTTGTTGTTGTTGTTGTCGTAGTCGTCGTTGTTGTAGTTTCCGTTGTTGTGACCGGCTTTTCCTTGGCAGAAACGACAATGGTGCCGATCGCGGTTTCATAGTTGGAACCATCCGCGGGAACGAACTTCCATTGTAGCTGGTTTCTGCCGGCTTTGAAAGTGCTCGGTGTGTCCGCCGTCCACATCAGAATGCCCTCGGTATTGGCAGTGTCCAGCCGTATCGGCGGCACGTCATCTCCTTCGGTATATTCCGCGGAATCGTCCCATATCACAGTCACCTTGGGCACTGCTTTTTCAATGACAAATTCCAGCGATACGCTGCCTGACCAGAGAGAGCCCTCTGCCCCGCTGACCAGAATCGTTCCTCTGCCGGCGTTGAGATTGTTCTCATAGGAAAGCGTGTAATCCGTGCCCTGTTTCAGCTCGTTGCCTCCTGCAACTACGAGTACGTCCGGTGTCAGCGGTTCGCCGGTATAGAAAATGTTCTTCTCATTTTCCAGCATCACATCGACGATGTTCATGGGAATGTCTTGCAGCTGCACAGTGAAAGATGCAGTCACATTGGGATTTCCTGTGTTATAAGTATAAGTGATATTTTGCAGCGGATCTGTTATATAAACCTTTGTGCCGCTGCATTCGGCATTGTTCCACGTCTGTACAAGGTCTAACCGGAACCCGCTCCACTGCGTCGGTTCCAGATACAGATCTTTTCTGTTGCAGGACGGCTTTTTCAGAGCCACACAATTTTGCAGATCGCAGACAGTCATCGGTGCCTGCTCCGACAGGTTCAGTGCCAGCAGCGGATTGCTGCCGGCGTAAAGCATATCCAGCTGATGCAGATTGGTCAGCATCAGCCAGCCCAGCTGGTTGCCGCTGCAGTCCAGTTCTTCCAGAGCCTGCTGATTGTTGATGTTCAGAGAATTCAGCTGATTTTCCGCACAGTTCAGCACCCGCAGTGAAACCGTTCCCCACGTGAAGCCTGTCAGCTGATTTTTGCGGCAGTCCACTTCCTTCAGTGCCGTACAGCGGGACAGATCCAAGGTTGTCAGCTGGTTGTTGTCACAAATCAGCTTTTCCAGCTGTAGGTTGGACAGATACAGAGAAGTCAGCTCGTTCTCCCCACAGTCCAGCAATTGCAGTTCCGGCAGAACATTGACGTTCAGGCTTTGCAGATGCAAACCGCGGCAGTGCAGCTCTGTCAGCCGATAGAAGCCAGTCAGGTTCAGTTCCCGCAGTGCGGTATTGCTACAGTCCAGCACCTCCAATTTCTCGGAAATTCCGGACAGATCGGAAATCGAATTCCCTGCACAGTTCAGCTGCACCAGATTCGGGAAGTAAGAAAGCCCCGTCAGGTCGGCAATGCCGCAGTTCGAAATGTCCAGCTGTGTTACCGCTTTCTGCTCGGAAATTTGCAGCATGCCGTCCCCGTTTTTGTCCAGAGATTGCAGCACATAGGAACGAAGCACATCGTCCGGAAAATGCTCTGTATCAATGGCAACAGCATCTTCTTCCATGACTGTGGGAATCCATGTGAACGATACCGTCCGGCTGGCATCATTGGCATCGATCTGATACTCGTAGCGTACCTCCTGCGAGCGGTCGTTCACTGTCAGCACATTCTCCGTACAGGTGGCATTCTGCCACATATCCGGCTGCACCTTTGACGGCTGGAAACCGTCTGCAAGGGCAGACAGATCTACCTGTCCCATGGCGTTGAACGGTATGCTTCGGGTGTTGTCGATCACTTCCACCTGCTGTAATTTCGACAAGCCGGTCACGTCCAGTGCGATCAGGTGATTCTCCATACACCGCAGTGTTTCCAGCTGTTTCTGTGCCGAAACGTCCAGTGTGGTCAGCTGGTTGCCGGAGCAGTCCAGCGTTTGCAGCTGTGTCAGTGTGCCCAGTTCCAGCACAGTCAGCTGATTGCCCTCGCACGCCAGTTTCGTCAGTTCCGTCAATTGAGAAAGTTCCAACGCCGTCAGCTGGTTCGATGCACAGCTGAGTTCCTTCAGCAATGTATTGGCAGAGCAATCCAGCGTGGTCAGCTGGTTATTGTTGCAGTTCAGCTTTTCCAGCTGCCCCAGCGTCCACAGGGGAATTGTTGTCAGCTTATTATTGGAGCAGTCCAGCGTTTGCAGTGCTGTAAAGTATTCCACGCCGGTCAGGTCGGCGATCTCGTTGACCGAAACGTCCAGTTCTGTGACTTGTTTCAGTTCCGACCGGGAAAGCAGTCCGTCACTGTCGGTGTCATACCGGACAACGATACGGCGGAAATTTTCGTCCGGAAAATGCTCTGCATCAATGGGCACACCCGTTTCCTCCGCTGCCTGCGGCACCAGTGTAAATGTGATTACACTGTCCGGATCATCTGCCTGCACCTGATACTGATATGACACACTCCAGCTGGGGTCTGTGACATAGATACCGCCTGCACCTGCCTCACCATTGGTAATGCTGCCCTGTACCACGCGGGACGGCTGAAAGTTCTCCGCCAGATCTGCAAAGCGAATCCGGTTCAGGATGTCCATTGCAACAGTACATTTGTTGCGTGCCGCACTCAGCTTTTGCAGTGTCACGCCATCAGCTACTTGCAGTGCAGTCAGCTGATTGTTGATGCACACCAGCGATTCCAGATTCGGCAGCGACTCGGTTTTCAGCACAGTCAGCTGGTTGTTGGAACAATTCAGTGTAGCCAGTTCCGGACACTGTTCCACCGCCAGTGCCGGAATCTGGTTGCTGGCACAGTTCAGGGATCTCAGTACGGAAAGAGCTGATAAGTCTAAAGCAGTCAGCTTATTCATGGAACAATTCAGCGTGGTCAGTTGGGACAGTCCGCCCAGTTCCAGCGAAGTCAGCTGATTCAGCGAACAGTTCAATGTCGTCAGTTCCGGCGAATTCGTCAGATCCAGCGTTTTCAGGCGGCACTGGGCACAGTAGAGCACTTGCAGATGAGAAAGAGAAGCAACAGAGAGTTCCTGCAATGTGCTGTTGCTGGAGCAGCGGAGTTCCTCCAGAAGGCTGTTCTCCGGCAGTACCAGCGAGGAGAGATTATTACTGGAACAGTTCAGCGTTTTCAGTTGAGAAAGCGTTGTCAGATCCAGCTTCCGCAGATTGTTGGCGGAGCAGTCCAGCGTTTCCAGCCGGACAAAATACTGGATTCCGGTCAGATCCCAGATAGACTTCCCGCCGATGAGCATTTCTGTTACGGCAAACAGTTCCCCGCGGGAAAGGCTGCCGTCGGCATTGGTGTCCAGTCCCTGTACATAGCTGCGGAATGCACTGTCCGGAAAATGTACTGCATCAACAGGCAGCAGCAGTTCCTCTGGCTGTAAGGTAAACTGCACCGTCTGGGTTCTGGCGGCATCGAGATAATAGGTATAGGTCACCGGCTGGCTAAGGTCTGCCACCGTCAGAACGCCGTCCTGCACCGTGCCGTTTGTCCAGTTCTCTGCCTGCTCTGCGGAGAAGCCGGACAGTTGGGACAAGTCCAGCTGTCCCAGAATATCCGTCGAGATCGCAGCCACGTTTCCATCAGCAAACACTGTGCCGCCTGCCAGTTTCGTGCCGTCGATTTGCAGGGCACAGAGTTGGTTGTCCGCACAGAACAGCTCTTGCAGGTTGCTCTGCCTGCTCAGTTCCAGAGAGGTCAGCTGGTTTTGTTTGCAGGAGAGCACCTCCAGCGAGGATTCTTCCGGCAGCAGCAGTTCTTTCAGCCCGCAGCCGTCACAGGACAGCATCTTCAAAGCGGAAAATCCGGAAACGTCCAGTCGTTCTAAAGAAATTCCGCTGCACTGCAAATTCTCCAGCCAGCACAGCTGTTCCATTCCGGTAAGGTCTGTGATGCCGCTGTCTGCGGAAATTGTCAGGGTCTTGGCTGCCTGTAGTTCCGCCAGCGAGAGCCAGCTGTTTCCGTCAGTGTCAAAGCTGTCGCGGACAAGGCTCCGGAATGCTGCGTCCGGAAAATGCTCCTCATTCAGCTGCAAATAACACGCTTCGTCCGGCTGCAATGTCAGGGTGAACGTTGCCACCGGCACTGCCTGCTGGCTGTCCAGCCGGTAGCCATAAGCCACATGTTCGGTGTCTGCCGGAATTTGCAGTACATTGGCGGCATCTTCCTTCACAGAAGCGTTCTCCCAGCCGGTGATGCGGTCTTGTTCCAGTTCCGGCAGATTGTTCAGGTCATAGCTGTACGCTCCCGCCCGTTCCGGCTGCGGCACAATGGCACGCTGATTGCCGGCAGTTTCCAGTATTTCCAGCGTCAGTCCGGTGGTGTCCAGTTCCACCAGCTGGTTCTGGGAACAGTCCAGTTCGCGGAGAGCAGAACACTCCGACAGGAACAGGGACGGCAGGGCATTTTCCGAGCAGTCCAGTTTCTGAAGAAGGGCATTGTATACGTCCAGTTCTGTCAGCTGGTTGCCGGAGCAGTCCACTTCCTCCAGCTTGGCATTCTGGGAAAAGTTCAGCGTAGTCAGCTGGTTGTTGGAACAGTTTACAGTCTGCAAATTGGAATTCGCAGAAACGTCCAGTGCTGCCAGCTGGTTGCCGGAGCAGTCCACAGTCCGCAAATTGGAATTCGCAAAAACGTCCAGCGTAGCCAGCTGGTTGCCGGAGCAGTTTACAGTCTGCAAATTGGAATTCGCAGAAACGTCCAGCGTAGTCAGCTGGTTGTTGGAACAGTTTACAGTCTGCAAATTGGAATTCGCAGAAACGTCCAGTGCTGCCAGCTGGTTGTTGGAACAGTCCACAGTCTGCAAATTGGAATTCGCAGAAACGTCCAGTGCTGCCAGCTGATTGCCGGAGCAGTCCACAGTCCGCAAATTGGAATTCGCAGAAATATCCAGTGCTGCCAGCTGATTGCCGGAGCAGTCCAGCGTTCCCAAAAGGGCGTAGGAATCCAGCGACAGTTCTGTCAGAGCACAGTCACTACAGTCCAACATCACCAAAAAGGAAAACGCACCGTTTTTCTCTGGCAGTTTCAGTGCAGACAAATCCGGATTCGCAGAGCAATTCAGCTGCAACAGCTGTGCAGCACCGGAAATATCCAATGCCGACAACGTGTTTCCGGAACAATCCAGCTGCTGCAATTTGGAAAAGACATCGATCCCCGTCAGATCGGCAATGCCCTGCTGGGATACATTCAGATCAACGACTTCGCTGCATTCCGTCGCGGACAGCATGTTGTCACCGTCGCTGTCCAGCTGTTCGGAAATGTAGTTCCGGAACTGCTCGTCCGGAAATCGTTCTGCCGAAATGGCGATCTCCTCCCCCGCCGCCGCATCTGCTGCAAATGCCGGCAGCGGCAGGCTGGTCACAGCCATCATGCCCGCCAGTAAAAAGCTAAGGCAACGGTATCGATTCGTGTTTGGGTTCTGCACAAACATCGCTTCCTCTCTATGCAGGCAGCCTCACACCGAATCTACCTGACAGACTGACATGACGCTGCTTTCAGAGCCTCCGGAAAGCACTTCCGGAGGCGTTTTTTATCTAAGGCAATACCGCACAAAGAGCGTCTGGCGACTTTGCACGCCATCTGCTTGCAAATTTTCCGTCATATTGCCCAGAAATCCCTTGCCATACGGCAGTATGCCTGCGGAATTTTTAGGCAATCTGACGAGAAATTTGACGACGCATCTGTCGCACAATCTTTGTGCGGTATTGCCCTAAAGTCATACATTAATATTATAGCACAAATGCCACAAAAAGTCAAACATATTTTTCCATTTTTCGGTTTTCAAATCTAATTTCTATTTCGTTGCAAAATTGCCAAAGAAACAAGAACTTGTGGAAAAATTCTGTAAGGCAGCCGGTGTTTCCGTCATTCCTCACAAAAACAGCGTTGTCAAATTCTACAAAAAAGCTATTGACAAAAGGGATAAAATCGATTATAATGTAAGAAATATCGTATGTATACTCATGCACTGAAAGGGGCTTATTCTTATGAGATCAAATTGGAGAAAAACTATTGCAGGCATCGTTGCCATTGCGGCACTGATTCCCTGCTGTCTGGGCACGACCGCTTATGCAGCACCTCAGAGTGCCGCCGACACGGTGATCTCGGCAGTGATGCCGGAACTGGAAGAACCGATGCCGTCCAGTCAGGTCGATGCACAGATCGCAGCAGATGTGAAAGCAGCGATCAGCGGCACTGCCGGCGGTCTGGAAACCATTCCCACACCGAATTATGCGGAAGATCCCGACGTTGAGATTCCGGACGGCAAACCGACACAGGACGGCAAGCTGTACTACAAGATCGTATCGAAAAAGGCACAGATCACCGGCTGTGCACCGGGCACCACTGATCTGGTGATTCCGGATACCATTTATGACGAAGAGGACGAAGAAGATTATCCGGTAACCTTTATTGCTGCGGCTGCATTCTACGGCAACAAGGAATTGCAGACCGTCACCATGCCGGACGGTATGGTGGGCATCGGTGCAAACGCATTTCTGGGCTGTACCAATCTGACCAGCGTCAGCATGCCGGACAGCGTGGCTTCCATTAACGGCGGTGCGTTCTGCTCCTGCTCCAACCTGACAGACATCAAGCTGCCGGCAAGCCTGTACTTTGTCGGTGACGATGCATTCTCCTACTGTGCATCTCTGGAATCCATCACGATCCCCGGAAATCTGACTTCCATCGGCTCTACCATGTTTGCAAACTGTGCAAAGCTGAAAACTGTCGTTCTGGAAGAAGGCGTACAGAGCATCGGTTCCAATGCATTCTACGGCTGTTCAAGTCTGGACACTGTGCAGTTCCCCGAAAGTTCCTGCACCAGAATCAACGCAAATGCCTTTACTTATTCCGGTCTGTCTTCTATCGAACTGCCGGACAGTGTGACTAATGTTGCAACAGCAGCATTCAGCCACTGCCAGAATCTGAAAACTGTCAAGCTGTCCTCCGGCATGACTTCCCTGCGAAAGGACACCTTTGCATACAGCGGTCTGGAAAGCATTGAAATTCCGGACAGCATCACCACGATCAAATCCGGCGTATTCGCTTATTGCAGCAACTTGAAATCCGTAACACTGCCGCAGACACTGAAGCAGGTGGACGAGATCGTATTCTACAGCTGCGGTTCTCTGGAAAGCATTGTCCTGCCGGATTCTCTGACCAAGATCAGTGACAACCTGTTCTATCGCTGCACCAGCCTGAATGATGTCAAGTTCGGGGCAAATGTTAACTCGATCGGTGCTTCTGCATTCTACGGCTGCACCAGTCTGACAGAAGTCAACATTCCGGATACCGTCACCAAGCTGGGACAGAGTGCCTTTGCAGAGTGCACCAATGTTACCAAAATCACTATTCCGGACTCTGTGACCGATCTCGGCAAGTGGACATTCTACAACAATGCCAACCTGACCGATGTCACCATCGGCAACGGCGTTACCAATCTGGATAACTACCTGTTCTACCGCTGCAATAAACTGGACAATGTTACCGTTCCGGAAAGCGTTAAAAAGGTGGGACAGTACGCCTTCGGCGGCTGCACTTCTATGAGCAGCATTCAGCTTCCGGATTCTCTGGAATCGATCGACAAGTGTGCGTTCGTAGACTGCGATTCTCTCACAAATATCACCATTCCGAAAAACGTTTCCTCTATCGGCAGCAATGCATTCGGCTACAAAGTGGAAAAGGATACGCTTGTAAAGGGCAATGATATGACCATTACCGGCAATGAGAGCACTGCCGCAAAGGACTACGCAAACGCAAACGACATCACATTTGATTCGCTGGATCCGATCACTACTACAAATACCACCGTTCCGGTAGCAACAGACACCACCGCTCCGGTGGCAACGGATACCACCGTTCCGGTAGCAACGGATACCACCAAGACGACAGAAGGCAGCAACAGCGGTACAACTGAAACGGTTCCTGTCGGTGTCGTTCTGTACGGCGATGTCAATCTGGACGGCCGTGTAGATGTTACCGACTGTGTTCTGCTGAACAAGGCAGTTGCCGGTTCGGTACAGCTGGACACCGCAGCGAACAAGAATGCAGACTGCAACGGCAACGGCGAAATCAGCTCTGATGACGCAACTGTTCTGATGCAGTTCATTGTAAACCTCGTCAAGACGCTGCCGTACAACGGCTGATCTCAGAACCTGTCTTCACAATCATTTGCAAACCATTTCATGATATGACAAAAGGCACAGCTTTTTCGGAAGCTGTGCCTTTTCATTATGGCAATACCGCACAAAGATTGTGCAGTATTGCCTCATATCCGTTGTTATGCCGGCAGCCGTGGGATCAGCTGCATGAGGAACATCGCCAGCAGCTGGCTGTCCCTGCTGTCCACTGTGCCGTCTGCGTTACAGTCCATCGCAGGTCGCTGCACTTCGCTGCCCTGTACGCTGCCCAGCAGATACTGATTCAGCAGCACCAAATCATCTACCCTGCACACGCCGTCATTGTTACAGTCCCCCACCTCCGGCAGCAGAATCTCTCCGGCAGTGACAGTTGTTGCTGTCGTGGTTGCAGTGGTACTGTCGGAGGTGGTCTGCGTTGTCGCCCGGGTCGTGGTTGTCGTCTGTGTGGTGGTCGTTGTCGTTTCAGTTGCAGCTGTGGTTGCGGCAGTCGTCACAGTCCCGAACGGCAGAAATGTCCGGTCATACTTTTTCGCGTAAGCCTGTGCGGTAGAACCCGCATAGCCGTAGAGCACCGTTTCCGCAGGAACTGCCGATGCTGCCCCAAAGGTGCAGTCACTGGAATAAACACGCAGCGTGTTCAAACTGGTACACGCCGCAAAAGCACCTGCTCCCACAAGGGTAACTGTCTGCGGCAGCGTGGCAGTCTGCAACGCAGAACAGTTCCGAAACGAGTGGTATTCCACGCGGGAAGTCAAAATCATGGAAACCGCCTGCAAAGCGGTACAGTTTTCAAATGCCCCGATGCCGCCGGTGCCGTAGGAAACCGCAGTCACGGTTTTCGGCAGGTCCACCAGTTGTACGGCAGTATTTCCGGCAAATGCCCCTTTGATCGCTGTAACCGGCAGCCCGTCTGCCTCCTCCGGCACGGAAACAAATACGTCCTCGCCAGTGTATTCCGTCAGAACCGCGTGGTCTGTGTACAGCTGGTAAGTGAAATCTCCCTCTGTCAGAACAGTACCCGTTTCATCAGTGCCGTCATCCTCCGGCACGTCCGGTAGGTCATAGAGATAGTCCCATCTCTCGCCGTCTGCCGTGTTGGGCGTGTGATTCTTGGAAAAACTCGTTTCTCCCGCGGCAAAATATTTGTCTGAACTGGTGGAGTCGTTCCACGTCACATCAAAATAATAATAGTAGCCGTCGTCCATCTGAGCCATGTTCCACGCATGCCCGCCGCCGTTTCCCAGCCCGATAATGTAGGCATTCGCCACGCCGGCAGCGTTCATCAGCAGCTGGAACGCCTTGGCATAGCCCTCGCACACTGCCGCACAATAGCGTTCATCAAACGCCCCTACAATGCTGTGTGATGCCATGGAATCGTCCGGATTACCGCTGGCATCATAGGCGTAAGTCAGGCTGTTGCAGAGCCAGTCATTGGCGGCTCTGGCTTTTGCCCATGCAGTATCCTGTGCTTCCACCTGTTCCCGTGCCGCAGTGATCTGCGTTTCCAGTGCACGGCGTTCCGCCTGTCGTGCCGTCCCGCTGGTGTATTCCTCGACGCAGGCGATATAAACCGCACCAACATAGTTTTCTTCCGTTTCAGAATCGTAGTCCATGCTGTACAAGTAGTTGTTCCCCACAAAAAAATACATGGGATTGTCATTGCGGAACATGGAAATGACCTTGACGGTATCCTCGTTGGAGAGAGAAGAATCCGTATTGCTGACTATGGCAAAGCAGGGTAGCTTTTCCTCATCAGAACCGTAAGACACTCCTTCTGCCGCCGCAGTTCCGGTATAAAATGCATGTGCCGCCGCCTTGATCTTGCGGTATAGGCTTTTTTGTGTATCGTTCAGAACGTCATAGCCCATTGTGGAACTGTAAATGTCCTCCGGATACGCTGCCTGTTCGTCCGGGGACGTGTTCCCTGCTCCGTAAAGGGCAATTTCCGGCGTGCGTTCCACCGGAATCCCCTGCACCGAAAGCAGATCATCCGTCATGACAGTTTCCGCCGCAGACACCGGCGGCAATGCCGAAAGCGATGACATCAGCATTGCCGCCGCCAAAAAAAGCCCCATCCTGGGGGTGATCCAATTGTGCCGCATTTGCCGACACCTCCTTTTTCTGCAATTGCAGAATTTTCAACTGCTTTTATTATATCATATTTATAATTTTCTGTCAATCCAGAGATACATCTTTGTGCAAATTCACATCACTCACAAAAATTTCCTCCGATTCCAAAAATTCGGTGAGAAATTCGTGCTGTGCAATTGGAAATCCACTAATTTTTTCAAACTGTTACATCTGGTTTTGTGCTTTTCCCCAGTCAATCGACACTTTTCGGGTGGAAAATCATTGGAAACGTACAATTTTCAGAAAATCGTTCGGCATTATTGACAAAAAAACTGAAATCAGTTATAATAATAAAGTATGTTGTGTTCCGCTTGTTTTTATACGGCACACAGGTGTTTATCGCGGAGAAACCGGCATCCCAACGAGAGCCTGTCGGTATCTCCCAGCTTCATGTATAAGGAGAGAGGTTTTTTCATGAGTCTAAAACTGTTCGAAGTGGCAGGCACGCATATTTTCAGCATGTCCGCCATTGTCATGGTCCTGTTCTTTGTCTTTGCGATCATCGTCGTAGGCTATCTGCTGGGCAAGATCAACATCAAGGGCGTTTCGCTGGGAACCGCTGCCATCTTTCTGGTAGCTCTGGTCGTTGGCCACTTCAAGGGCGTGGCATTCGGCGACAACGGCATTGCCGCATGGATCGCTGACGTAGAGGCACAGGACGCTGTCAACTTTTATTTCAAGTTGATCCAGAGCTTTGGTCTGATCCTGTTCGTCACTTCCGTTGGTTTGATCGCCGGTCCGACATTCTTCAAGAATCTGAAGAAAAACGCCAAGTCCTACGTTCTGCTGGGTGCGATCATCATTGCTGCCGGTGCAGGTGTCTGTGCTCTGATCACACTGGTGGTGCCGGACATGAATTCTGCCATGAGCGTTGGTCTGCTGTCCGGTGCACTGACCAGTACGCCGGCATTTGCCGCAGCACAGGAAGCGATCGGGGAAAGTTCTCCGGTGTTCAAGGAAATCGCCGTAGGGCATGCCGTGGCATATCCGTTCGGCGTTATCGGCGTTGTTCTGTTCGTGCAGATCGTACCGAAGGTACTGAAAGCCAACATGGACGAAGAACGTGCCAAGCTGACTTCTGTAGACACTGGCGAAGAAAGTCCGCTGAAGCAGAAAAAGCTGTTTGAAATGGACAAATTCGGTCTGGGTGCATTTGCCCTGACCGTTCTGACTGGTGCCATTCTGGGCTGCATCAACATTCCGCTGGGTGCAGGTTCCTTTAATCTGGGCACTACCGGCGGCCCGCTGATCATGGGTCTGATTTTCGGACACTTCGGCAGAATCGGCAAGCTGAGCATGAAGGTCAACAAGCATCTGCTGGAAGTCTTTCAGGAATGGGGACTGGTTCTGTTCCTCATCGGTGCCGGCGTAGACGGCGGTGCCGGATTCGTACAGACACTGGAAAAGTACGGTCCGCTGCTGTTCCTGTGGGGTGCACTGATGACGATCATTCCGCTGTTCATCGGCTTCTTCCTCGCGAAGAAGGTGCTGAAGCTGAGCCTGTTCAACAACCTCGGTTCTATCACCGGCGGTATGACCAGCACACCGGCTCTGGGTGCTCTCATCAATACCAGCGGCACACCGAACGTTGCAAGTGCTTACGCTGCAACCTATCCGATCGCACTGGTACTGGTGGTTCTGGCATCGCAGTTCCTCACATATCTCTAAATTTATTTGAAACTAAAAAAACCCGTCCGCACCATGGCTCTCCGGTGCGGACGGGTTTTTTATGATTTCACAGCTTGTACAATATGATGCCTTACAGTCCTGCCTGCCAGTCCCAGTTGTACAGTTCCAGTGCAGTCAGGTCGTAAGGAGTCTGCTGGTAGACGCAGTAATTCAGCCAGTTGGAGAACAGCAGGTTCGCACTGCACCCCCAGCTGAAATGGGGTTCCTTGGTGGGATCATCATCTGGAAAATAGCCATAGGGAACCGCGATCTCTGCTCCCTTTTCCTTGTCCCGAAAATACTCCCCTTTCAGCGTGTCCCGATCATACTCGGAATGACCGGTGATGAAGTACTGTCTGCCGTTTTTGTTGGCGACGATGTGCACGCCGGAGAGTTCCGACTCCGTCAGAATTTTCAGCTGCGGCACCTTTTCGATGTCCTCCCGATGCACTTCCGCGTGACGGGAATGCGGTGCGTGGAACACGTCGTTGAAGCCGCGGAGCAGCTGACAGTGAGGCTCCAGCACATGCTGCGGGAAAACGCCGAACATCTTCTGCGGCAGGTCATACTTGGGCACATCAAAATGATAATACAGCCCCGCAAGAGCCGCCCAGCAGATGTGCAGCGTGGAAAAGACGTGGGACTTTGTCCACTCCATGATCGTGCAGATCTCCTGCCAGTAGTCCACATCTTCAAATGCCAGATGCTCTACAGGAGCACCTGTGATAATGCAGCCATCGTAATACTGATCCTGAATTTCGGAAAAAGTCCGATAAAATGTGGCAAGGTGATTCTGCGACGTGTTCTTGCTGATATGACTGGATACATGCAGAAATTCAACATTCACCTGCAACGGCGTGTTGCTGAGCAGCCGCAGGAACTGACATTCCGTTTCAATTTTTTTCGGCATCAGATTCAGCACCAGCACTCGCAGCGGGCGAATGTCCTGATGAGCCGCACGGTCGCTGTCCATGACAAAAATATTCTCCTCGGACAGAGTGTGATACGCCGGCAGCTCCGGTGAAATACAAATTGGCATTGCCTGTTCCTCCTCCCAGAACGTTTTTTGATAGAACTATTGATAGAACTTATGAATACTCCGATTATCTCCGTCTGCCCTTGTTCTTTGCCGGAGCAGCGGTTTCGCCAGCCCCCATGGCATTTCGAATGGCACGGAGTTCCTCGGCGGTGAGGTCACGGTAAGTACCCGGCTTCAGCATGCCCAGCTTCAGCGGTCCGATGCTGATTCGCCGCAGACGGGCAACTTCCAGCCCGACGGATTCGCACATACGGCGGATCTGTCGGTTCTTGCCCTCATGAATGGTCATCAGCAGGACGACACGCCCCGGCTCCTTGGTCTTGACAACCACGGTTGCCGGCTGAGTCATTTTGCCGTCCAGTTCCATGCTGCCGGACAGGGCGATCAGCTGTTCCTCGGTCACGTCCGGACGAACGGTAACACGATAGGTCTTGCTGATATGGCGGCTGGGGTGCATGATGCCGTTGGCGAAGCTGCCGTCATTGGTCAGCAGCAGCAAGCCCTCGGAATCCTTGTCCAGTCTGCCCACGGGGTAAACGCGTTCCTCCACGTCCTCCAGCAGATCCATGACACAGCGGCGGTTCAGCTCGTCAGAGGTGGTGGTCACATAGCCCCGCGGCTTATACAGCATCAGATAACGGTACTGTTTCTTTCGCGGCAGATATACCCGTTCGCCGCCTACGGTAATCAGATCTGCCAGTGTCGCCTTATCGCCCAGCTTGACAGGGTGTCCGTTCACCTTGACTTTTCCGTCAGAGATCAGCTTTTCCGCCTGTCGTCTGGAACAATATCCGGCATCTGCCAGCAGTTTTTGAATTCGTATTTTTTCCACTTCCTGTTTGACTCCTTTTTTGCTCTATTTTTGCAGCAGCCGTTTCCACCAGCTCTGGGGTTCCGGCTCTGTCGTTTTTTCCTGATAAGTTACCGCAGACTGCACCAGCAGCCTGCCCTGTGCGGCAACTCTGCCGTCCAGCAGAAGCTTCCACGTGCCGGCTTCCTGTCCGGCGGTCAGCGGGGCATAGAGGAACGGCGGCGTGTTCAGCTGATACGACCACGCCGGCATGTTCCCGTCTTTCACGCCTACTGTCAGCGTTTCCGCAGGAGCCACCGCAGCAGTTCCTGTGGTGCCGCCGGTCACGGGCAGCGTCCAGTCGGCGGGAAATGTCACCTCCTGCGGGGAAAGCTGCCCGAAGCCGTAATCGTACAGGACTTCATGATCCTGCCAGTCGTTCCGGTCGTTCAGGGTCACGCAAATCAGCGTGATGCCGTTCCGCACACTGGCGGACACCAGACAGCGGCCGGCTTCGTCTGTGAAACCGGTCTTGACACCGATCACCGTTTCGTCCATGGTCAGCAGCTTGTTGGAATTGGTCAGCCACCGTTCATAGGGCGGATTGCCGAAGCACACCTTGGCAGAAGCCTGCCCGCAGATCTCCCGAAAGGTTTCGTTCTGCAAAGCCGCCGCTGTCAGCAGTGCCATATCACGGGCAGTTGCGTAATGCTCCGCATCGTGCAGACCGGAGGGCGTGACAAAATGGCTCTGGGTCATGCCCAGTTTCTGAGCCTTCCGGTTCATCTGCTCCGCAAAAGCGGCATAGCTGCCGGCAAGCTTCACAGCAGTTGCTCCGGCAGCATCGTTGCCGGAGGGCAGCAGCATGCCATAGCAGAGGGCTCGCTTGGTCACAATGTCCCCGTCTACCAGCCCCATGGAAGAGCCCTCTACATGGATCGCATCGTTGTCCACCGGAAAGGGCGTATCCAGATCGCCGCTTTCCAGACAGAGCAGCGTGGTCATGATCTTGGTCGTGCTTGCCATAGGTCGCTGCTGATCTGCCGCCTTTTCATAGAGCACCTCACCGGTCACCGCTTCCATCAGAATGCAGGACTCCGCCGAAACCGACAGAGCCTCGCCCTGTACATGCAGCACCGGCAGACCAGTCACCGCCAGACACACCGCCCATATCCCGCTGAGCCACCGCAGAAAATGTTGTCTTCGCATTTCAGATTCCTCCGCATACTTGTAAAATTACCACAATGTATGCGAAAGAAGCGGCAGTTTATTCTGCTTCGCCGGAATCCGTTTCCGCAGGTTTTTCCGGATTTTCAGTCTTTTTGTCGTTTTTCTTGTCGCCCTTCTTGAACATGCTGCCCAGACGGTCTACCACTTCCGGCACCGAGCGAATGGCACTGGACAGAGCATCGCTGCCCTCGTCCATTTGCAGCAGCCGCACGCCGTCCTCCTGTACCACCAGAAAGGCGACCGGCTGAATGGACACGCCGGCACCGGCACCGCCGCCGAACAGGTCTTTCGGATTGGTTTTCACCGGCAGGTCAGAGCCGCCGGAGGCAAATCCGTATGACACTTTTGACACAGGCACAATGGTCACCTTGTCAGAAACCACGATCGGATCTCCGATAATGGTCTGCACATCTACCATTTCCCGCATTTTTTCCATTGTAACTCCCATGAGATCCTGAATCGGACGCTTTTCTGCCATTACATTTACCTCCTGTTATCTCACCGCAGCATGTTCTTTTTCTGCGGTATCTTCTTTCTCTTTCCCGTCAGTTTCCTGCCGGTTTTTCTGCATCGCATAGCCTACGGCAAAGCTGCACAGTGCCGCCAGAGCTGCCAGAAAACAAAGGTGCAGCTTTCCGCGGACGACCCAGCGGGAGCACTCCTGCCCGAACGCACACTGCACCAGTATCTGCTGCACCTGTACCCGCATGGCACTGCCCAGCAGCCCCACAACGGTGTACACTGCCGCATTGGCTGCTCCGTAAGCGAGGGCACATTCCTGTGCATCGAACCGTCCCACCTGCACGCCCACTGTCAGCTGCTTCAGAGAGATGCCTTTCCACAGCAGCCGCAACGGTTTCGGAAGCACGGACAGGCTGCCCTTGATGAGAGCCCAGCCGTGTTCAAGCTTTTGCTTTTCGGTCTTTTCCGATGATTCCGGCGACTTCTTTTTTGCCGGTCGGCGGGACTTTTTCGGCTTCTTCCGCTTCTTTTTCTTCTGCTTTTCCGGTTCTTTTTCCGGCTTCCGGGATTCCTCTTTTTCCCGCTGAAACAATCCCTTTCCGGCACTGTCAGCAAAGGAGATCCCCAGCCACGAAAGCTTCCAGAAAAAGCGGTCTTTCGGGGCATCGTAGTCCCACGCAAAGGAGAACGGCGACAACAGCAGTCCCAGCAGCAGTGCCAGAATCCCCAGCACGATCAGCCAGCCAACCATAGACCACTCGCCTCCTCTGCATCATTCTGCCAGATCGTCAGATTCCTCCGACTCCGGTACCATTTCCTGCGGCACAGCCGACACCGGCAGCGGCGGCAGCTCGTCCAGCGACTGCAAGCCGAAGCACCGGAGAAAATGGGGCGTTGTCGCATAGGCGACCGGCTTGCCCGGCACGTCCAGCCGTCCGGCTTCTGTGAGCAGTTCCTTTTCCACAAGAGTGTTCACCACGGAACTGCTGTCCACGCCGCGGACATGCTCCACAAAGCTTTTGCTGACCGGCTGGTTATATGCCACGATCGTCAGCACCTCCATAGCAGCCGCCGACAGCGGAGCCGCTTTTTTGGTTTCCACTGCCCGCTGGATCACAGTCGCATAGGCAGGGTGGGTGCACATCTGCCAGCTGTCCCCCAGCTGCTGCACGCAGATCGCACTTTTTTGTTTTTCATACCACGCTGCCAGCTGCTGTAAGGCAGTCTGCACCGCGGATTCTGATACTTCACAAGCCTGTGCCAGACGGGACACCGGCACCGGCTCTCCGCTGGCAAACAGTACCGCCTCCAGCATCAGGCAAAGCGGCGATCTGGTGTTTCTTTCCATTATCATTCCCCGATTCTTCGGATTCATACTTGAACGGCTGCACAAATGAAGTTCTCTCAACCCTTTGCAGAATGTTTCACATAGTCTGTCCGGCGATAGAGATAGGTGCCGTCCTCGCTGATGCCGATCCTGCCATGCTTGGTCAGTTCCAGCACCGCCAGAAACAGTGCCACCCGTGCAGAACGCTCCCGCACATCGGCGTACAGTGCCCCGAAATACACGTGTTCATCGTGATACACCTTTCGCATCACGTAGACCACCTTGGACATCACCGACACCACCGGACGCGTCACTACACGCTGTAACCGTTCGCGGGCGTTTTCCTGCGGGGCAAAGCGTTTCTGCCCCATGGTGTTCCATGTTTCCAGCAGCACACAGGGCAGGTGGGTTCTGGCGTATGCCGGAGAAACTTCCACCTGCATCGGCGGACGGGTGAAGATCTGTCCGCCCACAAAACGCTGTGCCAAAGCCTGTGCCGCCTGCTTACAGAGGGCATACTCAATTAGTGCCCCCTGTAATGCCTGCTTTTCCTTTTGGGCATCTTCCGGACGGGGCAGCAGCGAAGCCGTTTTGATGTAGATCAGCCGTGCCGCCATTTCCAGAAATTCCCCTGCCAGCTCCAGATCCTGTTCCCGACACTGATCCAGATACGCCAGATACTGTTCCAGCAGGCTGGAGATCTCAATGTCATAGATGTTCAGCTTGTGCTTGGAAATCAGGTTCAGCAGCAGATCCATGGGGCCTTCAAAGACCTCCAGCTTAAACGAAATCGTCTGCATGAACTCACATCACCATCTGCACCAGCGTGCCGATCCACTGGGTCGCCCAGACGAAGAAGTGCATGATCCAGTTGGACAGATAACTCAGCGGTGTGCTCAGTACGCCCACCAGAATCAGGATCCACAGTGCCAGCGACAAATACCGCTGGTTTCGCTCAAGCCACGCGGACTGGCGGTACGGCAGCAGCATCATCAGCACCTTGGAGCCGTCCAGCGGCGGCACGGGAATCAGGTTGAACACTGCCAGCGAAATGTTGATCGCCACAAACCAGTACAGCAGCGTATAGATGCCTGTCAAAACGGCGTTGGGGTCGGCATAGTAAAACGGAAAGACGATCTGCATCAGCACCACGCCCACCAGTGCCGCCAGCAGATTGGACAGCGGCCCCGCCAGTGATGTCCAGATGATGCCCTTGCGGGGGTGGTTCATTCGTGCCGGATTGATCGGCACCGGCTTTGCCCAGCCGAATCCGGTCAGCAGCAGCAGCACTGCACCAAAGGGGTCTACGTGTGCCAGCGGATTCAGCGTCAGCCGTCCGGCGGCTTCGGCGGTGTCATCACCGCATTTCCGTGCCACCCAGCCATGAGCAAACTCATGCAGCGGCAATACCAACAATATGATCACGATTCTTGCCAGAATCTCATAACGGTTCAAGTTCATAAAATTGCTCAGAATTCCCATTGCTCCAGTCCTTTCCAAATGAAAATGTTCTACCCAGATACCCTATAATGTGTTCTTTTTATTATACATGGTTTTCCGGAAAAATTCAAGCCTATTTTGCCGTTTGACATAAAATTTACAAGATTTCCGCAGGACAGAATGCCGGAAATGTGCCGATTTCTTTTTCGGTTGCTTTTCGAAAATAAGTCTGCATTTGATTTTACAGTCTGTTTTCGCAAATAATTGTATTTTTCGAAAGGTATTTTGATCGTAAAAAAAATATTCAAAAGAATCCGAGGAAAAGGGTTGCTTTTTTTCGGGAAATTTGATAAAATAGATATGTTAGTTTGCAGACTGCCGCAGAAGTCTATTTTCCGGCAGTCGGCATGCAATGTTAGGATAAGGAGGTGCAGTAGAATGGCTAAATGTGAAGTTTGCGGAAAGGGTGTTACCTTCGGTATCAAGGTTTCTCACTCCCACAGACGGTCGAACAGAACATGGAAGCCGAACGTAAAGCGTGTAAAAGCGATTGTGAAGGGAACTCCTTGTCATATGTACGTTTGCTCCAGATGCCTGCGCTCCGGCAAGATCGAGCGTGCGTAAGCTCTGTTTTTGACAGTTGAATATGAAAAGTGACCGAAAGCAAAGGCAATTGCCGCTTGTTTTCGGTTTTTCATTTTTATGAAGCAAAAAGAGCACTCTCCGGCCAGTTCCACCGGAGGGTGCTCTTTTGGGTTTTGAAAGTCTGTCACTTCGTGCCGTTTGCCAGCTTACGGAGTGCCTTATAGGACGGCTTCAGTTTGTGATACATGTCTTTCACCTGTTTGCCGTCGTGGTAATAGCGGGACAGCAGGTTGTTCAGTGTCAGCAGGTCTTCCGAAGCGGTGATGATCGCACAGATCCGGTTCACCGCCTGCTTGTCGTCTGTGTCCAGCAGTTCCCGCACTTCCGACTGTAACTCTTTCGGAAACAGCATTGCCACACTGCTCTTCGCCTTTTTCGGTGCTGCCGGTACGTTTTCTTCTTCTGTTGAAGTCGTATCCGCAAGTGCAGCCGCAGCAGTTTCTTCCAGAGCCTGTACGGCATCTCTCGTGGGAATGCCTTTCATTGCATTCTCAATAGTAGAATAAATCGACAGAGCGTGCACATCCTCTTGCAGGTACCGGTCGTAGAACTGCTGGTTCAGATCGAAGTCGGTGTCCTTGCTGATGATATACAGACGTTCTTTCGGACGGCTGCCGATCAGATAGCCGATATACATGGAAAGCTGCAAGTCCAGTGCATTTTTCACCGTGTTTTTTCTGGTGGACAGTGCTGTCACTTCCATCAGCCGCAGCTTTGCATCACAGGAGATCAGCCGCTGGTGCAGTTCAAACGTCAGCCCGCAGCGGTTCTGTGTGTAGAAAATCACTACCTCGTCCCGCTTTGTCAGATACTCCAAACCGGTCAGTCCCTCGATATAGACATTTTCATAGTCGATCAGATACGTTGCCATTGCATTTCCTCCTTTCCTTTCGATTGGTTCAGGTGCTACAAGAGCCTGTCCTGCACGCTGCAAAACAGGTACAGGACAGGCTCTAAGGTATACGTATCCTCCAGCCGCAAAGCTTGGGCAATACCGCACAATCTTTGTGCGGTATTGCCCTTGACCTTCAAGAGATACAAAAAAAGAGAACGCCCGCTTGCGTTCTCATCTCTTGGAGGCGCCATCCAGATTTGAACTGGAGAATCAGGGTGTTGCAGACCCTTGCCTTACCACTTGGCTATAGCGCCATTGGAGCGGATTACGAGGCTCGAACTCGCTACCTCCACCTTGGCAAGGTGGCGCTCTACCAGATGAGCTAAATCCGCACTGGCGATCTGGATGGGATTCGAACCCACGACCTCTGCCGTGACAGGGCAGCGTTCTAACCAACTGAACTACCAGACCATGTGGTGGAAACTATAGGGCTCGAACCTATGACCCTCTGCTTGTAAGGCAGATGCTCTCCCAGCTGAGCTAAGCTTCCATCATTTTTTCTCAGCGTCGCATCTCTCAGCGACGTATATTATTATACACCATTCCGAGCGATTTGTCAAGGGTTTTTCGAAAATTTTTTCGAGGTTTTCAAAACGAAAAAAGCACCGAAACTGCGTTGCTTTTCCTGTTTCATTGAATCGTTTACAGAAAGTTAATATGTGATTTGCAGAAAAATTTGCTGCCGGACAGCCCGTTTTTCCCTGCCCTGAACAACACCCACAGACGTGAAAACCACACCCACATGCATATGCCGTTCCATTTTTCAAACACGGAAACCAATACAACAAAACCGCCTGCACTCCAAAAAGTACAGGCGGTTTTTCTCTGGTGGAAACTATAGGGCTCGAACCTATGACCCTCTGCTTGTAAGGCAGATGCTCTCCCAGCTGAGCTAAGCTTCCATGATTCAGCGACGAAATTTATTATACCATATCTTTCGGCATCATGCAAGCTGATTTCGCAGGATTTTCAAAAAATTCACATTTCGAAACTGCCAAAAAACTGCCTGCACCGAGCCGGCACAGGCAGTCTATCATTCCATGAAATCGCGAAGCCGCAATTACATACCAGTTACGTTGAAAGTTACTTCAATGGTTGTCCAGTCGCCAATAGCAGACGGATCCAGAATGGTTGCAGAATAGTCGGACTTGTTTGCCAGATCAGCAATGTTGCCCTCTGCACTTCTTGCATCGCCCGGCATGCCGTCGTCCGGTACCCACTCATTGAAAATGTTGGAACGAATATTGTTGTGCTTTACGCCGTTGATCTCGGTTTCTTCTGTATTGGTGAAGCTTTTCTTGGTCAGCGGGATTTCAGTACCGTCTACCTTGACAGCAGTTACATCGATCACTGCGTTCGGGGTAGCAGTTGCACCGTCCATGATCTGTACAGCCATGAATGCAGTGCCGTTTGCGATCAGGTCGCCGTTTACGTCGCCGGTCGCATCGTAACGGATCGCGTTGGTATCTACGGTAACGCTGACAGTGTATTCGCCGTTGCCGGTGATCGGAGCAACACCTGCATCATAGCACAGATAGTCCGTATCGCTGCCGGTGTACTGGAGCCACCACTGACCGTCTGCCATGCTCAGATAAGCCTCGCCAGCCTGCGGAACGACAGCTTCTTCGAAGTCGCCGGTCTGTACCTGCTGCGGAGCAGAGCTTTCGTCTGCGGAAGCTTCTTCACTGGATTCCTCTGCTTCGCTGGATTCTTCAGCACTGGACTCTGCTTCGCCGCTGGAGTCCTTGGAGCTGTCGGAAGAACCGCCGCAAGCGGTGAACGCAGCAGTCATCATTGCAGATGCCAGCAGGAATGCCAGGATCTTTTTGGTCTTGAACATCATAATTTTCCTCATTTCCTTCAGTCGGAAAGTGCACAGGCACTTTCGAACGTTCTTCAAAATACAGACAGATCCTGCAAAAGCAGAGGTCTGCACAGTACTATGATACTAGATTTTTCACCAAGATGCAAGATGCTTTTTACACAAATTTCACCCGATAAAAGACCCCACAATTTGTGCAAATTTCTAGACATTCTGCAAACAGATCCGCTTTATACAGCGTTTCCTCTATATAAAAGGTATCCCTGCGGACACAAAAAAACAGCACGTGTTGTGCACACATGCTGTTGGTTCTGGAGCGAGCGACGAGAATCGAACTCGCAACCTCAGCTTGGGAAGCTGATGTTTTGCCACTAAACTACGCTCGCATCTGCCTTTCGGCAGTTCCGACAGGCGGCAGTGCCTGTACTTTCGCGGAGCAGAAAAATGGAGCTGGAAACGTGACTTGAACACGCGACCTGTGCATTACGAATGCACTGCTCTACCAACTGAGCTATTCCAGCACCGGTTATACCGTGAGATCTCTCACGCAGGATTACCTATTTATTATACCACAAATTCTTGATTTGTCAAGAGGTTTCAAAAAAATTCTCTGAAAAATCAAAAAAACGATTGAAATCGCAGAAAAGATGTGCTATAATAATGAGGTACTGTAAAAGTGCTCGCTGACAAATGATGCGGCGGAAAAAATTTCCGGTTCAGACTTTTGCACTTTTTCTGCAAAAATGCAAAAAAGCGATTGAAATCGCAGAAAAGATGTGTTATAATAGGGTTAAATCCCATGACTTCGTAAAAAGGTAGGTAGCATTATGAAAAAGAAATCCAAATCCATTCTTGCCATTGTACTGGCGATCCTCCTCGTGATCGTGGTGGCAATCTCTCTGACCACGAACATTCTTTTTTCCCGAAAGGACACACCGAAGATTTTCGGGCACTACATCTATCTGATGGAATATGATACTATGGAAGCAGCAGCAGGGGCTGCCGTTGCCACCGGCACTTCCGGACAGGCTGCCGGCTCAGTCGATGACACCAGTGCTGCGGCTTCGATCCACCAGCACACTGCCGTGATCGCTTCCGCCTATAAAGAAACTGATCCGATTGCCAAGAACAACGCTGTTCTGTGCGTACTGGCTCCGGACGACGCTTCCAAGGACATCGACTCCGACCGCGTTGCTGTCCGCCGCATCTACAACATCGAACAGGACGAAACCGGCGTTCTGAAGTACTATCCCACTACCATGAAAGCAAGTGATGTGGGAACTGAGCCGCCTGTAACTGTGGACAGCATTCTCGGCAAGTGCTCCTACGAAAGCGGCGAACTGTATACATATGTAAAATTCGCCACCGGCGTTCCGGGAATCCTGATCCTGATGGTTCTCCCCAGCATCATTCTGGTCATCATGCTGATCGTCACCATTGTACGGGCAAGCATGGGACACGATGACGAATACACTTTTGAAGAAAACTATGACGAAGTTTACAGTGAAGATTCCTACGATGACGGCGATTCTGCTTATGATGACGAAGAACTGGGCGGACGCTCTCCGCTGTACCGTCCATCTGAAGCGACCCAGAGCCGTTCCTTTGAGAAGAAGCGTTCTTCCATTGCGGAGAACTTCGAACGGAAACAGGTAAACCCCAACTCGCCGTACCAGAAGGCTCGTACCATGCAGTTCAAGGCACAGCATGATGTGCCGATCTACACCAATCCGGCAGATCAGCTCCCGCTGGACGGTTCTGCACCGGCAGCCGGCAGCAACACTACCGCCTATGAGGGTACACATGCTGCAAGCACTTCCAACACTGCAACATTCGGCAGCTACAGCAGCAACACCTACAGCACCCCGCCGATCACAGACGAAACACCTGTCGCACCGGCACAGCCGGAAGCTCCGGTTTCCACTTACCGCGGCAGCCACGAAGCAAGCTCTCCGGAGGAAGCACGGAATCTGGGCGACACCCCGTTCCGCAGCAGCCGTGCATCTGCACCGGCTCCCGCACCGAAGCCTGCTGCACCGTCTGTTTCCAAGAACAAGGAAGACCGCATTGCAAGTGCTTCTGTAGACGAACTGCTGGCAATGATCGAAGACGAAAAGAAAAAGCTGTAATCAGTTACAGCATCATCGAAAAGAAAACGGAGAGGGCGAAATTGAAATGCTCCCCTTTTGTTAGACAATATGGTATAATAGAAATATACCAATTAAA
>ERZ773185.721-NODE-721-length-28573-cov-3.572516_pt1 | contig 28573 bp, 20 predicted proteins | sample MGYA00580531_ERZ773185 | MGnify/ENA primary metagenome ERZ773185 (study PRJEB29015, sample SAMEA2737799) | human gut metagenome | biome: human gut; feature: human-associated habitat; material: faeces | place: China | collected 2012 ...
ATGACGTGCGTGACCTCTTCCTGCTGGAGCTCGGCCACCGAACCGTCATTGTAGAGTGCCTTCATGGGTATGTTTTCTCCTCTCGGATGCCTGATGCAAGTGCGTGTGATGCGCTCGGCGTTTTTGACTTGCATCATTATAGGCAGGTTGCCTTGGTATACAAGCGCCCGCCGCACCTTAATGGCACGGCGGGCGATTTTCTACGCATGCTTCATCGTGCGGGCGCGGGGTGTGGGACGCGCGGTGCCCGTGGCTTGCAGCCGGCCCGGCGATGGATGCGTTACTGGATGCGAGTTCGGCAGTAGGGGCAGACCTTCCAGTGCGCATCGAGCGGGCGATGGCAGCTGGGGCAGACGTTGCGAACCTGGGTGTCGCACACCGGGCAGACCACAAAGTCCTTCTCGATGGGCGCACCGCACTGCGGGCAGGTGCCGTACTGGGCAAGCTGACGCTCGCGCAGGGCCATGTCCAGCTCCTGCTCCTCGCGGTCGGACGCGTAGGAGTGCGGGCGCAGGACCAGGTAGGCGATGAGGCCCACAAACGGGATGAGGGCAATGATGCCCCATGCCACGTAGGCGCTGGCTCCGCGACGGCGAGCGTCGATGAACACATAGACGACCGACAGCACATACAGGGCGACGATAAAGCCAACGAAGGCATAGACGACGCCCATAAGCTGCGGCGACATAAGCTCGGAGATGTACTTGGACATTACGGGTACCTTTCGGAATATTAACAGTCTGGTCAAGTTTACCACGGGGTTTGTTTATATGGGACCACGGCTAGGGGCGGGGCTGGCGCGGACACAAACATCTCAATCTGTAACAGTTACTCGGCAAAAACAGGTCTAACTGTTACAGATTTAGACATTCGAAACCGACTGATATGTTCATCTAAATCTGTAACATCTAGACCCCAAAACGGTCCCTAGATGTTACAGATCGAGACAGAAGATCTCTCCCCGACTTTAAATCTCAATCTGTAACACGTAGGACTGATTTTCCCCTCTTACTGTTACAGATCGAGACAAACAGAGGGCCCGCCTGGCAAACGTCTCGATCTGTAACATCTGGAACCCAGTTCTTCTGTTTACTGTTACAGAACGAGACAAACCTCTGACACCCGGGGCGGCAGACGAGGTCACCGATTGTCCTGAGTCTCCCCACATCTGCCGTTGGCGGGTGTTGCGGGGCTGTTCGCCGCATTGCCGCTGCACTGGGGACGTGCAGACCGTAGGATTGTTTTTTGACAGCCTGTCAACTTGTCTGGGAGGCACCGTGGCGGAAACGTTTGATATCGCAATTGTGGGCGCGGGCATTACCGGGTGCGCCATCGCGCGGCAGCTCGCGCGATTTGACCTTTCCATTTGCGTGGTCGAGGCGGCTAACGATATTGCGCTGGGCGCGTCGAAGGCCAACGGCGGCCTGGTGCACGCCGGCTACGATCCGGCGCCGGGCACGGTAAAGGCGCAGGTCAATGCCCGTGGCTGCGAGCTGTATGGTACTTGGGCTCAGGAGCTGGGCTTTTTGTTTTGCCGTACCGGATCCATGGTGCTGGGCTTTAACGACGAGGACCGCGCGCATCTGGAGCAGCTGCGGTGCAACGGCCATGCCAACGGCGTGCCCGGGCTGTCGATCATCGGACCCGACCGCATCCACGAATTAGAGCCGCGCGCCAGTGCCGACGCAACGTGCGCGTTGTGGTGCCCCTCGACTGGATCTGTCGACCCGTTTGAGGTTGCCATCGCCGCGCTGGAGAACGCCGTGGCCAACGGGGTGACGTTTATGCGGTCCGCGCCGGTGGAGGCGATTGAAATCGCGGGCTCGAGCGACGACGCGCGCTTTACGCTGGTGACCCCCGCTGGCAACGTGCACTGTCGCTACCTGATCAACGCCGCGGGCAACGGCGCCGCCGACATCTCGCATATGGCGGGTGCCGAGGAATTCCAGATGGTCTGGCGTCAGGGCAACATCGTGGTGCTGGACAAGGAGCCGCGCTCGCTCATGCCACTTTACCCCGTGCCGACGCCGGTGTCGAAGGGCGTTATCGTGACGGGCACCGTGCACGGCAACACCGTGATCACCGCCACGGCTGCCGTGCGCGAGCTGGGCGACACGCAGACCTATGCGAGCGATGTGAACGCGCTGCTGACCGGCGCGCGCAAGCTGGTGCCCGATCTGGATACGCGCCGCGTGGTGCGCGCATTTGCCGGCGGGCGTCCGGTCATTCAGGGTACGAACGACTTCTTTATTGGACAGTCAGCCGTGGTGCCAGGGCTTTTCCAGGCGGCGGGCATTCAGTCGCCGGGCGTGGCGAGCGCTCCGGCCATTGCCGAGCGCATGGAGCTTGTAATGCGTAAGGCGGGCGTGGAGCTGTACGAGCGGGCGGACTGGAACCCAATTCGCCGCGCGCCGGACGACTTTGACCGCGCACCGCTGGCGCGCAAGGAGGAGCTCATCGAGTCCGACCCCGCGTGGGGACAGATTGTCTGCCGCTGCGAGACGGTGCCCGAGGCCGAGATTGTGGCCGCGATCCGACGCCAGCCGGGCGCGGTTTCGGTCGAAGGCGTCAAACGCCGCTGTCGCGCCGGCATGGGTCGGTGCCAAAGTGGCTTTTGCCAGAGCCGCGTGGTTGCGATCCTTGCCCGCGAGCTGGGCTGCGACCCCAGCGAGGTGCTGTTGGAGGATGCCGGATCTTGGCTGGTTGAGGGACCGCTGAAGGGGGTGCGCTAGGATGGCGGAATTCAAATCGAGCGCGATTGAGAGCGGCGTCGTAGAAGCCGTACAAACGCAAGCCTTCGAAGTAGTCGTTATCGGCGGCGGACCTGCCGGCATGGCGGCCGCGCTGGCCGCGCATAAGGCCGGAGCGCGCGTGACCATCGTGGAGCGCGAACAGCACCTGGGCGGAATCCTCCGCCAGTGCATCCACCCCGGCTTTGGCCTGTCGCACTTTAAACAGGAGCTCACCGGTCCCGAGTACGCGCAGCGTTTTATCGACCAGGTGCACGCAACCGACATTGCGCTGTTCCTGAACAGCATGGTGATTGGGATTGATTCAGGCGAGCCTACGGAAGCCACCGCGATCCATACCGTCACGCTCATGAGCCCTGACGGCATGTTACAGCTCACCGGGCGCGCGGTCGTCCTTGCCATGGGTTGCCGCGAGCGCACCCGCAGCGAGATCAAGATCCCCGGCAGTCGTCCCGCCGGCGTGTTTACGGCCGGTCTGGCGCAGCGATACATCAATATCGAGAACCTCAAACCCGGCTCGCGCGCCGTCATTTTGGGTTCGGGCGATATCGGGCTGATCATGGCACGCCGCTGTACGCTCGAGGGGATTTCCGTCGAGGGCGTGTACGAGCTCATGCCGTACGCCAACGGTCTGCGCCGCAATGTGAAGAACTGCCTGGACGACTTTGGAATTCCGCTGCACCTGTCCACCACCGTCACGCGCGTGATCGGGCACGACCGCGTGGAGGCCGTCGAGGTAAGCCAGGTCGACGAGCATCTGGCACCCATTGCCGGGACCGAGCGCATCGTACCGTGTGACACGCTGCTGCTTTCGGTGGGCCTGATTCCTGAGAACGAGCTTTCGGTTGCCGCAGGCGTGGAGCTTGACCCGCGTACGCGCGGCGCCGTAGTAGACCAGAGTCTGCAGACGGGCGTGCCGGGCATCTTCGCCTGCGGCAACGTGCTGCACGTGCACGACCTGGCCGACAACGTGACGACCGAGTCCGAGAGGGCTGGCACAGCTGCAGCGGCGTGGGCGCTGGGGACCGCCGCGGGCGCCGTTCCGGGCTGCGAGCTCACCGTCTCCCCTGCCGGCATTGCGGGATACGCGCTGCCGGGACGCATTACGGCTGTGGCACTCACCAAGCTCAACTTCCGCGTGCGCCGGCCAGTCGATGCCGCCTGCGTGAGGGTCTTGGCCGACGGCGACGAACTTCTCGCCGGCAAAGTCCGCACGTATAAGCCGAGCGTAATGGAAAGCTTCCCGCTGCCGGCAAAGGTCATCAAACAAGCGCTCGACCTAGGTGCCAGCGAGATTGTCCTATCCGTCAGCCCTGTTGAGGAGGCATAGCTCATGAGCACGAATGTAATCGAAACGCTGCAGTTCAACTGCACGACCTGCCCATCCGAATGCCTTCTGACCGTAGAAGTGGAGCGCGACGCCAATGGCGCTGTGGTGGAAGTGCGCTCCGTAACCGGCAACAACTGCCCGCGCGGCGATAAGTTCGCACATCAGGAGCTCACCTGCCCTATGCGCGTGCTCACGACGACCGTGGCCGTCTCCGGCGGCGACGAGGCGCTGCTGCCTGTGCGCACGGCTGAGGCCATCCCGCTAGAACTTCACTCTCAAGCCATGGACCTTATCCGAGGCCTAGTCGTCAACGCCCCCATCCGCATGGGCGACGTCGTCCTCCCCAACCTCCTCAACACGGGCATCGATCTCATCGCCAGCATGGGCATCGACCCAGCCTAAGCAGCTCATTTAGAACGGGGCTCTTTTAGCTACCCCGCCATCCACCTCGCCCTTCCTCAATTGCGGTGAAATAGTTCCTGATTTCCGCCAAAACCCCGGCATCCAGGAACTATTCCACCGCAACTTATGTGAAGGCGCTTGGGATACTATGGTGGCAGTCTAGCGAAAGGATGTTTTATGGCACATGTCGATGACCAGCGTGTGGCGCGCGTGCTCGATGCGCTCGAGGCTCAGCACCCCGGCGCACAGCTGCTCGTAAACGACCCGTGGTCGATTTATTACCTGACCGGTTTTTATGCCGGTATGTTCGAGCGTTTTTGCGGTGTGCTGCTCGCGAGCGATGACGAGCCCGTAATCTTGGTCAACGCCCTGCATCAGCTGCCAGAGTATGACAATGCTCGCGTTGTCTATCACACCGATACCGACGTCGTAACCGATGCCATCGCGAGTGAGATCGACCCAACCAAGCCGCTCGGCATCGACACCGTCATGCGCTCCGGCTTTTTGATGCCGCTTATGGAGCGCCATGCCGCCAGCGAGTTTTTCCTGGGTGATTTTGCCGTGACCGCCGCGCGAACCTACAAAGACGCCGCCGAACAGGAACTCATGCGCATGTCCTCGGCGGCCAACGACGCCGTGATGGCCGATGCCATCAAACTCGTCCACGAGGGCGTGACGGAACGCGAGATTGCCGACCAGATGCTCGGCTTGTATCGCAAGCACGGCTGCGAGGGCTTTAGCTTTCCGCCCATCGTGAGCTTTGGCGCCAACGCCGGCGACCCGCACCACGAGCCCGACGGCACCGTGCTCAAGCGCGGCGACATGGTGCTATTCGACATTGGTGGACGCCATCGCAAATACTGCTCGGATATGACGCGCACGTTCTTTTGGGGCGAGCCGGACGAGGAGACGGCACACATCTACGACATCGTGCGCCGTGCTAACGAAGCCGCCGAGGAACTCATCGCACCGGGCGTGCGCATGTGCGACCTGGGCCGCGCCGCGCGCGACGTGATTGAGGACGCTGGTTACGGGCAGTACTTTACGCATCGCCTGGGACACTCGATCGGCCTGCAGGACCACGAGCCGGGCGACGTTTCGCTCGTCAACGAGCAGGTTATCGAGCCGGGCATGACGTTCTCCATCGAGCCGGGCATCTACCTCCCCGGCCGCACCGGTGTCCGCATCGAGGACCTGGCCCTGGTTACCGAGTCCGGCGTCGAGATTCTCAACGCCTACCCCCACGATCCAGTCCGCCTAGACTAGGAACGCCGCCAAAGCGCCCCTAGAAGTTGCGGTGGAATAGTTCCTGGATGGGCTGCTAGAACCCAAAAACAGGAACTATTTCACCGCAACTGATGAGGGGATGAGTTAGCGCAGCAGGCCGGCTACTTCGCCGGCTAGGGTGATGGTGCCAGCTGCTACGAAGGGCTCGCCAGCGGCATCGAGGGCTGCGAGGGCCTCGGATACGCTGGGATACACGCCTGCGAGCTTATCGGCGTCCACCAGGGCAGCGAGCTCCTCCGCTGGCAGGGCGCGATCGGAATCGGTCTGCGTTACGACTACACGCGGGAAGGCCGGGATCAGCACATCGACGATGCCCGCCACGTCCTTATCGGCCAGCGCGGCACACAGCAGCGTGGGGCGATTCTCAACGCACGGATCGATCTCGTCCAGCGCGCTCACAAAGTTCTCGCAGCTCTGAGGGTTATGGCAGGCGTCGATCAGCTTGAGAGGATCGGTCCCCAGCACATCAAATCGACCCGGCGTGGGGCAACCCATAAGAGAGGCGTCGAGCTTGTCGTGGTCGAGCTCGCGGCCCAGATAGCCCTCGCACAGCATAATTGCGCACGCAGCATTCTGCGGCTGATACGCCGGCTTCACCATGCTCGACGTATAGATCGCACGCGGCGTGGTGCAGTTAAACTCAACTGTATCGCCCACGTGCTCCGGAACCTTGGTCGTGGCATGGTTCACTACGAGCGGCACAATGCCGCACTCGCGACAACGGGTATCCATTACGCGCTGAACGCTCGGCTCGTGCGTGCCCTCGCCCAGCACAACCAGACGTCCGGGCTTGATGACAGCAGCCTTCTCCCCCGCAATGGCCTCGAGCGTGTCGCCCAGGATGCGCGTGTGGTCGAGCCCGATGCCGGTGATGGCAACGGCGACGGGATCGGTCGCACTCGTGGCGTCCCAACGCCCGCCCATGCCGACCTCGAGCACGGCAACATCCACCGCGGCCTCGGCAAACACCACAAGCGCAGCAGCCGTCAGCAGGTCAAACGGCGTGATGGTATAGGCGCGCTCCCCCGCCGCCACACGGTGCGCATTCACCCGACGCCCCGCCTCAACAGCGGCAGAAACACCACGGGCAAAGGCCTCGTCGCTCACAACGCGCCCATCGACCTCCATGCGCTCGGGATAGCAAACAAGCTGCGGCGACGTATACAGCGCGGTCTTGAGCCCCTCACCGCGAAGGATTGCAGCCGAAAAACGCGTCGCCGAAGTCTTGCCATTGGTACCGGCAACCTGAATGCAATCAAAGTACTCGTCCGGACGACCAAGCTCATCGAGCATATCGACAACCGTTTCGAGCAGAGGACCAGCATCCCCAGAAATCCGCCCCGTATCAGCAGCCAGCCCAACAGCCTCATCAAACGAAAGCAAATCAAACTCAAAAGGAACGGTATACAAGCCAGAACGCTTAGGCATTTTCAGAACCGCCATTCATAGAAAAATAAAACAGTATAGGTTGAGGATAGTCAGCGAAAACGCCTCTGATGAGCCAAGGTGCCGTGAAACAAGGGCGCATAGGGCTTATGCCCATGCGCCCGAAGTTGAACGGCAGATTGGCCATCAGAGGCGTTTGCAGCGTCGAGCCAGCCGCCGTTCGTTAGAACGGCGGAATAGGTGTCCGCAGTAGCGAGCAATGCCCCAAACCGCGTCCCCCAGTACCGCCTACGAGAAGTCAGCAACCTGAGCAGTCAGCGCCGCCAGGATCTCCTTGAGCTCAGCTGCACGGTCCCTCTTCTTCTGGACCACCGCGGGCGCGGCCTTGGCCACAAAGCCCTCGTTGGCCAGCGTCTTCTCGCAGCCGGCGAGTTCCTTCTGGGCCGCGGCAATCTCCTTCTCCAGGCGTGCCTTCTCGGCCGAAAGATCGACCTTGCCCTCGAGCACCACAAAGACCTCGACGCCGCTGTCGACCACGGCGATGCTCGCGGTCGGCTTCTCAACGTCGGTACCCATGACCAGCGAAGCAGTGTTGGCCAGCGGTTCAATCGTCGAGCGCAGGCTCTCGAGCTTCTCGATGTCCTCGGCACCGGCGCGCACGACTACATCGAGCTCGGCCTTGGGGCTCAAGCGATAACGCGAACGCGTGGCGCGGGCGGCAGACACGACGGCGCGGCACAGCTCAAACGCGCGCTCGGCGTCCTCGTCAACATACTTGGCGTAGTCGGCGGGCTCGGGCCACTTGGCAATCATGAGCGCCTCGGCACGGTCCACGTTGCCCTCGGCGTCCAGATCGAGCACGCTCGCCGGCATGTTGTCCCAGATCTCCTCGGTAACAAACGGCATGAGCGGGTGCATCAGGCGAATGGAGGTGTCGAGCACAAAGATCAAGTTGCGCTGGGCCTGCAGACGGCCCTCGCCCTTCAGGCGGGCCTTGGTGACCTCGACGTACCAGTCGCAGACCTCGTTCCAGAAGAACTGCTGCACGCCGCGAGCCATGTCGCCAAAGGTGTAGTTCTCAATACCCTCGGTGACCATCTTGACGGCCTTGGCCAGGCGGCTGAACATCCAAGCGTCGGCCGGCGTCTCAACGACGGGCTCGCCGGGCGTGTAGCCCTCCATGTTCATGAGCAGGAAGCGGCTGGCGTTCCAGATCTTGGTCACAAACGACTTAGCCTGCTCGGTGCGCGGGCTATCGATGAGCTTCTTGGTCTTCTTGTCGATGTTCGCGTCGAACTTGACGTCCTGGTTGTTGGTGCAGAGCGTCAGCAGGTTGTAACGCATGGCGTCGGCGCCGTACATGCCAATGAGGTCCATGGGGTCAACACCGTTGCCCTTGGACTTGGACATGCGGCTGCCGTCCTTGGCCAGAATCGTCGGGTAGATGACGACGTCCTTAAACGGCACCTCGTCCAGGAAGTACAGCGAGCTCATGACCATGCGGGCGACCCACAGCGCAATGATGTCACGCGCGGTGACGAGCGCCGTCGTGGGGTGATGGCCCTCGAGCAGCTCCGGCTTTTGCGGCCAGCCCTGCGTGGCGAAGGTCCACAACTGCGAGCTGAACCAGGTGTCCAGCACGTTCTCATCCTGATGCACGTGATGGCCGCCGCACTTGGGGCACACATCGGTGTCCTCGGTAAGGGCATCCTCCCAGCCGCAGTCCTCGCAGTAGAACACGGGGATGCGATGACCCCACCACAGCTGGCGGCTGATGCACCAATCCTTGAGGTTCTCCATCCAGGTGGTGTAGGTCTGCGTCCAGCGCGCGGGGTGGAAGGTGACCTTGCCGGAGTTGACGGCATCGAGCGCCGGCCCCTTGAGCTTGTCGACGGCGACGAACCACTGCTCGGACAGCCACGGCTCCAGGGCGGCGTCGCAGCGGTAGCAGTGCATGACGGAGTGGTCGAGGTCCTCGACGTGGTCGAGCAGGTCGTGCTCCTCAAACCACTTGATGACGGCCTCGCGGCACTCGTCGCGGTTCATGCCGGTGAACTCGCCGTAGCCCTCGACGACCACTGCGTGCTCATCGAAGATATTGATCTGCGGCAGGTCGTGGGCCTGGCCCATGGCGTAATCGTTGGGGTCGTGGGCCGGGGTGACCTTAACGAAGCCGGAGCCAAAGTTGGCATCGACATGCCAATCCTCAAAGATGGGGATCTCGCGGTCGACGATGGGGAGCTTGACGGTCTTGCCCACAAAGGCGGCCTTCTCGGGGTCCTTCGGGGAAACGGCGACGCCCGTGTCGCCGAGCATGGTCTCGGGGCGCGTGGTGGCGACGACGATGTAGTCCTGGCCGTTAACCGGCTCGGTCAGCGGGTAGCGCAGGTGCCACAGATGGCCCTTCTCGTCCTTGTACTCGGCCTCGTCGTCCGAGATAGCGGTGGTGCAGTTGGGGCACCAGTTGACGATGCGCTTGCCGCGGTAGATCAGGCCGTCGTGGTACCAGTCGCAGAAGACCTTGCGCACGGCCTGAGCGTAGTCCTCGTCCATGGTAAAGCGCTCGTTATCAAAGTCGACAGAGCAGCCCATGCGCTTGATCTGCTCGACGATGATGCCGCCGTACTCGTGGGTCCAATCCCAGCAGGCGTCGACAAACTTGTCGCGGCCAATCTCCAGGCGGCTGATGCCCTCGCTCTTGAGCTTCTTGTCGACCTTGGTCTGCGTGGCAATACCGGCGTGGTCGGTGCCGAGCACCCAGCGCGTGGACTTGCCGCGCATGCGAGCCATACGGATGATGGCGTCCTGGATGGAGTCGTCGGTAGCGTGGCCCATGTGGAGCTTGCCGGTCACGTTGGGAGGCGGAATGGTGACGGTGCAGTCGCCCACGCCCTCACGGCGCTTGTAGTAGCCGCCGTCGAGCCACTTCTGCAGGATCGCCGGCTCGTTGGTCGACGGATCGTAGTTCTTGGGCATTTCTTCCATATATCTCTCCCTGTCCCACCGGGGAGGAATGTAGGCCCGCCAGGGTCTGCATTCCTCCCCTTAGGTATCGATTACTTCAGTCTGATATGACTTCGCTGAGGCTTAAACAAACACACAGAATAACACAGGTAGTTGGGGTTATTGCGTATATATAAAATAGCCTCCGACCGCGGGTGGTCGGAGGCTATTTGCAAGCACGTTTTTGGCTGGTTTACCCGTAGATGCGCTGGGGTTGTTCTTCGCCCTTTACGGAGGCTTCGGTCACGACGACCTTGGAAACGCCTTCCTCGCTGGGCAGGTCAAACATCGTCTGCTGCAGCACGTCCTCGCAAATAGAGCGCAGGCCGCGGGCGCCGGTCTTGCGGGCGAGCGCCATGCGGGCGATCTCGTGCAGGGCCGAGTCCTCAAACTGAAGATCGACGTCCTCGAGCTGGAACATCTTGCGGTACTGACGCACCACGGCGTTCTTGGGCTCGGTCAGGATCGACACCAGGTCGTCCTCGTCGAGCGCCTGCGTCTGGGTGACGACGGGCGTACGTCCCACAAACTCGGGGATCATGCCAAAGGCGTTGAGGTCCTGCGGGAGCACCTGGCGCAGCAGGTCGTTCTCGTCGACCGAGGTGGGGCCGGCGATCTCGGAGTTAAAGCCCACGCCCTTGTTGCCCACGCGGTCGGCGATGATCTTGTCCAGACCAACAAACGCACCGCCGCAGATGAACAGAATGTTCGTCGTGTCGATCTGCAGCAGCTCCTGCTGGGGATGCTTGCGGCCGCCGGTGGGCGGAACGCTGGCCACCGTGCCCTCAAGAATCTTAAGCAGTGCTTGCTGAACGCCCTCGCCCGAGACATCACGGGTGATGGAGAGATTCTCGGCCTTGCGGGCGATCTTATCGATCTCGTCCACGTAGATGATGCCCACCTGCGCGCGCTCGATATCGCCATCGGCGGCGTTGATGAGCTTGAGCAGGATGTTCTCCACGTCCTCGCCCACGTAGCCAGCCTCGGTGAGCGCGGTGGCGTCGGCAATGGCAAACGGCACCTCGAGGATGCGCGCGAGCGTCTGGGCCAACAGCGTCTTACCAGTACCGGTGGGGCCGAGCAGCAAAATATTGGACTTGGCGAGCTCCACCTCGTCCATGTCATCACCGAGCTGCGAATCCAAGCCGTCGTCAAAGGCGGACACCGCGGCACCGCCCTCGATCACGCGACGGTAGTGGTTGTACACGGCCACCGACATGGCGCGCTTGGCGTCCTCCTGGCCCATAACATAGGCCGAAAGCTCGTCATAGATCTCGTGCGGCGTCGGCACGTGCGTGATGACCTGACGGTCGTCCTCGAGCTCAAAGCCCTCGGTCTCGGGGTCAACGGCGGGCTGGGACGCAGCCTGGCCGTGGTCGTTGAGGAAACCCGGGAGATTGCCGTTGCGGGCGGCATCCATAAAGTCCGAAGCCAGCGACTCCTCAAGGATCTCGGAGCAGGCGGCGACGCACTCGTCGCAGATAAAGATGTTGGTCGGGCCCTTTACGAGACGACGGACCTGGCCCTGCTCTTTTCCGCAGAAGGAGCAACGGATGGGGTTACCGTTCTCGTCAAAGTTGTCCTGCATGTTACCGGCCATCCTAGGCGTCCTTCGCGGCAAGATCGCGCGAGGTGACGATACGGTCAATCAGGCCGTAGTCGAGGGCCTCGGCAGCCGTGAGGTAGTTGTCGCGCTCGGTGTCGGCCTGGACCTTCTCGATTGGCTGGCCCGAGGCGTCGGACAGGATCTGGTTGAGCTCGCGACGAGTCTTCTTGATCTCCTCGGCCACGATCTCGATCTCGGTCTGCTGACCCTGGGCACCGCCGCTGGGCTGGTGAATCATGACCTTGGAGTGCGGCAGGCAGAAGCGCTTGCCCTTGGCTCCGGCCGAAAGCAGCACGGCGGCCATAGATGCGGCCATGCCCACGCAGATGGTAGAGACCTGCGGCTTGATGAAGTTCATGGTGTCCAGAATCGCCAGACCGGAGTAGACCTCGCCACCAGGCGAATTGATGTAGAGCGAGATATCCTTCTCGGCATCCTGGCTCTCAAGATGCAGCAGCTGGGCAACGACCAGGTTGGCGCTGACAGAGTTGATCTCCTCGCCCAAGAAGATGATGCGGTCGTTGAGCAGGCGCGAATAGATATCGTAGCTGCGCTCGCCGCGCGGCGTCTGCTCGATAACGTATGGCACGAGGGCGGAATCGAACTTAGCGATCATACGCATCTCCATTTCTCTTACGGACCAATAGTGGTTCTAGACAAACGTACGGTGCCCGCATGCTATGCATTGGCTGGCACCGTACGAAGCAACCGGATAACCGGTCTATAACTTTACCCCATCACGGGCGCACGCATGCGCTCGCGGGAAAGGTGGCGAGAATTACTCAGCGTCCTTGGCGGTCTCGTCGACCTCGGTCACCTTGGCGTTCTCGACCAGGTGGTCGACGGCCTTGGAGCGACGGATGGACTCGCGGACGGCAGGCATGCGGCCATCGGCGATGAACTCGGCCTTGGAAGCCTCGACGTCCTTGACGCCGGCCTTCTCGAACTCGGCGTTGATGTCGTCCTCGGTGACCTCGATCTTGAGCTCACGGGCGAGAGCGTCGAGCGCCAGGGACTCACGGGCAACGTCGTTGGCCTGCTTGTGCAGGTCGCCGATGAACTGCTCCATGGTCAGGCCGGAAGCGGGCAGCCAGGTGTCCAGCGTCATGCCGCGGGCAGCGAGGTTGGACAGGAAGTTCTGGCCGAGCTCCTCAAAGACGGACTGCTCGTAGTCGGCGTCCATCTCGTCGAGCTGCAGACGCTCGGCGAGAGCGGAGACGCAACGGTTCTCCTTCTCGGCCGGCAGGCGGGAAGCCTTGTCCTGCTCGATCTCAATCTTGATGGCGTCGCGCATGGCGTCGATGCTGTCGAAGCCAAAGTCGGACTTGACGAGCTCGTCGGTGAGCTCGGGGGTGTTGCGGACCTTGATGCCCTTGATAGTGACCTCGACGGTGTGAGTCTCGGCCTCCTCGCCCTCCTCGACCTCGTCGGTCCAGGTGACGGTCTTGACGTCGTCAACGTTAGCGCCGATCAGGGCCTCGTTGAACTCCTTGGGGTTACTGTCGCTACCGGCGATGAGCATGCGGCCCTCGGCGGCAAAGTTGTCGGCGTTCTCGACGGCCTTGAGGTCGACGGTCACGTAGTCGTCAGCCTCGACGGCGCGACCCTCGACGTCCTCGAAGGTGGCGCGGTAGTTGAGGAGCATCTCGACCTGGTTGTTGATCTCGGACTCGGTGACCTCCGCAGGGGGCATCTCGATCTCGACGGCGTCGAAAGAGGAGAGCTCAGCGGCGGGACGCAGGGAGAACTCGACGGTGTAGGTGTAGTCCTCGTGATCCTTGGCGAGGTCGAGGTCCTTGTAGTCACCGTTCTTGGTGGGGACGATGTCCAGCTCGTTGAGGACGGCGGGCTCGTTGGCTGCGATCAGGTCGTTGGTGGCCTGAGCGAGGGTAGCCTCGGCGCCAAGTGCGGAGTCGATGACCGGACGGGGGGCCTTACCGGCACGGAAGCCCGGGAAGCGGTACTTCTTGGCGGTGTCCTTGTAGGCCTTCTTAATCGCGGCGTCGACGTCGGCGGCCGGGATGATGACCGTAGCGGTGAGCTTGGCGTCCTTGACGTCAGAAGCGGTGATGTTCAACACGTTCCTCCTCATACTGCCCAGCTTATCTGAGGTGCTGGTACCTTTATGCAACAAAGTGTCGCGACGGCCAGGGCCGACGCAAGTGCGATGGTGCGGGCGAAAGGACTCGAACCTTCACGGGAATCCCACCAGAACCTAAATCTGGCGCGTCTACCAATTCCGCCACGCCCGCATGAGCGCACAGACTAGGAATGATAGCAGATACGAACGGCAAGCGCACGCACACCTTTTACAGGCTCACGACCTCACCACGAGTGCAAAAGGCGGGACGAGTTGCCTCGCCCGCCCATTACGACTTGTTCGCTGACCCGCTACTCCCCCAGCAGGGCCTTCTCGGGCGTGATGGGCAGCGAGCGAACCTGGTGACCGGTGGCGTGTGCCACGGCCGAGGCCACGGCGGCGAGCGGCGTGTTGATGACGACCTCGCCGATCGACTTGGCGCCAAACGGACCCGTCGGCTCGTAGCTCGGCTCAAAGGCCACGCGAATGCTGCCGATATCCAGACGCGTAGGCAGCTTGTAGCTCATAAAGTTGCCGGTGCGCAGGCGACCGCGGTCGTCGTGCTCGACGATCTCGTAGAGCGCATGGCCGATACCCTGGGCAATGCCGCCCTCGGCCTGAACACGCGCGAGCGCCTCGTTGATCACGGTGCCGCAGTCCACAGCCGCCGCGTAGTCCACCACGGTCACCTTGCCGGTGGCCTTGTCGACCTCGACCTCGGCAATGCCGGCCATAAACGGCGGGGGCGAAACGGGCAGGCAGGCAGAGGCATGCGAGGTGAGCGCGTCGCCGCCCGCGATGTTCTTGACGCACAGGTTGGCAAAGTCACGCAGCGTGAGGTAGCGGTTCTGCTCACGCGCGGCACGCTCGTCGGACAGGCGCACGTACTGACCATCAAAGACCACATCGGCGGCGTCCACGTCCCATATCTGGGCGGCCTTGGCGCAGATCTTCTCGCGCAGCTCGGTCGCGGCGTTCTTGGCTGCCAGGCCCGTCACGTACGTGCCCGAGCTCGCGTACGAGCCGGCGTCGAACGGCGATACGTCGGTGTCCACGCCGCGTACCACGATCAGCGAGCTCTCCACGCCCAGCTCCTCGGCGGCAATCTGCGCCAGGATCGTGTCGACGCCCATGCCGTTATCGGTGGCGCCGGTGCCGATGGTAATGAAGCCGTCCTCTTCCAGGCGCATGTCGATGCCGGCAATGTCGACGTTGGAAATGCCCGAGCCCTGCATGGTGAGCGCACAGCCCAGGGCACGCACGCGGTCGCCCAGGTCGACGGCTAGCGGCTTGTCGCGCCAACCGATCATGTCCATCGCACGCAGCAGGCAGCGGTCGAGCGCACAGGCGTTGAGCTTCTCGTTGTAGTACTGCGGCATGATCTCGCCCTCGTGCACCATGTTCTTAAGGCGCAGGTCGGCGGGGTCCATGTGTAGCATGTCGGCGAGCTCGTTGACGGCACTCTCCACGGCAAACTGGCCCTGGGTGGCACCGTAGCCGCGATACGCGCCGCCGCGGTTGGTATTGGTGTAGACGGCGTCCCAGCTAAAGCGGCTCGCCTTCACATGGTTGTAGATGGGCAGGCTCTTATGGCCCGAAAGGCCGATCGTCGTGGTGGCGTGCTCGCCGTACGCGCCGGCGTTGGACAGCGTGTGCAGATCGATGGCCGTGATGGTGCCATCGTTCATGGCGCCCAGCTTAACGGTCATCTGCATCTGGTGGCGCGAGTTGCCCGCGGTGATGGTCTCCTCACGGGTGTAGCAGCAGTAGCTCGGACGGCCGGTCTGCTGGGTGACAAACGCCACGAAGATCTCGCAGCAGCCCGTCTGCTTGGAGCCAAAGCCGCCGCCGATGCGCGGCTTAATGACCTGCACCTGCGACTGCGGAATGTCGAGCGACTGCGCGACCATGCGGCGCACGTGGAAGGGCACCTGTGTGGAGGTGGTCACCGAGATTCGCCCGAAGGCGTCGGTCGTCGCGAAGGCGCGGAAGGTCTCCATGGGCGCGGTCTGCGTGGCCTGGCTGGTGTAGGTGCGCTCAAAGACGATGTCGCTCTGGGCGAAGGCCTCGTCCAGGTCGCCATAATCGCTGGTACCGCTGCACACCAGGTTGCGGGGCACGTCGCCGCCCTGCGGGAACATAAAGGTCACGTCGCCCTCGGGGTGGACAACGATGTCGTTATCAAGTGCCTGGGTAAAATCGAGCAGGGGCTCGAGTACCTCGTAGTCGACCTTGATGAGCTTGAGCGCCTTGTCGGCGGCCTCCTCGGTCTCGGCAGCGACGATCGCCACTTCCTCGTTTTGGTAGCGCACGAGGTTCTCAAGGATCAGGCGGTCGTAGGGACTCGGCTGCGGATAGCTCTGGCCGGCGATGGTAAAGCGGCGCTTGGGCACGTCCTCGTAGGTGTAGACGCCTACGACGCCGGGCACCTTCAGGGCGCGCGACGTGTCGATGGAGCGGATCTTAGCGCGGGCATAGGGGCTGCGCTTGAGTTTGACGATGATCGCGCCGGCGGGCACCAGGTCACCCGTGTAGACGGGACGTCCCTCGAGTAGGGCCTTCGAGTCCTTCTTGGGCTGCTTGTGAGTGATCTGCTTGTAGGAGACACCGTCGCAGCTGGTGTCGTTGACCGGCAGCTCGGGCATCTCAAAGCCCACCTGCACGCCGGACTCGTTGAGGAAGCGGACGATGGCGCGCAGCTGGCTCTCGTAGCCGCTGCAACGGCAGAGGTTGCCGGCGAGCTGGCGCGAGAGTTCCTCGCGCGTGGCGACGAGACTCGGGTCCTCCTTGGCGGCGCGGGCAAGCGCCAGCACGTTCATGATAAGGCCGGGGGCGCAAAAACCGCACTGCTCGGCACCTTCGGCAGCCATCGCACGGGCGAGCGCCTCGGACTCGGCCTTGAGACCCTCGAGCGTGGTGATGGTGTGGCCCTCAACACGGGCGGCGGGAACCGAGCAGCTCAGCACCGGATCGCCGTCGAGCCACACCGTGCACAGGCCGCAGTTGGTGGTCTCGCAGGCGCAGCGCACCGACGCGCAGCCCTGCTCGCGCAACAGCGAAAAGAGCATGGTATCGGGGGCAATCTGAACCTTGACCTTGCGGCCGTTGAGCGTAAAGGAAAGATCGATGAGTTTGGCAGCCATTAGCGCACCTCGCTAGAATCGACGCCGGGCACGCGGCGGCAGGAATACTCGTCCGTGGCAAACTTAGGAATCTGCACGCCCTCGAGCTCGTGGGCAAGCGCGGCCGAAAGCTCGATACCGGCGGCGCGACGCACGGCCTGAATCGCCAGCGGGGCCGAAATGCGGCGGCGGTAGTCGGCCGAGCCCCACAGGTTGGTACCGTAGCTCAGCGCGCGTACGGACGCGGCCAGGGCGCGCAGCTCGTCCTCGGAAGGCTGCTCGGCGGTAAGGCCACATGCCTCGCCCTGCAGCAAGGTCGCGCGCAGCGGGCGGGCGCCCACGGTGACATGCCAGCTGTTGTCCCACCAGGCGGCGGTGACGTTCAGCGAGGGGAAGTCCGTCGCGGCCTTGCGCACGGCCTCGTAGCTCGCACGGTAATCGTGCTTAACGACCACGACGCGCTCGATCACGTCGCGCACATAGCCCATATCCACGAACTCAGCGAGCGGCACGCGGCCGGCGCCCGTCAGCTCAACATAGGAATCGAGCGCGAGAAAGGCGGAGAGAACGTCCGAGAAGCCAAAACGGCCGTAGATGCTGCCGCCCACCGTGGCGGTATTGCGCAGCTGCACGCCCACGATGTCGTGGACGGCGAACTCAAAGACATTGTTGACAAGCGCGTTGAGCCCGGCATGGCGCTCGAGCTGGCGCAGGGTGCACATGGCACCGATGCGAAACTCGGTCTCGGTCTCCTCGATCTGATCGAGCCCGCAGGCCGAAAGGTCAATCGCCGTCGCCACGCGACGCGAACCCAGGCGCATCCAGATGCCGCCGCCCACAATCTTGTTGTTGCGGTTTTTCTGTAAGAGCTCATAGGCTTCGGCCGCGTTTCCAACACGGACGTAGGTACCGAACTTGAGCACGTTCTCCCCCATCTCTTCACTTGTCCAGTACCTTTAAGTGTACCAAACGAGAGCGCACAGCCCTCGCCACCATAGAAAAAGGCTCCCAGCCGGATAGCTGGGAGCCTTCTGCGATGCTATGTCGAGTGAAGATTTAGCAGACGCCCTGGGCGAGCATGGCATCGGCGACCTTCAGGAAGCCGGCGATGTTGGCGCCCATGACGAAGTTGCCCTCCTGGCCGTACTCCTTGGCGGTGTCGTCCACGTTGTGGAACATGCCGCGCATGAGCTGCTCGAGCTTGCCGTCGACCTCCTCGAAGGTCCAGGACAGGTGCTCGGCGTTCTGGCTCATCTCCAGGCCGGACACGAGCACGCCGCCGGCGTTGGCAGCCTTACCGGGCATAAAGGCGACGCCGTTCTCCTGGAAGTAGGTCGTGGCCTCGATGGTCGTGGGCATGTTCGCGCCCTCGCCGACCACCTTGCAGCCGTTAGCGACGAGCGCCTGGGCGTCCTCGAGCAGCAGCGTGTTCTCGCGAGCGCAGGGCAGCGCAATGTCGCAGGGCAGCTGCCAAACGCCACGGCCGTCGCCCTCGTGCCACACGGCGTTGGGCTTCTCGTCAACGTACATGGCGAGCGTAACGCCCTTGTCGTGGCCGGAGCGCTTCTTGTTGTAGATGTGCTCGAGCACGGTGTAATCGATGCCGTCGGGATCCTCGACCCAGCCATGGGTGTCGGAGCAGGCCAGCACCTTGCCGCCGAGCTGGGAGACCTTCTGGACCGCGTAGATGGCGACGTTACCGGAGCCGTGAACGACGACGTTCTTACCCTCGAAGGAGTCGCCGCGGCTCTTGAGGTACTCGTCCACAAAGTAGGCCAGGCCGTAGCCGGTGGCCTCGGTACGGGCGAGCGAGCCGCCAAAGGAGAGGCCCTTGCCAGTAAGGACGCCGGTCCACTCGTTGGTCAGGCGCTTGTACTGACCAAACAGGTAGGCAACCTCGCGGCCGCCAACGCCCAGGTCACCGGCGGGAACGTCGGTGTTGGGACCAATGTGGCGATAGAGCTCGGTCATGAAGGACTGGCAGAAGTGCATGATCTCGTTGTTGGACTTGCCCTTGGGGTCAAAGTCGGAGCCGCCCTTGCCGCCGCCCATGGGAAGGGTGGTCAGGCTGTTCTTGAGGATCTGCTCCAGGCCCAGGAACTTGAGCATGCCCAGGGTGACCGTCGGATTAAAGCGCAGGCCGCCCTTGTAGGGTCCAATAGCAGAGTTGAACTCGACGCGGTAGCCACGGTTGACCTGGACCTTGCCCTGGTCGTCGACCCAGGGGACACGGAACATAACGATGCGCTCGGGCTCGACGAGGCGCTCAAGCAGGGCGGCCTCCTCGTACTCGGGATGGGCGTCGAGCGCCGGCTGGATGGTGCCGAGGATCTCGGTCGCGGCCTGGATAAACTCAGGCTGCTCGGGATAGCGGGCCTTGAGCTCGTCGAGAACTTTCTGCGTGTAGCTCATGCTTCCTCCAATGATGGGAAACGAAAATGTTGGTCGCGGCACCCTATGCGCCGCGAACTTTATCGAGTATGGATAATATCGCACTGTTGCAGCAAAGTTTCGCATAAGCCGACGAGCAGATGTTTCGTTTTGATTACGATGCAGGTAGAGGCGTTTTTGAGTGCCTGACGCGCAAAACCCGTGTTTCAAACCTGTTTCGTCCACGTGTTCCAAACCACCACATTGGGGACAGGCACCTTTGTGGTGGTTTTGGTGGTTAGAGGACGAGTTGGTGGTAGTCGGCAGGGGTTACGCGGCCCTCGGTGGCGGCACGGAAGGCGGCGAGGGCATCGCCCGAGAACGGCATGGCCCAGCACAGCCCGCAGCCGGCTGTGATGGAGCCGGGCAGCGGCATGATGCGCCCGGGCACACCGGCGGCAAGACACAGCTGTTCGCATTCCATCACATCGAAGGTGCTGTCGAACGACACGATGATCTTGCGTTCATGGTCGAGAACATCACCGGACGGGCCTTCGCGGTGTGCCTCGCGATACGCCGCGGCGGCCGCTTCCTCTTCCGCAGTATGTCCACAGCTACCACAACCGCAGGTACAGGGTTCGGATCCGTCGCAAGTGCAAGGCTCTCCCGTGTCGGGACAAATATCGTGAGACATGGCAACTCCAATCGTCTAGGCGAGTAACTCGGCCGCCGCAAACTCCTCGGGCGTATTGACGTTCTCGAAGCAGAGCGTCGAGCCGGCGACCGCAACAATCTGCGGCTCATCCATATAACCGGCCTGAACGCGATTGATCAGGCAGCGAACGCGCTGGCGGTCGCAAGAGAGCAGCTCTTGGGCAACCGGCGCACACGCGTCACGGCGCCAGACGGCGCAAAGCGGCTCAATCCCCCGCTCCTCGCGCGGCACGCACACATCGAGTACCTCGGCCTCAACACGATCGGCAAGGGCACCGATGAGTTCCGGCGAGACAAACGGCATATCGCAGGCAACGACCGCCACGAGAGGCAGTCGAGCCGCAACCAACGAGCTCGCGATGCCGCGCATGGCGCCCGTCGAGCCTTCAAGGTCCGCCACCACACGCGGCACCAGGCCGTCAAACGCGCGCTCCTCAAGATAGGCAAGCTCGCTGGGACGCGACGTCGTCACGACCAACTCGTCGGCAACTGGCGCCAGCCGGCCCAGCACGCGCTCGATGAGCGGCTCGCCGCAAAACGCCATGCGTGCCTTATCGCAGCCCATGCGCGACGACAACCCGCCCGCCTGGACGACACAAGAAAGATCGGCCCGTCTTACGGTAGTCATACGGCAAAACACCCCCATCGGCATTCTCGAAACTCGGTGCACGAAGCTAAATACCGCCGCCGAAATAGCGGCGCTACGAAAAGCTCGTACAAAAACAAAACAGCGCCTTTGCGGCACGCAGCAAGACCGCGAGCACAAAAGCGCTGGTAGCGTATGGCGGGAACGTATGTGAATCGAACACATCCAAGACGTTTTGCACGCCTCGCAACGGTTTTGAGGACCGCGGAGCCCACCGGAGCCCATCCGTTCCCAAGTGCGGCGGTATTTTACCAAACCGAGCAGGCCCCATCCAAAAAGACGAGCAAGAAGTTGCGGTGGAATAGTTCCTGTATTTGCTGCCAAAGCCTCCAAATAGGAACTATTTCACCGCAACTGAGGAGGCGGGAGCGAGTGACCGGCCTAGCGCAGGGAGCGCAGGCCGCCGGCGTCCTTGTCGAGCACCGTAAAGCGTACGGCATCCAAGTGCTCCAAGATGCTGATGGCACGTTTGCGCGACACACCCAGCGCCTCGCGCAGCACGCTCGTGGTGGCAGCGCCGCCGGCTGCCTCAATCGCGGCGGCGACAAGCTCGCGTGCATGGGCCTCGGCGGCAGCAGACAGGGCAACGTCGCGCTCGACCTTCACGATGGAACGGTTGAGCGAAAGCTCGCGCAGGGTGCGCGTCATGGTGTCGCGATCGAGCTGCAACTGCTCGCCCACCTCGGGCAATGTCGGTGCATCGAGGCCGGCTTCGTCCAGCAAGGCAACGATACGTTCGCAGGCCTCGCGCACCACACGTGCCACGGCGGCAGCGGAGTGCGGGTCGAACACCTCGGCCCCCTCGGCAGCGCATACACCACGCGAGCAGCCCTCGGCAATCAGAGCCGCGGCAACTGTATCGTCAGCGGCAGGCCACGCAGCATGGGCAACGGCGCCGGGCGTAAAGCCCGTCTCCTTGGGAGACGCCGTATGCATGGCTGACAGGGTCGCCGCCAGTGCATCCATCGCGGCGTCGAGCACCACGGCGTCCGCCAAGAGGTCCGTATCACCCACGGCAAGCTTGCGAACGGAGCCCTGCGCCACCAACCCGCGCAGTGCGGCATCGGCCTCGCCGACACCAAGATCCAAAGCCTCGGCGACATCAACCGCCGTAACCGGCAGCATCTGCAGCGCCAACCAAGCGCCCACACCGCCCGCGATATCGCCGGACTCAAGCGCCGCAAACAGTGCGCGCTCGCCGGCAGAAAGCTCGCGCGATCGACGGCAGCGCGATAGCAGCACGCGCCCGCCGCCGATGAGCATAACGGGCGAATACGACAGCAGCACGGCATGGTCTCCGGCACGCAGCGGCAGCGGTTCCTCCAGGCGCACCTGCACGGTACGGGTCTCGCCCGCCGCCATGGGGGCCTCGCCCTCCAAAAGCATGATGCGGCCGACGACCTCGGCCGTGCCGGCCATCACATGCACACGCGCGCCCGACTCGAGCACACGCGGCTTGGCGCCCTCGCGGCCCAGGTAGGTGAACGTCATCATAAAACGCAATGTCTGACCAAAGCGGTCAGCAACGCCCAACATCTCGCCGCGATCGAGCGCTGCGACGGCATCGCCCACCAAGTTGAGCGCCACACGCTGACCGGGCAACGCCCGCGGCGTATCGCCATGCACCTGAATCCCACGCACGCGACAGACCGTACGCGACGGCAGCGCGACAAGCTCATCCCCCACCGCGACAGGCGCATCGTGCAACGTTCCCGTTACGACGGTGCCGACGCCCTTGATCGTAAAGCAGCGGTCGATGGGCAGACGCGGCGCGGCATCGGTGAGCTCGGCACGGGCACGGCAAGCATCCCAGCAAGCGGCAACCTGCTCGTCAAGCGCAGCCAGTAGACCATCGATCCCCTCGCCGGTCTTGGACGACACGGGTACGATCGGCGCGCCCGCAAACACGGTATCCGAAAGAAAATCGTCCACGTCGAGCTCGGCCAGCTCAATCATTTCGCTATCGGCCAGGTCGCACATCGTCAGCGCGACCACCATATGCGTGACGCCCAGCAGCTCCAGCACGTGCACGTGCTCGCGGGTCTGCGGCATCACGCCCTCGACGGCCGATACCACCAGCACGGCAACGTCGATGCCCGTGGCGCCCTGCACCATGGCGCGCAAGTAATGCGCGTGGCCCGGCACGTCGACCAGGCCAACGATCTTGCCACTCGGCAGTGCCAGCTCGCCAAAGCCTAGCTCCACGGTCATACCGCGACGGCGCTCAACCTCCAAACGGTCGGGATTCTTACCGGTTAGCGCCTCGATCAGTGCCGACTTACCGTGATCGACGTGACCCGCCGTGCCAACGATAACGGGACACTCCACCAGTGCTTGGACCTCACTCATCGAGCAATCGCCTTCTCAACGCACGCGGCAAGCGTCGACGCCGCCGTCTCGATATCGCGGTCGCCCACAAGCGTACGGACGTCAAACAAAATGCGATCGTGCGAGGTTCGCGTCACGACCGGCGTGTCGAAGTCCTGGACAAGCGAGCGCTTGAGCGCGTCGACCGTCAGGTGCTCGTCAACAAGTCGCACGGCAACGCACATCGTCGGCAGCTCAACGGTAGGCAGCGAACCGCCACCGGGCGTCGAGGACTCCTCGACAATCTCCAACTCAACGGCGCACGGGCAACCGGCCTTATCGAGCCCAGCGACCATACGATCGCGCAGCTTGCGGGCACGTCGCTCCAAATGGGCCTGCGGCAGCGTAAGCATGCTGAGCACCGGAATATCACGATGGGCCACGTCGGCACCGTCCATGTAGATGCGCAGTGTGGCCTCGAGCGCCGTGAGCGCCAACTTGCCCGGGCGCAGGGCGCGCATAAGCGGATGCGACCCGCAGGCCTGGACCAGATCGCGACGGCCCATGATAATGCCCGCCTGTGCGGCACCGAGCAGCTTATCGCCCGAGCACGACACCAAATCGAGCCCTGCCGAAACCGAAGCCGGCGTGGTTTCTTCGCCGCCGCGCACCAGGATATCGTCGGGCAGCAGCGCGCCCGACCCCTGGTCCTCGTAGAACAGCAGGCCATGCTTGTGGGCCAGACCGGCAAGCTCCCGAGAGCCGACTACCTCGTGAAAACCCTCGATGCGATAGTTAGAAGGATGGACCTTAAGGATCATCGCCGTATCGGGCGTGATGGCGCGCTCGTAGTCGCCCAAGTGCGTGCGGTTGGTGGCGCCGACCTCGACGAGTTTGGCGCCCGAAGCCGCCATGACATCGGGGATGCGGAAGCTGCCGCCAATCTCGACAAGCTCGCCGCGGCTGACGATAACCTCCTTGCCTGCGGCATGGGTCGCCAGCACCAGCAGCACCGCGGCGGCATTGTTGTTGGCCACGAGCGCGTCCTCGGCACCGGTGAGTGAGCGGATGAGCTGCGCGGCGTGCTCCTTGCGCGACCCACGCGAGCAGGAGTCCACACTGTACTCGAGCGTGCTGTACCCACGTGCGACCTCGGCCACGGCCTTTGCCGCCGACTCCGCGAGCGGGGCGCGGCCCAAGTTGGTATGGATGACCACACCCGTGGCGTTGACGGCAGGACGCAGGCTCGGCAGTGCGGATCGATGCGCACGCCACTCGATGGCCGAGGCCAGCTCGCGCTTGGAACGCGGGGCGGCACCGGCACGAATCGCAGCGCGTTCCTCGTCGAGCTCGGCCGTGACGGCGGCATGCACCACCGCGTCGCAGGTCTCCCCCGCCGCCTTCACTACCGGCCACTCGGCAAGCAGCTCGTTGACGGATGGAATGGCGCGCAGGCGGGCGCGCACCTCATCGGACATGTTCTGGCTATCGCTCATGTGCGGCCTTTCAAAAGAAACGTGGATCAGTCGAATACATCAGCTGAGTCAATTACTTGTCATTATCCCCGCGCGCGACAATCTTTTCCACGCGAACGGCATTTTCCTGGGTGAGCGCGGCACCCGTCAACGGGTCCCAACGCAACGGCGTATGGTCGAGCGGGCCCACGCCCAAGGCTTGAGCGCCACCGGCATCGACGTCAAACGAACACCCACCGGGGGCGGCCGAGGTGAAGATGCACGCCGGATGCAGATACGGCGTCGTCTCCACGCGCACGCGATCGCGGCCCATATCGCTCACGAGCTCGACGATCTCGCCGTCGGCGATGCCCATGCGAGCGGCGACATCGGCATTCATCTGCACGGCATCCAGGTCCGATCCAGCCTCGGCGGCACCTTGGGCCGCAAGCCTGCGCGAGGTGTGCAACTCAAAGGGACGGTTGCCGCTAATGAGGCGAAACATCCCCGGGCCAGGCTCCACCATGGGCGCGACCCAACCGGGAACGCGGCCCAGGCCGGCTCGTTCCCATACGTCGCTTGCCAGCGCAATTTTGCCGCCATCCAAGGGAATCGCCGGCTCGCCCGTACGCGACGGCAACGCAACACCCGTATCGGCCCAGCCGCGTTCCTTGAGCGCAGCGAGGTCAATTCCAAACGGCGCCACCTGGGCAGCCGCCAGATCGTCAGACGTAAACTGGAAGTACTCGCCCGCGCCACACGCCTGCGCCAGACCGGCAAAAATCTCCCGACCGGGACGTGTGTCGTCATGCTGCACAGGCAGCACGGCGTTGCGGTAGAACACGCGAGCATCGTTGGCGCCCACGACCGTGCCCACGCCGCGGTCGGCCTCCAGATATGTCACGTCGGGCAGCACGAAGTCAGAAGCACGCGCCGTCTCGGACCAGCGAATATCAATCGTCACGAGCAGGTCGAGCTGCTGCAAAATACTCAACCAAGCCTGCGCATTGCCATAGCCCGCACCGGGGTTACTGGCATAGACGATGAGCCCACGCAAATCGCCGGCAAGAATCGACTGACCGATGGTCGTGCACAGGCCGCGCACCGGATCGACCAGTGGATAGCGCTCGGACCCCAGCTTGGATATGCGCGGCACCGGCGGCGTCGCAAAGCGCGCGGAATCAAGGTCGCCCAATACAAGCGGCGTCGGTGGGTTGAGCGCACCGCCCGCATGTCCAATACAGCCCAGCAGTACATCGACCAAGCAGATAGCGCGCGCGGTCTGGGTGCTGTTGGCATACGCGATACCGATGCCGCCATGAAAGCCCGCATCCACCACGGCGGCAGGCGCGGCGGCAGCCAGATCGCGCGCCGTAGCGACAATCTCTGCGGCCGGCACGTCGCACATCGACTCGGCCCAATCGGGCGTCCAAACAGCAGCCGCCTGCGCCAGCTCGTCAAAGCCCGTGGTATGGCGGGTCACGAACTCGTGGTCATACAGATCCTCGGCAATCAAGACATGGGCAATACCCAATAGCAGCGCCAAGTCGCAGCCCGGGCGCACGCGCAGCCAGCGGTCGGCAAGCGCGGCCGAGCCACTGCGCCGGGGGTCAACCACGATAATCTTCGCCCCGCGCCGGCGTGCATCGTTGAGCGCGTCAACGGCTCCCATCGTCGACGAATCGACAATGGAACGCCCCAAATACATGATGCAATCGGTATGCGCCAGGTCAGAGGCGGGGCTGTAGCCCAGACTGTGCTCCCAACCAGTAAGTCGGCTTACCTCGCAGGCACCGTCGGCACCGTACACGTTGGGCGAGCCCAGCGCATGCATAAAGCGATACGCCCAGTAGCGGTCGAACGAGGGAACGCCGAGCGTCATGCCCAGCGCACGCGGACCATGCCCGTCGACAATCCCCCCAAGGCGCGCTGCAATCTGCGCGAACGCCTCGTCCCACGAAATCACATCGAACCCCGAGCCATCAGTTCGTCGGCGCATGGGATGCACAATGCGATCGCGCTCGTCAAACGGCATTGCCAGGCGATGCCGTCCGCGGGCGCACAGGGCACGCGCCGCGCACGGATGTCCCGGCACCGGCAACTCGGCCACCACACGCCCATCCTCAACATGGGCCGCAAAGGCGCAATCGGCATAGCATCCCCCGCATGTGGTCACCACGGCGCGACCGTCACGCTTCACAGCAGATGCCATCTCGATTACCCCTTTCATCAGCCAAACACAACAGGCCAAAAGCCCGGCAACGAGCCCCAGACCCAAAAAGCCTCCCGCACGGCAACGCCCCGCGGGAGGCCCAACGTCAAACAGACGGTACCTTACGCCTCGGACTTCTTAGCGTAGATAAACCAGTAGCCGAGCGCGACCAGAACCGCGCCGCCCACGATGTTGCCAAGCGTGGCGGCGGACAGGTTAAACGCAATGCCCGCGGCGTTGAGCGCATCGGCGCCGGCGACCTTGGCACCGTAGCCGCATGCATGCATCACGGCGCCCATGGGCAAAAAGTACATGTTGGCGACGCAGTGCTCAAAACCGCAGGCCACAAAGGCGGCGATGGGCAGCAGAATGCCCACAACCTTATCGACCACGGTCCTGCCGGCGGTACCGATCCACACGGCCAGGCACACAAAGATGTTGCACAGGATGCCGCGGAAGAAGATCGTCACCCAGTCGACCGTCACCTTGCCGGCGGCGACGCTCACCATGGAATTGGCGACCGCCTCGCCGTTGAGCTTGTAAATGCCGGCCATGTACACCAAAAAGACGATGAACAGAGCACCGGCAAAGTTACCGACCCATACGACGACCCAAGCCTTGAGCAACTGAGCCAAGGTGATCTTTTTGCTCTTGAGCGCGCAGACCATGAGCGAATTACCGGTAAACAGCTCGGCGCCGCACACCAGCACCAGCACCAGGCCCAGGCAAAAGCACAGACCGCCAACGACGCGCTGGGCGCCCCAGCCCAGCGTGCTGTCGCTCAAAAACACCGTAAAGAACAGGCCGCCGAAGGCGATAAACGCGCCGGCGAACATTGCCAACAGAAAGGCCTTAGCGACCGGCAGGTTAGCCTTGGTCACGCCAGCGGCCTCGGTCTTGGCCTCGATCGCGGCGGGCGCCAGGCAATCGGGAGCGGGGTACTCCACCTTGGAATCTGCCATGTCAATCACTTCTTTCCTAATCAGCAGGGACAAGCGCTCCTATTGCTCTTGCCCCAAGCGGACAAAGTGGGAAAAGTCGTTGGCGGCCACGGCGTCGTACACGGCGTCGACGGCGTCAAAGACCTCCGGGGACATAGGGTTGTAAAACTCCGTATCGCCCGGCTGAATCCCTATGAAGACGATATCTTCGCACGATTGCTCGATTTCCTCGATCAGAATCGACAAAGGGAGCGAATGCGTGGTGAACATCGACTTGCGGGCCACGTCACGTTTGTCGAGCAAGCGGATGGCGCCGACGGGCAGCGCCATGTCGGCGGCATCGACCAAAACCAAACGCGGCGGACGCTCACGCTTAACCTCGATGATGTCGTCCTCGGGCGTTTGCCCGCCGTCGATGGTGTACCAACCGGCGATGGGCGCGTCCTCCATCTTTTTGGAGAGCACGGGGCCGGCGGCATCGTCGGCACGCAGCACGCTTCCCGCCGTGAGCACGATACCCGCAAACGGGGCGCCGTTCACACGTCCATCCACAACGCGACCCATTACTGCAACCTTCCCGTCAGATACACGCCCGAAACATCGCGCACGCGCTCCACCAAATCGCGGAACTTCATTAAGAACGCGACCTGCTGGGCATGCATGCCAAAGTCGTCGTCGAACACCGAGATGCCGGCCTTGGCCGACCCGCGAAAACCGCGCTCGTCGAGCAGCGCATCGCAGGCCTCGAGCAGCGACGGCACCGCCGCCTTGTCGAGCTGGCACTCGCCAAAGGAGCGGATGGCCTCAAACTTAGTCCGGGCCTCCCCCTCCGGCAGCGCGTCGATAAGCGAATAAAACACATCCACCGGCACCGACAGGCGCGGCTCAAAGCAGTCGAGCACGCCGGTGTGGTGGCCCACGGCGAGCGTGTAGTACAGCACGTCGCAGGCCTCCTGGGGAATG
>ERZ773185.755-NODE-755-length-27598-cov-17.605018_pt1 | contig 27598 bp, 30 predicted proteins | sample MGYA00580531_ERZ773185 | MGnify/ENA primary metagenome ERZ773185 (study PRJEB29015, sample SAMEA2737799) | human gut metagenome | biome: human gut; feature: human-associated habitat; material: faeces | place: China | collected 2012 ...
GACACGCCTATAAGAATAAGGATTGCCTAGCAATAGGTGGAGACTTAAATATCAATCTTCTTAAACGGATGCATAAGCATCCTAGAAGCCTTGACTTCAAATACGGAGTATTAAGTCGAGGTAGTTCACTAGTTAAACTATCATCAAATACCTTTGAATACTTTTGGAATTGTTCTTTGATATCGTCATTAGTCACATTATCGGAATTATTTAGAACAGCAACAGCCATTTTATTCCCAAACATGTTTTAGCCTTGTATCCATATTCCTAATTTCTCGTTTGATATATCAACTATACTAGGCTCATCTTTTCCTTCAAGTTTTTTCATACTTACCATATCACTGGTAATATCTGGATCATTAATTTCATTATATTTATTCAAAAAAGAATTAATACTTTTATCTTTTTTATAAATCAACTTTTCTTTTACCTTTTTCTTAACTCCAAAGAAACTATTTTCTGATGTGTGTTCAGTTGTACTTTTTGATTTATTTGTTGTACCGCAGCTTACTAATACCAAGCAAAGAAGCAGTATAATTATTTTTCTCATATCAACACCCCTTATTCATTTCACACTTACACTAAGCATTCCTATTTGTTAAATCCGAATTTTGATTTCACATTTAATCCATATCCAATGATTGCACCAACTATACCACCGACAATATGTGCGATATTTGAAATATTGTTTTGAACTGCAATACCTTCATATACCTGCTGTCCAATATGCAACCAATAGAAATGTAATAGGAATTTCTCCTTCTCTAAAGTCAGTAAATGAAGCAAGCATAATAAATGCAAAAACTGCTCCGCTCTACTTCTTGTGTTTTTTTCTCCTTTAGTAGATTGAGCAAGGTTCATTTTTAGATCACTAAACCTGTTTTCTTTAAGATACTGATATTAGCTATTGCAGAATCTTGTAGTATATAACTAGCTATTAGCTTTTCTGTAGCAGTATAACTATCTATTTTTAAGTATGCATTCACAGTACTACCACCGATTAACCATATTATAACATATAAAAAGAATTGTTTTGAATATGAAAATATCCCCTGAAGAGGGGATTGGAAACTATTTTAAGGAATCTTAATTACATCACTTGTCATCTATCAAATAAGAACTATTGTACATTTTATGTTTTACTTTCTTAACCATATCCGAATCTAACTTATTCAAAAACATTTCAAAATCAATTTGTGATTTTGCTTTAATTTCTTTTAGTTTTTTAGCATCCGAAATCTTTCTTTTTGCTTCACTTTTAGTATATCCACCACCAAATGGTTCTAAAAATAATGCTTTGATTGTTTCCTCTAAATTCTTTTCACCTGTATATGTATATTCTTCTCCAAGAGGTAAAGATACTACATTTCCATTATTGATCTGTGCAAATGAATAGGCATCTTTCGCAGTTGGAACATACCCGCATAAAACATCGGGCATACTATTACAAGCAAGCATCATCCCTTGTCCTGAAGAACACCCAGTTACCACAAAATCAACTATATGACTGTTTATGAGTATTCCAATCAACAATGCAATCTCAACATAAGTATAGTTTTCATCTTCATCTACAAAACATCCAAGATTAATAACTTCTGCATCTTTAGCATATTTCTTTGTATATTTATAAAGCATCTCATTTTTTGATACTTGCGAACTTGCTTGTACGACTGCTATCTTCATTGATATTCCTCCAATAGTGTATCTATGTTAATACTGTATTCGTATTTAATCTGCTTCTTGTTTTTCTTCTTTAGTAGATTCATCTTTAGATTAATAAACACTTTAAAGCCTGTTTTCTTTGAGAAACGGATATTAGCTGCTGCAAAATTTTGTAATATATAACTAGTTATTAGCTTTTCTGTAACAGTATAACTATCTATTTTTAAGTATGCATTCATAGTACTACCACCGATTAACCATATTATAACATATAGAAATAGTTGTTTTGAATATGGAAATACCATAGGTAAAGGACCTAGAATCAACCTAGGTCCTTTACCTTAAAACTCTATTTCATACTTTAAAATACTTTTCTCTTCATTTTGTACTTCACTTAATACAGTTGTATTCCCAGCCATCTTCAAACTTTTCAATATCATATCAAGCTTTGCAGCATCATTTTCTTTTAAACCTGATGTACTGCTTAATTTGATACTTAGTGTCTGATGGTTTATAGGTCCCTTAGTATCCATACGCATATCTATTAAGTTTTGAACATTCTGATCATACTTCAGATATCTTACATGAGGTTCAGCTGGATCATGTCCTGGGAAACTATTTTCAGCTTCAATCTCTACTTTATCGTATTGTTTTGATAGTTTATCAACATCAACTGACACTGTACCATCTCCATCTTTAGCTTTTCCGTCTGCTTTTCCATTCCACTTCTTCTTAATAAGTGAAGATTTTTCTCTCATATATGTAACTCTGAATTTTTTTGCACCTAAATCCTGCGCAATCTTCTGTAATTCATTCACACGAGCCTGCTTTAAACGATCAAAGTATTCATCTAGCACAATATAGTTATCTTTATCAGTAGGATCTACATAATAGAAATTAACATCTTCGTAAGGATAGAAATTCAGCCCAAACTTATTGACTGAATCTTTAAAGATATTCACCCATCTCTCACCCTTACAGGTAGCCCAATATCCAATTGATCCTCTACATACTTCTATATCAAACTTCTTATCTCTTTCTACAATTCTCACAAATCGTGAATATTGCATACCATTTAAATCTTCAGAGAAGATTGGTTTCAGTCTTTTCAAATCCCATTGACGTTTCATTTCATCCATCTTTACTGCAACATCATGAGCTTTTTCTGATGCAGCATCTCCAAGTTCTTTTGCCTTACCTCCTGCAGCATCCCCAATTTCCTTTGCACGCTTATCTAACTCTGCATCATCAACTGCTTTAACTACTTTCTCTCTTGCTTCATCAATACCATCTTTAACACCATCAATCATTTTACTAATTTTCATAAGTTCTTCCCTCCTACATACCTTGTTCTTTTCTTATTAGTTTTATCTGATATTTATATGTCTTATTATTCTCTTCACTCTTTACTGGAATAGAATATCTCTGTATATATTCTATCACTTTCTTTTGATCCTCTAATACTCTAATCGTATTATTGATTTTATTTACTTTCTCTTCTATTACAGTTTCCTGCTTCATTCCTTCTAGAATCAATTTTATTTCCTTTAAATCAAAACCCATTTCCTTATACCATAAGACTTCCCATAATCTTTCCATTGTCTCATCATCATAGAGTCTATAATTATTCTTTGAGCGCTTAACAGGTAATATACCTTCATCATCATAATATTGTAATGTACGCTTACTGACTCCTGATAACTTACTCACTTCATCAATCTTTTTAAACACTTTTTACATCCTCGTAACTTGAGGATACGCTATCACGTAAACGTGATAGCAATACCCACACTACGAATCTCCTTTCCATTAGAGAAGATGTAAATTTCGCGTATTTAAAAAGATGATGACCGTATCATCACCAATGCTTTTATATCTGTTTTATTCGTTGTATGATTAGTGAAGAGGTGATTCCAATGAAGCATATCTACAACAAGCTAATTAGAGATTGTATTCCTGAAATCATAGAAAATGATCATAAGACTTGTGCAACAAGAATACTCAATGATGAAGAATATCTTGTATGCTTGAAAAGTAAATTATTAGAAGAGTGTCATGAGGTAATAAATGCTGAAGGTGAAGATATTAAGAAAGAGATAGCTGATGTATTAGAAGTATTAGAAGCATTAGAGAATACACTTCATATTGATCATCAAGAAGTACTTTCTATCAAAGAAAAGAAGGCACGTAGTAACAGTGCCTTCGATAAGAAAATCTATCTAGAATATGTAGAGGATTCCTATGAATAAGTATATACAGGATTGGCTTAACGTAATTGAGTATATGAATAATGATAATACATATAAGTTAGCCTGGGGACGTGCTATTCTTGAAAATGTATATACACTTAATCACATTGAAGAAAACAATGTAATTACTTTTGATGCAATAGCTCATAAGATGGTGAAGTATTACTGGAATCAGACATTCTTCTTTAATCTAAGACAAGGATCAAACATTAAAAAGAAACCTGTCATTGTTCAACAGGTTGATTTACTTATTGATAAGTATAAAGAATTAACAGGGTCTTCTATTCCTATCTGGTTTGATAAAGCTGAAGAAGAACTTACTAAAGAACAAGACTTCTATAAGAGTGTATTGAAGAAGTGTGCAAGAAAGTTAAAAGATGATGTATCCTGGCGTTTTATGAATGTGAATAAAGAGAAAAAGGATCTTTATGTACTCAATAAGGATTATCTCTACATCTCCATCAACAAAGAGCAGGTATTGTTGCTGAAAGAGTATGGTTTTGTCTTATCACAATTACTCAATTATAAATGGGCACAGTTATTAGAGAAGTTCAATAATGCGCCACGTATTACATCTAAGGTAAAGGGTATCTCTGATAATCAGATTAGAAGAAATAACCTTACAAAATATAAAAACATATTACTAGAGAATATGAATAAACCGATTGATTTCTATACAGGTAATGAATTAGATATGGATGATATTAGTGTAGATCATGTGATCCCTTGGTCATTCATGTATAGTGATGATATCTGGAATCTTGTACTCACTTCTAAGAGTCATAATTCTTCTAAATCAAATCATATTCCTAGTAAAGAAGTCATTGAACAATTAAATCAAAGAAACAAAGCTCTTATTGAAACTATCAATAATAGTAAATACAAGGAAGAACTTAATATTGCGATTATGAACAACTATGTAGATAAGTTCTACCTATCAATGAAACTATAATTTTTTCTAGTTTTTTGAATTTTATTGAATTTGAATAAAGAGTTTTCTACAATAATCATAGAGGAACTTAATTGATATTAAGCGCACCCCTTAAACAAAAAAGCCTATTGAGATGCTCATCTCGCCAGGCTTTTTTAATTTGTATAACATAATATTTATAAAGGGTTTTATTTTAAGTTTTTTATTTGTTTTTTTGTATTCATTTGCATTGATATCAGGAATTTATTAGTATACTTATAGAATGTTTTTTTCATAATATATTTTCCTTTTTGTCTGGCCTGTCTATTATTAGACAGGCTCTTTTTCTTGTATGCATTCAAGTGATTCTACAGCTTCCCTATCATATTGTTGCTAAGTCCGTGCTACTTGCACATACTGGATTGGCAGTATTTACGATCACATCTGCTTATCCGTCACCATCAGATACATCTCATAAATCTTGGCTTTCTTCTTGGTGTGAATGACCATTGGCTTATCGTCCACTTTTTGAATTGTGACACCAGTGGTGTCACAATCTCATTTTTACTATTTTAACGAGAAATTCCTATATTCCAAGCAACTTATAAGACTTATTTATACAAAGTTAACCAACACTTTGCAGCTTTGTCAAAAAAATGGATATGCAACAATATCATTGCGAACTACCCCGACTTACGCTTCACTTAGAAGTCAAGAATTCTTGCTTCAACCACCACTGACTGGCTAGCAACCTTACACTACCGTCAAGACTAAATGATGTCTACAAGCGTTATTTTCGACTAATCCCTAACCTATATGTCTTAAGATAGATTCTCAAACATCTCCCTGAGACGATTTGAGATCACATCATCTATCACCTTATTATGATGTTTAATGCACATTTTAAGCTGATGATAAAGACAAAACAAACGCCATTTACCGCAATTTCCCTATTTTAGAAGTGGTGGAATTCTTGCTCACGACGTATTAAAGTTCTATGAATAGTGCCTCTACAAGTGTAGGCCTAAAATACAGTTACCTCCACCAACTATCATGTCAACTTGAGTTGACATTTGTAGTTTTCCTCGGAAATAAAAAAGCCCCAGAACGGGGCTATACATCAATTTTCTAATAATGATGTAGAAGATGACATCGCAAAGACAAATGTTGAACCATTATGAATAAGTGATGTTGTACTTGCTGGTAAGATACCAAACATACCTAATAATATTAATCCAGTATTTAAGGTGACTATTCTTGTATAGTTACGTTTAATACGTTTCATTAATAATGCTGATAATTGTTTAAATACCACAATTTCTTCTAGTGAAGAAGATGTTAATGTAACATCTGCAAGTTCTCTTGCGATATCTGAACTATCCTGTAAGGAAATAGATACATCCGCACAAGATAAGGCTGGGGTGTCATTGACACCATCACCTACCATAACAACTTTATGTCCTTCATCTCTTAATTTTTTTACATAGTTTGCTTTATCTTCAGGTAATACACCTGCTAAGTAACCATCAATATTAAGTTCTTCCGCAATATGCTTAGCAGCATTCTCACTATCACCTGTCAACATAATGATATTCTTAAAACCACTACTTCTTAGATTCATAATAGTTTCTTTTGCTTCTGGTTTAAGTGGATCATAAATAGAAATAATACCAGCGAGTTCTCCACCTATTGCGAGGAATATCAAAGAACTTGCACCTTCACTTTGTAAGTTATTGATGAGTGTTTCTATTTCTTCTGTTTTAGTAATATGTTAATCTTCAAATACAAAATGATCACTACCGATAATAGCACGCTGATCACGATAAATAGTCGCAATACCATGCGCAATAATATACTTCACTTCAGCATGTTCTTCTTCATGATGCAACTGTTCAGATGATGCCTGTTTTACTATCGCATTAGCCACACTATGTGGGAAATGTTCCTCTAAACAAGCTGCAATACGTAATACTTCATCACGTGTATAGTTTCCTATTGGTGTAACCTTCTGTACAAATGGCTGCGCATTTGTAAGGGTACCTGTTTTATCAAAGACAATTGTATCTGCCTGATCCATTGCTTCTAGGTATTTACCACCCTTAACCATAACAGAATGGCGTCCTGCTTCCTGCATTGCACTAATAATAGAAATAGATGTAGAAAGCTTAATTGCACATGAATAATCTACAAGTAATACAGAAGAAGCACGTGTAAGATTTCTTGTCGCAAGAAGCAATCCAAAGAAAGCTACAAAGCTATAAGGTACAATCGCATCTGCAAGATGTTCAGCACCAGATTGGATACCAGCTTTAAGTGATTCGTTTGTATCAATCATATCTACAATCTTATTAATACGGCTTTCTAATTGTAGATTTCTTACCTTGATATAAATCTTTCCTTCTTCTACAACAGTACCTGCAAAAACAGAACTTCCTTGTTTTACCATCTTACTTAATGGTTCACCAGTAAAGCTTGATTCATTGATCATAGCTTCACCATTTACTACTTCACCATCTACTGGAACCATAGAACCTGTCTGTACGACTACAATATCTTCTTTCTGTAAATGAGTTGTAGGAATCTGTTTTTCTTTTCCTTCTTCTAATACCCATACTTTATCAATATTAACAGACAATGTTTCTTTAAGCTGTAATGATGTTGTTTTCTTTGTATAGTCTTCAAGTAATGAAGAGATATTCAATAAGAACATGATATTACGTGCTGTACCCCATTGTCCTGATAATAAAGAAACAGAGATACTTGTGGCATCAAGTACTGGTACATCAATACGTTTATGTACAAGAGAATTAAGTCCTTCTTTTACATAACGAATTGTATGATAAATAGTTAATACGTTTCTTACTGGTAATGGTAAAAACCATTTAGAAGCATATCTTCTTGCGATGATTGCGGTGAATTTACCAATGTATTGATCATTGATATCACGGTGATCTATAAGATATTTGTTTTCTTTAATGATCTTTTCATAGGGTGCATCATCAAAGTGAGGGATATCTAAAGAGTTGATTTTGTCAATCAAAGCAGCTCTTTTTTCTTCACTGTAAGTGAACAAAATAGAACCTGTTCTTTCATTGACATCGGCTGATTCAACCATATCCCATTTACATAATGCGAAATGTAAGGCTAGTGCCTTATTTCTAGAAAAGCGATAACGTCCATAACGTATTCTCATACGTCCTGGTATGTCATGTACAATCTGATACTCTAACATTCTCTTATCACCTAAAAAATAGGAAATGACTATTTCCTATTTTGCTTCTTTCTTGCTTTTTGCTTCAGCATAGATATCTTTTGCGTCTTCTACGATTGTATCATATGATGCAAGTGCCTGATCCTTTAACTGCATACCAGTCGCAACTGATTTTACAGCTGCATTTCTTGCGCAATCGCTCTTTACGAACTTACTACCTGCCACTGTAGCGGCTACGCCACCTACAAATGACCATAATAATTTGTTTTTGAATAAGTCTTTCATATTCGTCTCCTCCTATTGTTAGTTATATCTAACACTGTAATAATAACACTACAGAGGAAGTTTGTGAACAAAAAAGTTAGAGTAGTATAACTTTTGTTAGAGAAGCATAACCAAGGTACCAGATACTACTAGTATTAATCCAAGTAATGATTTCTTAGAGAGTTTCTCATGAAAAATAAGATAAGAGAATAATACAGTAAAAAGAATACTAAGCTTATCTATAGGAGTGACTAAGCTAGCTGGACCACTTTGCAGGGCATGATAAAAGCATAACCATGAACCACCTGTCGCAAATCCTGATAACACAATAAAAAGATATTCTTTCTTAGGAATACTTTTCATATTCATTTGACTATGTGTCACAATGACCACAATCCAGCTCATAATAAGTACAACACTTGTACGAATAGCTGTTCCTAGGTTACTTTCAATATTTGTGATTCCTATCTTACCAAGTATAGTCGTCAAACTTGCAAAAATAACTGAAAGCACAGCATAAAGTAACCAGGCATTATTTGTCTGTTTATTTTCTTCCTTTTTTTCTACCATTAAATATGTACCTGTTGTAAGAATGATCATACCTATGATCTTGTATACTGTGACACTTTCTTTGAAGAATATAAGAGAAAGAATGATCGTCAATACAACACTTGTCTTATCTATGGCCGTAACTTTATTAATATTACCTAGTTGTAATGCCTTAAAGTAACATAACCAGCTCGCTCCAGTAGATATTCCAGAAAGAATTAAGAATAGGAATGTCTTATGCGTGATTGTACTAATAGAAGAGAATGATCCGACTAGTCCTACCATGATCCACGAGAAGACAAGTACCACAATTGTACGTAATGCAGTCGCTAAGTGAGAGTTTGTATGTTCAATACCACATTTCGCAAGTACTGCAGTTAAACCTGCAAAAAAGGCAGAACCTAATGCAAAAAGAATCCACATAAAAAAAGCCTCCTTATAATACTATTATAGGAGGCTAAAACAAATTTGTTTAGAATTCTTTGATAGCTTTGATTACATCTTCTACAGTTAAATGGAATTCCTTGAATAAATCTGCTGGCTTACCTGAAGCACCAAATGTATCCATAGTGACATATTTGCCCTTGAATCCTGCAAATTCACCCCAAGATAAACGGCTTCCTGCTTCTACAATAATTCTATTTTCTACACATGATGGTAAAATAGATTCCTTATATTCTTCAGACTGTTCTCTGAATAATTCCTGACAAGGCATAGAAACGATTCTGATATTTAAGTTAGGGTCTTTTAATTGTTCTTTGGCTTTGACTGCTAAGTCTACTTCTGAACCTGATGCAATGATAATGATATCTGGCTTACTCATACAGTCATCAATAATATAACCACCTCTTAAGGCACCTCTGTTACTGCCTACCATCTTAGGTAAGTCCTGTCTAGAAAGGATAAGAGATGTAGGTGTTTCTTTTGAACTCATTGCGACATACCAGCCTGCTTTTGTTTCAAATTCATCACATGGTCTAAATACATACATGTTAGGCATTGCACGAAGCATAGTCAACTGTTCTACTGGTTCATGTGTTGGTCCATCTTCCCCTACACCAATACTGTCATGAGTAAATACATAAGTAAGTGGTAGCTTCATTAATGAAGATAAACGAGCCATAGGTTTTACATAGTCACTAAATACAAAGAATGTAGCCACATATGCTTTTAATCCACCATACAACATTAAACCATTACCTACTGCAGCCATAGCCTGTTCTCTTACACCAAAGTGAATATTACGTCCACCATAGTTGTCTGCACTGAATTCACCTTCACCATTTAATACTGTCTTATTAGAAGGTCCTAAGTCAGCTGAACCACCAATGAAGTTAGGGGCAAAGTTCTTAATAAGGTTCATTGTTTCACCACTTGCAGCTCGTGTTGCAATATTGTGATGTTTATTAGCCCAGAATAATGGGTTATCCTTGAAGATTCTTGCAAAGTCAGGGTTAAAATACTGCTCCCATACAATCTTCATTTCTGGATATTCTTCAAAGTATTTATCCTGCATAGAAGTCCATGCATCATATAAATCATCTACACGTTTTTGTGTAGAAGCTAGATAATCATATACATCTTCCGGTACATAGAATTCTTCCTGTGGAAGACCAAGTTTTTCTTTAAGTGCTTTGATGTTGTCTACACCAAGTGGTGCACCATGAGTGCTTTCTGAACCTTCGTTTGGACTATCTTTACCGATTGTAGTCTTGATTTCAATGAACTTAGGTTTACCTTTAATAGTTTTTGCTTTTTCTAATGCAGCAAGTACTTCATCTAAGTTATCTCCATCTTCTACAGTTAATGTTTCAAAACCAAATGCTTTTACTCTGTCTGATACATTTTCTGTAAATGTGATGCTTGTGTTACCTTCGATAGAAATGTTGTTTGAATCATATAAGACGATGAGCTTTTCTAACTTAAGTGTACCAGCAAGTGATAATGCTTCTGAAGAAATACCTTCCATCATACATCCATCACCAGCTAATGCATAAACATAATGATCAAATAGATCATAACCTGGTTTATTAAATACAGTGGCTAAATGAGCCTGACCCATTGCCATACCAACAGCCATGCCTAAGCCCTGTCCTAGTGGACCTGTAGTAGCATCTACACCTACTGTATGTCCATATTCTGGATGTCCTGGTGTAAGTGAACCTAACTGTCTAAACTGCTTTAAATCATCCATAGTTAAGCCATAACCATATAGATGTAATAAGCTATAAAGCATGCTTGAACCATGTCCTGCTGATAAAATAAAACGGTCTCTGTTAATCCATTCAGGATGCTTTGCATCATGGTTTAATACCTGTGACCATAATACATGAGTGAATCCAGCAGCCCCTAAAGGAAGTCCTGGATGTCCTGAATTTGCTTTCTGAATCATATCTGCACAAAGTGCTTTAATCGTATATACTGTTTTTTGATCAATCTTGTTCATTTTCGTTTATTTTCTCCCATTCATCATTGTTAAATATTATACCTGTTCTCTTTTTGTAAATGCAAGATATTTAGTACTTCACATTCCAATTCATTGCAGCATTATATAAGAAATACAGGCCATACATTAAGCAGCCTTCATCAAAGATAGTGGCTTTGTTATGAAGACCATAAATATAACCATCCTGTTTACATCCTGCAGCAAGAGTAACAAAGAGTGAAGGTACATTGGCAGTAATATGGCCAAAGTCTTCTGAGATAGTAAGAGGAAGTTCTAACTTCTTGATATAACCACCAAATACATCTTTTTCTACATCCATAATAGATTTAAGTAATGCAGGATCATTATAGACACTTGGTGCCTGCTGTAAAATTGTGATACCTGCCTGGGCATGATACATAGAAGCAATACTTTGAACTAACTCATTCACTCTACCCATAATATATTCCTGATCATCTGGACGATAACTTCTTAAAGAACATTTCATATAGGCTTTTTCTGGAATAATATTATGTGCTTTACCTGCATTCATAATACCAATTGTAAGTACATCATCATGACTCATGCTGATTTCTTTAGGAATGATTTCCTGTAATTGCTGGTATATATGAACAGCCACACGCAGTGCGTCAATACCTTTTTCTGGCATAGAACCATGTGAACTCTTACCTGTAATATTAATTTCAAAGATTGTAGACGCTGTTGTCATCGCTTTACGGATTGTACGTATAGTTCCTGTCTTATCTTCTGTTGCAGGCATAACATGTAACCCTACTGCAGCATCAACACGAGGATACTTTAATACCCCATCTTCAATCATCATCTTACAGCCCACTAGTCCTTCTTCATGAGGCTGGAAAACAATCTTGATTTGTCCTTTTAGTTTCTTTTCATTCTGTTTTAACAGTTTGGCGCACATCAACATCATAGATGCATGCATATCATGTCCACAGGCATGCATAGATCCATTAATGGATTTAAAAGGTAAGTTTGTATGTTCTACTAAAGGTAATGCATCCATATCACTTCTAAGTAAAAGAATCTTCTTATCATGTGGTCCTACAAGTATTTCAATACTTCCTCCTGGATTCACAATAATATTCTCATAATCATACATCTCAAGTAGCTTCACTATATATTCCTGTGTCTGAGGAAGTGGATGACCTACTTCTGGATGTTCATGAAAATGTCTTCTCAATCGTATTAATTCCTGTTCGATATCCTTGTTGTTTGATATCCATTTTTCTATCTTTTCCATAACTTACACCTACTTTTCCATTTCCTGAATAATACGTCTTGTATTAATAATCTTTTGTGCATATTCTTCTATATTACGTTTCACTAATCCATAGTAAAGAAGATCAACAACAATAAGTGCAGCCATATCTTCTTCTGGATGTGATAAAAAACTTTCTCCTTTTTTATAATTACCCTTTAAAAAAGTATACCATGATTTTCTTTTTTATCGCATTTTTTATGCCCTAATATAAAAATTATGCATGATTTAATAATTTTTTATCATTTTATAACATTTTTTATTATCTTTCGATAATTCATTTTATCATGAATATATGGTCTGTTTTTTCGCTTATTCCGATATACATGCATAATAAATTAATGTTAAGATGATAATTTCTTATTGACATGACTATTTTCTATTCGTATAATGCAGTCATACCAGAAAGGTAAAAAGAAAACATAAACATGATAAAGGGGGAGTGCTTATGGCAAAGGTTTTAACTGAAGTTTTTGGTATATGGTATTTAATTGGTGCCGCGTTTGTATTCTTTATGCAGGCAGGCTTCGCAATGGTTGAAGCAGGGTTCACCCGTGCTAAGAACGCCGGAAATATCATCATGAAGAACTTGATGGATTTCTGTTTAGGAACTGTTGCTTTTCTTATTGTAGGTTATAGCTTCTTATGTGGGAGTGATGTAGCTAACGGATTTATTGGATGGGTTGGTTTTGGAAATGGTCCATTAACTAACTTTGCATCAACTGATTGGTCTAGCTTCGTATTCAACTTAGTATTCTGTGCAACTGCAGCAACTATCGTATCTGGAGCAATGGCAGAAAGAACTAAGTTCTTAAGTTATTGTATATATTCATTCGTTATTTCTTTACTTGTTTATCCTATTGAAGCTCATTGGGTTTGGGGACCTGATGGCTGGTTAACAGCAATGGGATTCCATGATTTCGCTGGTAGTGCAGTTATTCACTTCGTTGGTGGTTTAACTGCTTTAATTGGGGCTAAACTTCTTGGCCCTCGTATTGGAAAGTTTAATAAAGATGGAAGCCCAAATGGTATTCCTGGTCATAGTTTAACTATTGGTGCTTTAGGGGTATTCATTCTTTGGTTTGGTTGGTATGGATTTAACGGTGCTGCTGCTAAGAATGGTACACAGTTAGCAACTATCTTTGCAACTACTACTGTTGCACCAGCACTTGCAACATGTACTGTAATGATCTTTACTTGGTTAAAATATGGTAAACCTGATGTAGCTATGAGCTTAAACGGTTCACTTGCAGGTTTAGTTGCAATTACCGCTGGATGTGATGCAGTCAATGTAATGGGTGCTTGTATTATTGGTATTTTATCTGGATTCACTGTTTGTTTCTTTACTTGGTTATTAGATTATAAATTACATATTGATGATCCAGTTGGTGCTGTCGCTGTTCATTTTGGTAATGGTTTACTTGGTACTATCTGTGTTGGATTATTTGCCTGCGGTACTGATACAATGCCTAAGGCTCAAGGTCTATTCTATGGAGGAGGCTTTAAGTTATTAGGTACTCAGTTACTTGGCTTATTATGTATTGGTGTTTGGACTGCTGTATTAATGACTATTACATTCGTAGTGATTAAGCATACTGTTGGTCTTAGAGTTACTGAAGAAGAAGAAATTACTGGTCTTGATAAGCTTGAACATGGTTTAGAGAGTGCTTATGCAGGTTTCGCTTTAGAAACAGAAACTTATACTGGTGCTACTGCTGTAACTGTTTCTGCTCCTGAATTAAGTGTTACAGAAGCTGTTCCTACTGTTGCAGTCAATGGGGAAGGTAAGATCAGTAAGGTTGTTATTATTGCCAAAGCAGAAAAGATGGATGCTTTAAAAGTTGCTATGAACGATATTGGCGTTGCTGGTATGACAGTGACAAGAGTATCAGGCTGTGGTGTTCAAAAAGGACAAACTGCTTATTATAGAGGCGCTAAGGTTGATATCCAGTTATTGCCTAAGGTAAAGGCTGAAATTGTTGTGTCTAGTATTCCTGTACAGACAGTTGTAGATGCAGCAAGAAGTGTTCTATACACTGGTCATATGAGTGATGGTAAGATCTTTATCTATAATGTAGAGAATGTCGTAAGAATCTCTTCTGGTGAACAGGGTGCTGAAGCCTTAAGCTATGAAGACTAAATAAAGATGAGACTCTACAGATACAAATGAAGACATTAAAAAAGTCGTTGTGAGCATTACACTCACAACGGCTTTTAAATTAGTCCTAAATGCTTAAATGCATTATAAAGTCCATCATCATTAACATCAGTCGTAGTATAATCTGCTGCTTCTTTAATTTCAGGACCACCATTACCCATAGCGACATTGTAAGTACAACATTCAAACATTGATAAATCAATCTTTGCATCACCAAAAGAAATAGTATCCTTAAAGTCAGCACCAAGATGTTCCATCAATACTTCAATCGCATGTCTCTTAGTAATACCAGTAGGTCCTAAATCACCATATAAGGCTACTTCACCCTTACCACCCCATGTATTCGCTACAAGAGTAGGGAATTCCACCTTAGAATCTAAATGATCCTGATAAGAACTTAAGATAAAGCTGATCTTATTCACATCATCTCTATATAAATCTTCACCCTGTAAATGAATAAATCCATCCATGAAAGCTTTAGAAGATTCCTTTGCTTTCTCTAGGTCTGCTCCTTTACCCTGAGCATACTTAACCATAGTTTCAGGACCCTGTTCTAACATATAGTCATTGCAGTACATACCGCTATTGGCTTCTAAATAGAAACCTAAATGTCTCTCATTACACCAATCTACAATATGTTTTACATCTTTCTTTGATAACCCCTGATGCATTACAACTTCATCATGGTCTTCTACATAAGCACCATTACCACCAATCATACCATCTAAATCACATAAATTACGCTGTAGTATTTCAGCCTTAGAACATCCTGTACAAATATATACCTTATGTCCATTTGCGCGTGCCATGTCCACTGCCTTTGCTGCTGAAGCAGGTAGCTTTGCATCATAATCAATTAATGTACCATCTACATCTAGAAATATTATTTTACCCATATTTTCCTCCATTTATATATCTACATTATATAGGAAGGAAATGTGAACAGTACCAATCAATCAAATAATGAAAATGATTAATCATCTTTCCTTTTGCCATAAACATATTTATTGACCCAATAATCACCATACTCGTTAACAGAAGGTTCTGTCGCTAAATCGTTTGCTATTTCATATACAACATTCTTTAGCTCTAGATGATCAATATAATAGTCTGGAATCGAATCATAACCTAAATAGACGCCCATTATATTTCCAGTCACTGCACCAGTTGAATCACTATCTCCATCATGATTCACAGAACATATAACTGCATCTTCAAAACTATTCTTATATTTAAAGCATGAATAAATCGCAATCGCAAAAGTTTCGTCTGCAACCCATCCTTCACCAAGTTCACTAATTGCATCTATATCTGATTTGTTCTCTTTACTTAGTTGAATGGCTTTTTCAACTAATTCAACAAAGTAATCATAATACTCTTTACCATATACATTAAATTTATCTTTATATTGATATAATGCTTTTTGTAAAGAGTCTTCAATATCAAGATCATCATTTAATATGAAATAAATCATTGTTGCAAAAACATAGGAAGGTATATTTCCAAGTGGATGGCCATGTGTAATAGCACTTGCTTCTGCCGCAAATCTACCAGCATCTTCTGAATTATTCATATATAATCCAATAGGTGCCACTCTCATTATTCCTCCACAGCCCTTACTATTATTAATAGGCTCATTAATAGTTCCTTTCCTTCCAGAAGCCAATGCACTTTTACATGTCATTCCAGGAGCTCTAGGTACATTTAATTCTTTGATTTTTTTGATCCATGATATTTTATCATGATTATTTGTATGATTTTGTGTATCCAGCCAATCTAAATAAGCTTCATAGACTGTATCTGTGGGGGAAATACCTTTTAAGTGACCTCTTGTTTCCCTCCATATAAGACCATTGGCAGTAAAAAGTGTCATTTGAGTATCATCTGAAATAATTCCGAAATCATTTGAATAGTGTGTAACTTCTCTATCTTTTATTCCTCTTTCAAACTCAATTTGATATCCTAATGCGTCTCCAATAGCACCACCCATTAAACAACCAATCATTTTATCTTTTCTATTAATATATATCACCACCTTACTATCTGTTATGAAAACACGTGATTTTATGCTTTATCGCAAAACTATAACGTAAACAGTATCAATTCTTGAAACAATAAACCCCTTTACTTAATTTAGTAAGTATATCTTTCTCTACTAATTCATGAAGCACTCTCTGTAATTGTCTTCTACTACAGTGAAGAATTTCTGATGTTTTTTCTATTCTCCTTAATATATGATCATCACACTGATATTTCATATATGCTATTAGTTTTTCTTCTAGACTCATAAAGTTTTGATCATGCTGTACAGTTTGAATAATATCTACACAGGAATGAATGACTGAACGAAGAAACAACACATCTATATTATTTGGTGTAGCTGAAAAGGATGATTAAATCACTTACACGGTGAATAACCTTTTCATATTTCAAACATACTTCCATAACTTAATTGAAGAACCATTATTGAACAGATAACCACAAATCATGATTATCAACCGAAAATAATCAGATTATGAAAACATACCTAAGGCCATCACAAAAAGTAAAATGATAAAGAACGCTTTCATTGTAAGTTTTGCTATAAATGCAGTAAAAACACCAAGTACAACGACTAAAGAGGAAGATACAACTGTCGCAAAGGGAACTAATAGTCCAAGTAATAACCAACTCACTTCATTATTTGATTTCATATAATGTTTTTGTGCATAGAAGGCAATGATAGCGCCAGTGATACTACCTACAATAGCTAAAATAATACGTGCTGTTGTGAGTTCAAAAGATGCACCACATAATTTAAAACAAATGGGAATAAAGTATTTAGCTAGGAATGGAGAAAAAACTAATCCACTTAATATACATACAAGCCATAATTTCCAGGATTGACTGACTTGATTGACAGTAATGTTTTTTGAGTGTGCTTTACGTTTGAAGTTGTTTTGCGGCACATTACTTTTGATGTTGTTTGATGACGCTTTACGTTTGAAGTTGTTTTGCGCCACTTTGCTTTTGATGTTTTTTGGTGGCACTTTATATTTTATCGCGCACCAGGGACACTTATGGTAACTTGCAGGATAGACATGTACTTCAGGGGAATGCTTTTTACATGTTTTCATATTATCTTCTAATAACTTTTCTAAAGCAACTTGCCATTCTTCTGCGCTAGGTCTTTTATTAATAGTAGAAGATTTAATTGCGGTAGAAGAAGTATATTTAAATGTGCGATCAAATAAGTTTCTAATATATTCAGGAAGCATATTGAAATCCGGCGAATCAGATGAAGCTTTGACTTTAGAATGACTTACATAAGGACAATTCCCTCTTACAATATTATAAACAACAGGGTTAGTACTTGTAGATGACTGTGAAATATTAAAGCTTGTACAACCAAAAGGATGACAGTTATTCATCAATAAAGTACAAATGTGAATAGCCAATGAGAAATCATCTGTTTTCTCATTAAATACACTTCTTGGATTAGCTAAGTTCTTTCCCTGTAATTCAGGAGCTAACATTTCTGAGATACCAACACTACACTTATAAACCTTACCTGTTTTCTTATTGGTAATGTTGAAGGAATCAGTATCTATGATTGTCACATGGCCATGTTCATCAATCATGATATTATTCGGATTCATGTCACCTATAACAGAATTTGACTGATGTATGGTTCTTACCGCTAAAGATAGATTATAGGCAATCGCAATAGAAGTTTTCCATGTATAGTGTGGATAGAGCTGTACACGTTCTCTTTCTCTACTTGCTGCAAAGATATGATGTGTACTTTTTACTCTAGGCATAACATAACCAACAAACTGTCCTTGCTGGTTCAGTAATAGATCCTGAGGCCAGGCAACAGTTAGTACACCATTTACATATGGCTGAACAGGCTGTTCCAACATTGTTTCAATCTTCTCTTTTAGATTTCTACGAGGATTACTATTACCAGGAGCAGGATTAAATTTACTATTAAAATATATCTTTGCGACTAGAGAAGGTTTACCTACAATATCATAGATTTCACCTTCGCCACCGCTTCCTAATCTAGTGCCTAAAGTATAGGTTTTATGATTTCTTCCATAATAGATCATAGATCTCACTCCTTGTCTGTATCGTTCTTTTCAACCGCATTTGCGAGTTGTTTTTTTATATACTTTCCCACTCTATAAGCTGCATTAAACATATCCTTTACAGCTTCTTTCCCTTCATCAACAGTCACATCATCCTGTTTATGTGACTCTTCTTTATCTGACTTCTCATTATCTATTTTTTCTTTATTTACTTTTTCCTTATATTCGTGATAATCAGCATATAATATTTCATCTATTTTTTTCTTTCTCTTAAGTGTATCTTCTTCCCATTTCTTACTATCAAATGGAATAGGGAGTTCCATCTCCTTTAATTGATCAACATTTTGGATTACTACAAAGCTAATATCATCTGTCACAATTTTTCTAAAGTCAGGGAAATCCTCACTTTTACCTGCTAGATAGTTTTCCCATTCTGATTGTTGTGTCTTTTCATCTTTCTCAGTTTCAGTGAGTGCTGGTTCTAAGAAGGGATAGAATACTCTATTATTCATCGCAATTGAATCAACACAAAAGTCTAATACGCCATCAGTCATTAAAACACATGAAGCAACATCATTACATTTCCCAAATTGCCACGTATCTTCCTCTCTTAAAGGAAATACACTGTTTGCTTCTTCTCCCTTGTGTCTGTCTGTAATCATTTCATACTTTCCATTAGAGTAAAGAGCAACAATCCCATCATCACCAATATGACCAAAATAGAGTGTATCCCCAACATATACTGCACCTGTCAAAGTGCAATCATATTCTAAGAATGGGAGTTCATCTTTTTCTGAAGTTTTATTAATCTGTGATAAGCTATAATGAAATGCGTGTTTAAGTATAGTAAGTATAGTTTCTTCAGAGAATTCTTCTACTTTATTCTCAATATTAAAAGTAAGACATTCAATAAAGCTTTCTACTGCAACTTTAGAACCAATCTGACTATATTCACAGCTTCCGACACCATCTGATATTGCCGCAATAATAATCTCTTGATCAAGATGTGTCATACGTTTAGTACAACTGTAATCCTGGCATGGCAGATCTTTCTTAATATGACTTTCTCCCTGCTGGGTAATATTAAATGTATGAATCATAAATATTCACTCCTTTCATCTAGTAAAAGAGATTGCAGAAGTAACGACTGCAATCTCTTAATGTAATTACATCACGTCTACTTCTACATCTAACTGATAATTACCTGGACTTGCAAGTTTAGCTGTTCTCTCTCCCTTGGAATCAGAGACTCTGCTCATGCTGTTGCTCAACCATTCAAAAGCACCTACAAAATTCTCCTTACTTGCCTTTAATACTAAACCATCTTCTCTTAATGTTTTCAGAAGTCCGATATCAGCATCTTCACCAATGCCTACTGGGAAGAATGTACAATGGCAGTCTTTCTGTGATTGTAATAATTCATCAAATTCACCATTGTCTGAGTCATTAGCGCCACCATCTGTAAGCATAAAGATCCAAGGACGATAATAAGGCACATGCTCCTGTTTGTACTGGTTTTTACGTGCTTCAATTTCGCTAAGACCTAGCTTAACGGCTGCATGCATCGCTGTCATACCATCACAGTCGATTGCAGGAGTCTCGAAATCGTAGACAGGTGCAAACGGGCTAATAATACGTGCTTCGTCATCAAATGAGATGATGCAGAATTCTACACAACCTTTTGCCTGGTCACTTAATGAATTCACTAAAGTATCTAATCCTCTTTCTAACTGGTCTTTTACACAAGCCATCGAAGAAGATGTATCTAGTAATACGACACATGGTACGTGCATCTCTGTTCTATTAACGACATCACCATTCATAACTCCACCACGTGGATATTCTTTCATGTTAAACATAATTTTATTTCCTCCTTGTATACCTCTACCCACTTAATAATATATGGGTAGATATAATTCATTATTTTTTTATCAATGATTTTATATAAAACATAAGCTTCTTTTATTTCTTTGTACTATGCATTGATATAATCAAGCGTGGATACAAAGTATTCTTCACACGTTTTATCATATATTTATCCTCCTCATTCTATAACTTATTGAGCATTGAAAATCCCTATTTTTTACATTATTTTTTAGTAATCCATATCATATTCACAGCATTCATCTGCATACATTCTTTCATCTTCAGACATTCCTTTATTCTGGCTTTCATCAATCTCACAACAATTTTCATATACTTCCTCATTCCATGATTGTTGTAATTCATGACTCTCATTTTGAAAAGAAACGTGTTCATTAATTTGTTCACCTGTCATTTCATTTGTGACAGAATAATTAATCATAGTAGCCTGGGGTCTTTCACCAACAGGAGTATAGTTTTCTACACTATAGAAGACGCTGTTATTAGGATTCTGTACATATGAAGCTACTTCTCTTTCTACATGTCTTTGATCTATTTGATTCACATTTCTATTCTGCGCATCTAAGTTTTCATGACCGGAACTTCCCTGAAAATAATGCGCAATCAAATGTCCACCATGATCATACTTTTGACGATACTCTCCTCCTCATGAAATAAGGTTTAAATAATTGAATAGATGGTTGATGATGAATCAAACAGAATCTTTCAAAGGAAACGGAGATTCAGTAAATCATTCAAATATATTCTAGATAGATTACCTATCTATATCTCTATATCCACTTAACTGACTCATATATGTCGGAAATTGCAGAAGTAATGACTGCAATCTCTTAATGTAATTACATCACATCTACTTCTACATCTAACTGATAATTACCTGGACTTGCAAGTTTAGCTGTTTTCTCTCCCTTCGAATCAGAGACTCTGCTCATGCTGTTGCTCAACCATTCAAAAGCACCTACAAAATTCTCCTTACTTGCCTTTAATACTAAACCATCTTCTCTTAATGTTTTCAGAAGTCCGATATCAGCATCTTCACCAATGCCTACTGGGAAGAATGTACAATGGCAGTCTTTCTGTGATTGTAATAATTCATCAAATTCACCATTGTCTGAGTCATTAGCGCCACCATCTGTAAGCATAAAGATCCAAGGACGATAATAAGGCACATGCTCCTGTTTGTACTGGTTTTTACGTGCTTCAATTTCGCTAAGACCTAGCTTAACGGCTGCATGCATCGCTGTCATACCATCACAGTCGATTGCAGGAGTCTCGAAATCGTAGACAGGTGCAAACGGGCTAATAATACGTGCTTCGTCATCAAATGAGATGATGCAGAATTCTACACAACCTTTTGCCTGGTCACTTAATGAATTCACTAAAGTATCTAATCCTCTTTCTAACTGGTCTTTTACACAAGCCATCGAAGAAGATGTATCTAGTAATACGACACATGGTACGTGCATCTCTGTTCTATTAACGACATCACCATTCATAACTCCACCACGTGGATATTCTTTCATGTTAAACATAATTTTATTTCCTCCTTGTATACCTCTACCCACTTAATAATATATGGGTAGATATAATTCATTATTTTTTTATCAATGATTTTATATAAAACATAAGCTTCTTTTATTTCTTTGTACTATGCATTGATATAATCAAGCGTGGATACAAAGTATTCTTCACACGTTTTATCATATATTTATCCTCCTCATTCTATAACTTATTGAGCATTGAAAATCCCTATTTTTTACATTATTTTTTAGTAATCCATATCATATTCACAGCATTCATCTGCATACATTCTTTCATCTTCAGACATTCCTTTATTCTGGCTTTCATCAATCTCACAACAATTTTCATATACTTCCTCATTCCATGATTGTTGTAATTCATGACTCTCATTTTGAAAAGAAACGTGTTCATTAATTTGTTCACCTGTCATTTCATTTGTGACAGAATAATTAATCATAGTAGCCTGGGGTCTTTCACCAACAGGAGTATAGTTTTCTACACTATAGAAGACGCTGTTATTAGGATTCTGTACATATGAAGCTACTTCTCTTTCTACATGTCTTTGATCTATTTGATTCACATTTCTATTCTGCGCATCTAAGTTTTCATGACCGGAACTTCCCTGAAAATAATGCGCAATCAAATGTCCACCATGGTCATACTTTTGACGATACTCTCCTCCAGCCCTCCTCTGGTTATACGTATTTCTAACTTCAACTGCACCTATTTCTGTTACATACCCATAGGCTTTCTTGCCTAATGCTGTATTTTCATATGTAAACTTATTCATAGAATACTCCTTACTAAAATATATAAACCAACGAGAATAATAATACATGGCATAAATGCACTACATGTCTGTATTAGTACAGGGATACCATTAAATATCCATACACTTAAACCAGGAATGAAATAACACAGTATTACAAGTAATATTAAGTACTTCATAAGTAATCTCCCCTCATAAAATAAGGTTTAAACAATTGAATAGATGGTTGATGATCAATCAAACAGAATGCTTCAAAAGGACGAAGCTTAAGTAAATCATTCATAGATATTCTAGGTAGGTTGTCTACTGTATCTCTATATCCACTTAACTGACTCATATATGTCAGAGTGTTATAATTAGTTGTCTGAAAACTTATAATATTCTGACAACAGTCCATAATAGTCTGAGCTACAGACTTGCTATAACCAATCTCTAATTGATCAATGGATTGAATCAATAAAGTGAACTTGATATTTCTGGAACGTGCTGTACTAATATATCTTTCAAAGCTAGGTAATCTAAAATGAGCAAACTCATCAATGATAAAATGAAATGGAATATCTAATTTTCCTGTTTGATCACATGAATGATATAAAACATGAATAAGCTCTGTAAGGAATAAAGAAACAAGACCATCATACTGTTCAGAATATTCTGGGTACTTTAAATAAATAATAGTCTTCTCTTTAGAAATCCTTCTTATATCAAAGCTTGTTGTTCTAGTAATTTTCTTTAATTTAGAATTGGTAAGAAGAGAAGAAATCGCCGCAAATGCTGTCATCAATATAGATGCTGTTGTCTTCTCACTACTTGTAAAAGCTCCATTTAATAATGAACTAGCCATAGGTGTAGTATGACCAAGTGGCAAGAATTCTATACGTGCAGAATTTTCTACACACAGACGTGATAATTCTTCTAAGGTTATTTCTTGGCTCTCTGTTTCCAATAAGAAATAAATGATTCCCTTTATATAAGTAGTAGAACTGATTGTCCAGAAAGGATCATCACCTCCAATCAAAGGTTTATTTAATGCTTCACTAATTAATGAAATTAATTCACCACATAACACTGACTCATTTTCTTGATAATAGTCCTTAATTAAATCTAAGCAGTTAAATGAATCTCCTTTATAATTCAAATAATCAAGCAGAATAATATTGTATCCTTGAGACTTAGCGAGATCATATGTATTCTTATAGATTTCTTCCTTGCTATTATCATTTACAAACAGACTATGTCCTTGTTTTAGTGCCTCTATTGTTTCATTAATCGCAATACAACTTGTTTTACCACTACCTGGTTCTCCAAGTACAAGTGTGTTTTTAATAGTTTTCATATGTTATCCTCTAATTTCTTAACTCTTTTATTTGAATTTGCCTCATAACGATTAAGATAATGAATGAGACCAGAGCGATTGTCTTCATCCATTAAGACAGCATATTGGTCTGCTTCATAATCTCTTCTAATCATATAGAATTTTAAAATGAGATTATTGAGTCCCATTAATAAACTCTGCATAGACTTCATAAACCATCTTAAAAACTTTACAAACAGTGATCCCGCAAAGTAAGTAGTAAATGAGAATGAACCTAGAATAACTAGAATAATCATCATAATGAATAAAAATGCCATCATGCCAGAATAAAATAATAAGATGAAGAAAATCAATGCAAGTATATTGAGAGATACTACTTGGCTAAAGACCATATCACAATTATAAATATGCCCACATTCATGAGATATACAGGCACGTAATGCATCTTCATCAAATAGCTTCAGCATACCTTTTGTGACCACTATAGTATGAAGACCATAATGTGTTACTCCTATTACATCATCATCTAAGTAATAGCAGTGAATACCTGAATAAGGAAAATCAATATCTTCTATCACCTGTCTATAAAACATAGAATAACTATTTACAGGCATTTGATCTAAACGTATCGCTTGATTTATGCGTACAGTAATATGTTCCTCTATATTTCCTATAAAAATTAATATAAGAATAAGAAGTATGCAGAGAAGTATAGGTGCATTAAATATTTGATTAAGAATGTACCAGTCTCCTAATAGCAGAAGTATGGTAAGTATGAGATTTGTTTTCATAGCACTATTCCTTTCTTTGTTAATAAAACTTTACGTGTTCTTAAGTTATAAGCTTTGTGGTTTTCAGTAGCAGTTGCAATTTATTTGACCAGGCAAATAGTCGAAGTGTACTATTGCAAGTCTGTAGAAGACAGACATTTTTGCTCAGATACATAATTTCTTCTTTTTTTATTTTGGGCTCCTTAACAGGAGCCAATGTAGTAACCTGTTCTGTCTTATCTGTACCAAATAGACGATCTAGAAGACTTTCACTTCCTATTCTCTTATTTCTAGAGATAGTAGACGTTGTGTGAACAACTTCTACTTCACCTGCAAGCTGGGATATTATATTTGCAGAGTGTGCGTTGTGATTTAGATATATTTTTGTGGAGAAAAGATAAGGAATCTGTGATATTAGTTCTTCATGTAAGAAAACATCTTTGAATATCGCAATAAGCGGATAATCTTCTTTATTCAACTCAAAGAAATATTTAAGTGTTTGTGTATTATATTGTTTATGATCTTCGATTAAAATAAGAGGTTGATGTGTATCTTTCATCATCTCATTAATAAGATATAAATGAACGTCCTGATTGATTTCGTCAAGCTGAATATTTGAGCATCGCGATGCAGAACAGCCAGAATTTTGAAATAAGAGAACGATAAACATTTCTATAGAAATAAACTCCGGCGTATGAAAACCAATGTATTGGTTCATGTAATATTGAAATACAGAAAGATCGATTGTTTGAGTTTGGAGCTGTTTATTAAGTTCTTCTTTCACTAGTTCATAGTTTTCACATTGAATAAGAGCATCAAGTAATGTCATATTCTTTTTGAGAACAATCATAAGTTTTCTCAGAAATAATAAGTAACTTTCTACAAAAATTATGGTTGCATGAGGCGTCTCATGAATATACAGTAGGTACTTGATTAACTGAATCAACTGTTCATCGCTATATCTTCTAAAATAGTCATAATAGTTGATATCAGAAGATTTCATAGAACCATCATAATCATCTAAAGTGACGACAGTCTTCTTAAACTGGAGTGAGTTTATAAATTCATTTTTAAATGTAGGATTATTACCTGAAATTAGTATTTTCTGCATATTAGACTCCTTTTAAGAACTTCACTTTAAACATCGGCTGATTGAGTATCTTGAGATATGCTTCACCTACTGCTAATGTTTCTATATCACGTGTTGAGATAAGATCATCTTTTTGAACAACAGTTTCTGTATGACCTGATACATGAGCTGGAAAAACAGACATTTCTATCATATCTTGTCCACCTAAGTGGACAATAAAGTCTTTTGTAGGGGAATCTCTTGGCTTAAAGAAGATAAAGTTCTGGAATCCACCAAGGACTGACTGTTGAAGATGTTCATCAGGAGATTCTAAGCATCTATAAAGTAGTTCGATAGACTGTAATCCTAAGATGACATGGATTCTTTTTCCTGCCCCAATGTTTAAGACCTGTACTAAGTCAAAGTCACCATCTAATACAGAGGCTTCATCTAAAATAAGATACACACGTCTTTGTGGTGCATTTCTGCTAAGCTTTCTTTTAATAATGAGTTTAAGTAATAGTTTCATCAGATAATTACTACTCTTCTGGAACTGAATATCATATTGGAGAAGAAGTAAGTTCCCATCTACAGCAAGGATATCCTTTGTGGACATCAATACTGCACTGTCCTGTACAAAGTAATAATCAAGAATCAAATGCATAGTAGAAAGAATAGCACTGTTCTGACCATTCATTTTTGTTTGTCCGACATATAGGAATGTTTCAGCAACATAGCCTAAACCTACGTTGTGTAGAATATTCTTGATATCAATAAGACTTAAACTTCTGATCCAGTCTGCGATTGTCTTATTGTCTGCAATGCGTTTGTTCCTCAACTGAAAGAGAAGAAGTCCATAGAGTACCTTCTGAGCTGTTTCAGGAAAGAACTTGTTGTGTGCTTTTGTGAGTTCTTCATGAAAGAGCTCCATAGTAATTTCATTAAGGGCTTCTTCTGGATAAGGAGAATCATAAGCCTCTTTGAGAATACTCCAATGAAATGTAGGATTCTTTATAGAAAATAATGCATCATTTGATTGGAGCAAGTCATTGTAGTCATCCTTTACATTCAACAATATATATAAATCATCAGGATGAGCTTGTCTTAAACGTTTAACTAACTGTTTAATAAATGTAGTTTTTCCACTACGAGTACCACCAAATACAGCTAGATGGGATTCTAGAGTATTGGTATCAAAGGGAATATCTAATCTTTTATTTTTATAAATAGCGGGAATAGAAACTTTTGTTATTTTAAAGTTAATATCCACACGATAATCATGACTTCTAACAAACATAGAATATCAACTCCTTTCATCTATAACGTATTGCCTGATTCTTTTCCCTCTTTTTGGATAAAAAAGGGAATATCTATTCTTTTATTTTTATAAATAGCAGGAATAGAAACTTTTGTTATTTCAAAGTTAATATCCACACGATAATCATGACTTCTAACAAACATAGAATATCAACTCC
>ERZ773185.766-NODE-766-length-27392-cov-5.197315_pt1 | contig 27392 bp, 21 predicted proteins | sample MGYA00580531_ERZ773185 | MGnify/ENA primary metagenome ERZ773185 (study PRJEB29015, sample SAMEA2737799) | human gut metagenome | biome: human gut; feature: human-associated habitat; material: faeces | place: China | collected 2012 ...
ACCATTTTTCACTGAACCATCAGGATAAAAACCTAATTCATATTGGTCTTCAAATGTAATCAGACCATATTTATCTTTATTCACACTCACAGTTACTTCTTCATCAATAGTACCAGATAATACAGTACCATCGGTAGCAAAAGTTACAGGCTTATTGCCTTTATAGCGTATATGAGCATAAGTTGGGAAAGGAATAGAAACACTTGTAAACGGATGGAAAATACGAGGATAGAAAATGCTATTATTACTTTCCTCATAATAATCATTGATTACATTTCTCCAACCAGTAGGACGAAGTGCAATATCGCGATTTAATACACCTGTTATCACTTCATTATTCTCATTTAATTCCACTACTGTACCTTTTTTGAATTTCAAATCATCATTTGCCACGCTAAAACCTTGAGGAACTAATACTTTTGTCTTATCTAAAGTCATAGTTTTTGCCTCTGCTATAGACATAGATAAGCCACAACATAATAAACCTACTGCTAAAAATACTTTTAATTTTTTCATTTTATCACCTCTTATATTTAATATGACAAAAGCTCATCAAAATTGATGAGCTTTTATTTATCTTATTATTTTAGCACTAATATTATTCTGGTTTTTTAATTACTTCAATGCCACCCATGTATGGACGAAGCACTTTTGGAATTACTACAGAACCATCTGCTTGCTGATAGTTTTCTAATACAGCAGCTACAGTACGTCCTACTGCAAGACCAGAACCGTTCAATGTGTGTACAAATTCAGGTTTTGCACCTGCACTGCGACGGAATTTGATATTTGCACGACGAGCCTGATAATCGCAAACGTTAGAGCAAGAAGAAATTTCACGATAAGTATTATAGCTTGGAAGCCATACTTCGATATCGTAAGTCATAGCAGCTGTGAAACCAATATCACCTGTGCAAAGTTTTACTACATGGTAAGGGATTTCTAAGAGCTGTAAAACTTCTTCTGCATTATTAACCATTTTTTCTAATTCATCATAAGATGTTTCAGGTTTAACGAATTTAATCATTTCAACTTTGTTGAACTGATGTTGACGAATAAGACCACGAGTATCGCGACCAGCACTACCTGCTTCTGCTCTAAAACAAGCAGTGTAAACGCTGTAGTATTCTGGTAATTTATCGCCATCTAAGATTTCATCTCTATGGAAGTTAGTAGCTGGAACTTCACCTGTTGGTACGAGATAATAATCCAAGCCTTCAAGTTTGAACATATCTTCAGAGAACTTAGGCAACTGACCTGTACCAGTCATGCTGTCTTTATTAGCGATAAATGGTGCAAGCATTTCTGTATAGCCTTGTTTATCTACATGTAAATCCATCATGAAGTTAATCAAAGCACGTTCAAGTCTTGCGCCTAAACCTTTATAGAAAGTAAAACGTGTACCTGTAACTTTTGCAGCTCGTTCAGGATCTAAAATATCAAGGTCTGCACCGATATCCCAATGAGCTTTTGGTTCAAAATCGAATTCACGAGGAGTACCCCAACGGCGAACTTCTGGATTATCGCTATCATCTTTACCTACTGGTACAGATTCATGGCACATGTTTGGAATGCGAAGTAAAATATCATGTAATTCATCTTGAATTTCACGGAGCTGTTTATCTAATTGGCTAATTTTTTCACCAACTTGACGCATTTCTAAAATCACAGCATCAGCATTTTCTTTATTCTTTTTCATTTCGCTGATTTTTTTAGAAACAGCATTTTTCTGGCTTTTTAAATTTTCTGTTTCAGCAATGATTTCACGACGTTGTTTTTCAAGTTCCATGAAACGGTCAAGATTCATTGGATTATTTCTGTTTTTTAAATTCTGTAATACTAATTCAGGGTTATCTCTGACAAATTTTATATCGAGCATTATTTTAACCTACCTTTTTTTGTAACTAAATATGTAGTAATCTTAATTTTACAACATAATCCATTAAATTAAAAGTTTACCACATAATTATTTCATTTTCTATGGATATATATTTCAAAATCCATCAATATTTATTAGTTTTTAGCTTCTGTTCCCTTGATATCATCTAATAAACTTTGATTGCCGTTTATTGGTTTTACATTAGCATATCTAAACAATTGTAAAAATATATCATGCGCTATTGGTGCTGCTACTTGACCACCATAGTACTCGCCACCAGCTGGGTCATTGATGATTACAAGCACTGTGAATTGAGGGTCTTCCACTGGTCCAAAACCACAAAATGAAGCGATATAATGTCCTGGCAAATATCCGCCATTTACCATATCAATTTTTTGTGCTGTACCTGTTTTACCAGCAATATGATAACCTTCAATACTTGCTTTAGAACCACCACCTGTGGAAACTACTTGTTCTAATACAGATTTCAACGTCTTATCCACATCAGAGTCAATACAACGGCGAACTTCTTCGCGTTCCATTTGCTGATATACTGTGCCATCAGCATTATAAATAGCCTTCACGATATGAGGTTTTAACAATACACCATCATTTGCTATAGCAGACATAGCAGTGATCATCTGAAGTGGTGTTACCGCGATACTTTGCCCAATAGAAGAAGTCGCTACGTCAGAAGCAACCATATCTTTTGGATTGAATAAAATCCCAGATTCTTCACCTGGAAGCTCAATGCCTGTACGTTCGCCAAAACCAAATTTACGAGCATAATTCATCAAGCGCTCGCCACCTAATTCCAAACCTAATTGAGCAAAACCTGTATTGATAGAATTTTTTACAACATCAAGGAATGTAACTGTACCAAAGCTATCACCACTCCAGTTTTGAATAGTTCTACCTGAAACTTCAATAGTTCCTGGATCAACAAAAATATCTGTTGGTGATACTAATTTTTCCTGAAAACCAGCAGCCGCTACAATAGATTTAAATGTAGAGCCTGGTTCATAGATATCTGATACAGCTCTATTTTTCCAAACATTAGGATCGTATTTATGGAAATTATTTGGATCATATGATGGTCGAGATGCCATAGCCAAGATATCGCCATTTTTGGGGTTCATTACTATAGCTGTTACTGATTCAGCACCATGATCCATCATCGCCTTATCCAAAGCTTTCTCAATGATAAATTGATACTGTGCATTGATAGTCAACTGGATATTTTTACAATTAGCATCTACAGGTGAATTCTTCAAAAATACAGAGTCCATAATTGGTCTAGCCAAAGCATCTGTAAAAATAGAAGAAGTTTGTTCTTCACCTTTTATCATGCCATCAAATTGTTGCTCAATACCATCTAAACCTTTATCATCAGTACCCACAAAGCCGATTACATTGGCAGCTAACATATCATTTGGATAATATCTTTTACTTTCTTGAATAAAACCAAGACAAGCTACATATTCAGGTTTTTCCTTCATTAAATTTTTTAAAGCCTTCGTTTCTTCCGGTTCCATCTGTCTTTTCACCCAGACGAAACCACCACCTTGAGCGATATCATCTAAAATATCTTTTTCGGTAAGCCCTATCAAAGGAGCTACATCTCTTGCCGTCTGTTCTGGATCTTCCACATGATTAGGGTCAATATATAAAGAGCTAACCATTGTACTTATCGCTAGCTCTTTCATTTCCGCATCATAGATAGTACCACGAGGCACATGAAGCACAGATGACTCTTGAACTTGCGATTCTAAGCGAGATAACATTTCATCTCCACGAACTATTTGCACCCAAGCATATCTAGCCATGACGCCAATAATAAAAACGAGCAATCCTATGAATAAATAAATTATATGCATTTGCACTTTATTTACTTTTTTTACTATCTTTTTATTTTGTCCACTATTTTTATCCATAATCTTCTTAGCCTAAAGACCTACGATAAAATACCTCACTTTCCTTAAACATAACTCTAATTATATCAAATTTTACTATAAAGATATATTTCTAACCTTGAATTATCTAAAAAATTATTTCATAGGCAAACAATCCATTTAATGATAAAATATTAATTGTATCTAAGTATACATATTTACATTTACTAAAATCTATTGAGGTGAGTTTTATGAAAGTAATTAAAACAACTAATGCACCTGGTGCTGTAGGACCTTATTCCCAAGCTATCGAAATCGACAACCTTGTTTTCGCTTCTGGTCAAATCGCTTTAAACCCTGCTACTGGTGAAATGGCTGAAGGTATTGAAGCTCAAGCTCATCAAGCTTTAAAAAATGCTCAAGCAGTAATCAACGCTTCTGGAGCAAAATGGGAAAATGTAATCAAAACAACTGTATTCATCACAAATATTGATGATTTTGCTAAAGTAAATGAAATCTATGCCACTTACTTTACACAACCATATCCTGCTCGCTCCTGTGTAGAAGTAAGTAAATTACCAAAAGGTGCCTTGATTGAAATAGAAGTAATCGCTAAAAAATAAGCTTTAACTTAAAAATAGGAATGATACAAAAATATCATTCCTATTTTTTTATGCCAAATTATATTCTTTTATTAATTTAGCAAGTAATGCCCTGCAAGCTTTATCTACATCTTCATATGTTTCATCAAAATTATCTGTATACCATGGGTCTTTTACATCACGATTTTCACCGACAAAAGACATCATTTTATATACTTTATGCTCCGTATCTTCACCGATAATATAGCTTAGATTGCGTAAATTATTATTATCCATCACGATAATATAATCATACATATCGTAATCTTGTTTTGTTATCTGCACAGCTTTTCGCTTGCTAAATGGAATATTCATCTCACGAAGTTTTGCTTTTGTACCATAGTGAGTATCACAGCCGATTTCCTCACGACTTGTAGCTGAAGAATTGATTATAAATTTATCAGCTAAACCCGCTTTTCGCACTAAATCCTTCATCACAAATTCAGCCATAGTTGAACGACAGATATTACCATGGCATACAAACATTATCTTTATCAAAATATCTCATCTCCTTATAAATTCCTTATTTTCTTAAATTCTAATTTAGTTAAAATAAAATAATTGTATTATCTTTGCTTAGTGGCTCCATAACTTTTGCATATTCAGCTATAGCTGACAATTCAATATTATTATTGCTTATAAAAATCTGTATTGGATTACTAGAAAAGATATTTTTTATCTCCGCTTGAAGTTCTTCAAATACTTTTTCCACCTGTATTCGTTCAGTTTCTAAATCCATTTTAGGTTTAAAAAATAAATATACTAATTTAGCTGGTACATCTTTATCTTTTTGCGAAGCAATTCCCCAAAGATGACATAAAAACTGTTTTATGTCAAATCTTATCTTTGTCTTTGCAATAACAAAATCACATAGTTCTATTTTAAACTCATCTATATCTGGACACTTTGCATAAGAAAAACCAAAATCATTTTCTTGTCCATAAAGCAAGTTCCAATAACTTTTCTTCAAATAAATTGAGTGCTGACTAAAAATTTCATGACATTTCACTTCAAAATAAATATTCGCCTTAGGGATATAAGCATCTAAATTAGCAGTTGCATTAACACCTTTTATTCGACAACTATGCTCAAAAATTATATCTTCACTATTGTTAAATTGCTTATATCCATCTCTTAAAGCCAAATAACAAAATCTTGAAGATGAAGCAACGCTTGCCATCTTTGGTGGCATATTTCTTTTCTCTTTTAACTCGCTTCCTTTACCATAATTATACTGATTATAAAATTTATTATATTTACCATTTTGCATTTTAGAAATAAATTTATTATAAGCTTCTTTGTTGTAGTAAACATCATAAGACTTATTATCTATCTTATATCCAAAACAATCATTGCCAATTACATCAACCAAATTCTTTTTTATAAAACAATCAAATTCATTTTTGCTAATCATTATAGACACTCCAGCAAAACACAACATCTATTTTTATAATTTATCTAGTATAATATAAACTTTTTAAAATTATAAAATATTTGATTTTACTTATGATATATAAATAAAAACTACTATTATAGAAATAAATTTTTCTATAATAGTAGTTTTATTAATATTAATCAAAATTTATTATTTTTAACTATCTATATTATTAATAGAAAAACCATCGTTTCTTTTACATATAATACGCAATTTATGTGGTGCCTTTATTTTATGTGAACTTAATCTATAAGACCAAATCATCATATTTAATAAATCCTGTTGAGAAATAGATGCTCCTGCACTCCCATCAAATGATGTTGTCCCTGAGCCTAGTATTGGTACGCATACGTCTTTTTCAGAATAATAATTTTCTATCTCTTTCCATAATAAATCTAAACATTCAAGATATTCATCGCGAGAAAAAAATCTTCCTTTACCTTTTTCATCTAGTTTAGCAAATGCCATTAATAAATCATCACCATTTGGAACTATTGTTCCCGATGCATATCTAATTTTATTTTTATATTTTGATTTTTTTTCATCTGGATTTATTTTATTATCTCTTATTAATTTAGAAATATTAAAATTAGGATTCAACAATAAATATTGCCCACATATAGAATTTGAATTAATATCTGCTATTCCATCACCTACTTTTGTTGTAAAACATTCATCAAAATTAATAATTCTTTTGCAATTTTGGGTTTTAAGTATATCTCCATATTCTACTTGAATTAAATAATTCTGTCCTCTAATTATAATTTTTTTTCTAAAATGCCGATAAAAATATAAACAAATTATATATAATATCCCTATAATAAAAAAACATATACCACGAGATATTATTACGTTTAGCATTTTAGTATCTGATATACTAAACATATTGTTTGGTATATATTCAATTTTTTCAAAAATTTTTTCTGGAACAACAGCATATACTAATCCCATAAAAACACTTGTTTTTTTCAAACCATTTATTATGAGATTTTTCAAAATCCTAACACCTCTTTTATATAAGCATAATCTCCAACTCTTTCTCCTCTATCATTTATTTTCCAAAAAGGTTTTGCTTCATTTTCATAACCTTTCATATATGATGGAAGCCAATATGATTCTCTTCTTGTAGAATTATATACAATAATAATTGTCTTTTTTTTCTTTTTAGCTTGTTCAAATTCATGACGAAGATATGAACATCTATTTATCTCGCCAAAATCATCATTCTCACCATTTATTGACATGTTAAAGACCTTACAATTTTTTACACCATTAACATTTTTCTTATATGGAGTACAATGACATTGCCATTGATATTTATCTATACGTTCACATTCTTCCCCAGCCGTACGAATACGAGTTTTATCTCCTACTATAAAAATTACAGCAGATGAAGAATTAATTTGTCTATTAAATTCAGCTTTTAAGTCACAAATACGACAATCATCTTCATCAGATACGCTACCCGATCTTACTTCTGACATATCTATAAAATCAACTTTATGAAGATTATCTTGTCCCCATTTATTCAATTCATTTACTACATCTTTATCTCCACTAAATTTATCGTAATCCGCACTAATATAAACTTGTTTACTCATATACATTTACTTCCTTTTATACTTAAAATATTTTATTTACATGCCAAGTATTAGTTTTTCTTTACAAACTATACTCTATCCTTGTATAAATTGATTAATATTCTGTTTCCAATTATTATTATGAATTATACGTGCTATTTGTAAATTCTCATTTAAAATTTCTGCTTTTGATAACTTAGATAATTCTTTCCAATCTTTTCCAAAAACATATGTGGCATTATTTGTATAGACACTTTCAAGTATATATCTTTTTTGATTACTAAATCCCCAAATTACATAACCACTAAATCCAGATCTACCTAAAGCCATAAAATCAGGAGAAAAACTATTAATATATCTACAATTATCAATTAATATTCTTCTACTAGTTTTACTACTCTTTTTAGATACTCTTTCCAAAACTTTTTCTATTTTTTCCCAAGGATAATCTCCTTGAGGAAGAATATCCCAATTAAGTCTTATTACTTTATTAGGGGATATATTATCTAAATTTTCTGTTAAAATATTGCATTCACCAAAATATGTTAAAAAAATATTTATCGTATTTATTAACATTTTTTCATTTTGTTTACAAAATTCAATTATATCCGTTACGACAAAAAAAGTCCCATTTTTATTATATTTCAAAGTTAACTCTATACTATATGGTAAATAATTAATTCTTTTAAATCTTGTTCTTTGAATATAAACATACTCTGAGACTTCTTGTGTTTCACCTCTACCAATCCATTCATTATGTGTCCACCATAAAGGTTGACAATATGTTTCTTTAGGTTGAGTTCTATCAATTTTATGAAATACTTCTGCATTTCTAGCTGTTGCAGGATTGACTACTAATGGTAAAATTTTTTCACCATTTTTTAATTCTGTTGAAAATCCTAATTTTATTAATTTATCTTTAAATCGAATCGCATCTTGTAAAGCAATTACTATTTTTTGCCCCTCTTTAACCCAATTTAAACAAGATAATTTATTAATTCTTTTTTTCTTTAAAAGCAAAATAGGTTCCTCCTAAATATAATTTTAAATTCTATCTATATAAAAAGGAGAAATGACCAAAGTTCTTATCAATTTTTTATGGCACAATAATCATTAAATTACTACAAATCTATCATTATAGAATCCTCCTAAAATTAAAATTTAATTGAATTTATGTAGCAACCATGATATTATAAAATTAAGTTATTTATATTGCACCATGGTCATTTCATTTATGGTTGCTACATAATTAGTGAATATACCATTCACTTAAAGAGCCAAAGTTGCCGCTTTGGTTCTTTTTTTATTTCAAATCTAGAATATTTGGTATTGCTCCAAATACCCCTTGAAGATATTTTACTCTAATATTATCATTTCCCCTAACATTAGGATAATCACTCAATCGTTTTATTATAGTTTCACCAAAAATATTTTTATCTGCAAACCATACTTGGTCTCTTCTTACCTCATCCAATAATAAAGTATCATGAGTAGTACAGACTAATTGTGCATTATTTTTATTTGTTTCCTTAGAATTAAATAAATTTATTAATAATTTAACAAGGTTAGGATGTAAGCCATTTTCAATCTCGTCTATAAATAAGGTATTTCCCATATCTAAAGTTTCAAAAATTGCTGGTAAAGCCTTTAACATTCTAATAGTTCCATTTGATTCATATTTTAAAAAAGGTAACTCTATTTCACCAATACGCTTATGCTTTTTATATATAGCATGTAAAGATTGAATACTTACTTGTATATTTTTAATAATAAATTCCTTATTTTCTAAATCATCATCTCCTAAAATATGCTTATCTAATTTTGATTCTAAATCAACTTTTAAGTTTGTTAATGTTGGATCTGCTATTCTAAGATATTTAAGATATCTTTTTATAGCTTTTTCATTTGTATTATCTTCATCAAAATTTGGAGCATTTCCTACAGATGCCATATTTATAACATTATAACTCATTATTTCGCTCAAAATCTTATTTGCTAGAGAATTATTTAACATAGCTGCCATAGCTAAACAAAGTGCATCATCTCTAACTACAGATACCATATTTTTAAAAGAAGCTAGTCCTGATTTAAGTATTATATCTTCATATTTAGGAGATATTCTTTTTATAAGAATCTCTGTTCTTTTTTTCTTCTTTGTTAATAATTCTCTTTGTATTTTTCCATCTTGAATAGCAAAAGAATATGAATATAATATCTCGTCCAAAAGTATTTGTATTTCAAAAAAAGTTTCTTTACTTTTAGAATCAACATCAAACTTAAATGTCTCTATTGGCGAAGATAATTCTTTTTTTATTGCAGGAACTTCTAATAATTTATTATTATTAGAGCCTAAAACCGTTGACATAACAATTATCTTTTGCATTTTTGTCAAAGCTGATAAAAAATTTGTTTTTCCTGATCCATTTGCTCCATATATATAGGAAATTTTATTATAATTATAATTACCTATTTTAAATGTATTTCTCTCTAAAAACTCTTTTTTCAAACTTTCACATACTGTAGTAATTCCTGTTATATCTTTAAATGGTCCTGTATTTCCTACTAAAAACGAAACAAACATAGTATACCGTGTCCTTTCTATAAAAATATTATACTGCTGTATTAAAATTACGTCAATGTGTTAAATCTATTTTTCGTATTTTTTTTCTATTTCTTGATTTAGTATCATGTTTTTAATCTAAAAATCGATTTATTATATAATATTTTTACCAAAATGAGTAATAACTAATATATCGCCATGCAATATAACTTATAGACTAAGAAACTTATTATTCTAAATCCAAATTAAAATTATTTATTACTCCATATTATATCTTCTTCTATAATACTCTATCGTTCTATACTCTAAAACATCTCTCATATTATCTACAAAAACTTTATTCTTTATAACCTCTTTTAGATTTTCATTTAAAGCTAATGCAAAACCTTCTTTTTCTACAAAGAAGCCTTTCCCTGAAGATTTTAGATATTTTATCGGCATGGTTTTTGCTTTTGCTAGATGTTGTTTATCTGTTATTTTTAAATATTTATCATAAGTCATATCACTTGCAAAATCTTTCCAGTTTTTATTTTTACTGAAAAATTCTTTCCATGTAAATAAAACGTCTTCATCTGTTATCACTGATTTTATATTTCCTTGATTATAAAAAGCATACAATATCGGCATTTTATATACTTTTTGCATATCTGTCGTTTCTATTAAATTGATAAAATCTCTGCCAATAGTTTTATATACTGCCTTTTCATCATCAGACAACTCATTTAAATCATTTAAGAAATCTAAATACTGTCTGAATGGATTTTCTTTTGCATGGCTCATACAGTATTGATAAATACTATCTTCCATATAAGTGAATAACTCTACTCTTGTTGGTCTTTGCTCTAACAATTCCTTGATACGAAAATATTCATTATTTATTTTTTCCTTCATGGTTAAAGTTTTCATATCCATTTGTTTAAATAAATCTATCAATTGCATATCGAAATCAAGGATACAATCATTAGGTAAATCTTTTTCTTGATATACATAAGTTCTTTTGCTTTCTGTTGTACTATCAGTCAATAGCGAAATAAATTTGCCTGCTTTTACATAATTACCGATAAAATCCAATACATTTAAGTATTTTTTTCCTTGATAAGTGCGAAGTCCTCTACCTAATTGTTGCAAGAAAATAATCGGCGATTGAGTAGGTCGCAAAAACATGACCATATCTACAGAAGGAATATCCACACCTTCATTAAACATATCTACAGAAAAAATGACTTTTATCTGCCCTTGTTTCAATTTATTTATAGCTTCTTTTCGCTCCATAGCATACTCGCCACTGCCTTCACTGTAAACCGCCACCGAAGCAATACCTCGTTTATTGAAGTCTTTCGCCATCATTTCTGCATGTTGTTTAGAACAGCAAAAAGCTAAAGCTTGCTTTGAAGCATATTTTTGATAATATTTATAAATCAATTCAAATCTTTTTGTATTAGCTTGATAAATATTTGTGAGTTCTTCTTCATTATATTGACCTTTCACTAAATGCAAATGTGAATAATCTGTTTCGTCATATATACCATAATAGTGAAAAGGTACTAATATTCCTTTATTTATTGCTTCTTTTAAAGTTATTTCATAAGGCACATTATAATCACATAATTTATATATATTTTTCCCATCTAATCGCTCTGGGGTGGCAGTTAAGCCTAAAAGAAATTTTGGTTTGAAATAATCCACTATTTTTTTATACTGAGCAGTAACTGCATGATGAAATTCATCTATGATGATATATTCAAAATAATCTCTAGGAAAATATGCTTCATTTAAGTATTCATCTTTAGCCAATGTCATAACAGAAGCAAAAATCATGGATTTATCTTTATCTTTTTGTCTTCCATAAAAAAGCCCATAATCTTCAGATTTACGAACATTTTTAAAAGCTTCTACTGCTTGATATAAAATTTCTTCTCTATGTGCTACAAATAATATTCTTTTATAATTAGCTGAGTCGAATGCTGATAAATACGTTTTGCCAATGCCTGTGGCTGCATGAATTAAAGCTTTTGTCGCTCCTTCATTTCTGCTGTTATTCAAAGCGTATAAAGCTTCTATCTGTACCCCTCTTGGCTGAATTAATGGCGTAATATTTTTATTTTCTGTTTTATATTGTTCTAAATCCTTGATTATTGCTGGTTTTCGCCAGTATTTAGCATATCTATATAATTCTTCATCAGTAATAACAATAGCATGATTATAAAATAAATCCTCAAAAGTCGCGAAAAACTGCTGAAAACTATCTTTATCCAGTAAATTATTAAATCTATAATTCCATTCAATACCTAAAGTTAAAGCACTTCTTGAGATATTTGATGAACCTATATATATTTCACTGTATTCATCATAATGAAAGAAATAGGCTTTGGGGTGAAATGAATGTGTATTATCATCATAAAATCTTAAATCTACTTGATTATTTAATTCTTGTTTTATTAAGTACAAGGCTGATGGCTGTGTTATATTTAAATAATTTCCTGTCAAAATCCTTATCGGTATTTTCTTAACTACTGCTTGTTTCAAATCTTTTAGAAGTAAACGCACTCCCGACTCCATCAAAAATGAAACAATGATATCTATTCTTTTTGCTTTATCTATACTGTTTTTTAATTGAAAATATAACTGCTTAGATTTTGTCTGTCCACCAGTTAAAACATTCGTAAAATCTATTATTTCTTCCTTAAGATTAGATTGAGCCATTTTTCATTTCCTCGCTGTGGTCTTACGTCTGCTGTTATCCATTGTTCTTCTACTTTTAGATTGTCTACATTAGCAATCAATTTAGCAAAGCTATCTTCTGTCATATCTGTGAAAAATCTGCCGTTTCGCTCACCAGAAAAATCTCCATATTTAAATGATGTATAAATTATGCCTTCATCTTTTAGAGCCTTACTCATTCTCTTAAAAACATCAACTAAATCATCTAAAGATAAATGCAATATAGAAGAACAAGCCCATATACCATCATATTTATTTACTATAGATAATTCATTAAAATACATATGACGAACTTTTATCTTCGTATATTCACTAGCGATTTTACAAAGTTCTATCGAGCCATCTATTGCATCTACATTAAAATCTTTAGCTAAAAAATACTTCGTATCTCTACCAGAACCACAGCCAAAATCTAAAATATAACCTTTAGCTGGCAATTTATTTATAAACTTATCTTGAGTCGCCTTAAAATCCACATTTAAAGTTCCCTCAACAAATTCTTTAGCATTAATATCATAATAATTTATAGTCTTATTCAACATAAAATAAACCCTTCTCAAATATATCAATATATTATTTTATTATACACTATCTATTTAACTAAAAAATTAATAAAAAAAGGATATGACTTTATGCCATATCCTTTACTTTTTTACATATTTTGCTCTAAAAAAAATTAAAGTGCTTGTCAAAAATGACGCACGCTCTATAAAACTCTATAGTTTTACTAGTAAATAAATTGTACAGATAAAAAATCTATCTGTCAATAAACCTAATAATAATAATAACTAAAATATATCTTATTCATCTTTATAAACAATTTGAAAATAATCAAGTAACTTTTTAAATCTATCTTGAGCTGTCAAGCAAGTATCCATCAAATAACCTTTTTCTTTATTCCATTCATGTAAACCTCGATAATAAAACATTTTCAAATCATCACTAATAATAAATGGCACAATATCATGCTTCAAACATTCTTTTAACATAATAAGCCTGCCTACTCGTCCATTACCATCTTGAAATGGATGAATCGTTTCAAAAGCTACATGAAAAGCAATTATATCTTCTAAACTTTTTTTGGTCGTAACATTATAAACATCTAATAATCGTTTTATATGCTCACTCACTCGTGCTGGCTCTACAGTTCTTCTTCCGCCAACTTCATTTGGCAATTTCTTATATTCACCAACAGCAAACCAAGCTTTCTTGCTATCACTTGTTCCTATTTTTAAATCTCTATGCAAATTTTTAATGAAGCTTTCTGTTAGTTTTGTCTCAGCATTATCAATAATCATATCTATACAACGAAAATGATTTGTTGTTTCAATAATATCATCTATATTTACTATATTTTCTGAAATGCCAATAGTATTTGTTTCAAAAATATATCGTGTTTGTTCGTGCGTTAATAAACTTCCTTCAATATGATTAGAATTATATGTCATATCTATCTGTAATCTGTGATAAATGCCACCAGAAAGTTTACTTTCTTTTTCTCTTCGCAAAATAGCTAATAAATTATTTGTGATTTTCTTATTGCGTTTTTTTCGCAATGGTTTTTGGGCTATTTCTGGTATATTCCATGTCTTTCCAGTTAAAAAAGCTCCCACAATCTTGCCTTTAGCACAATAATCTCGCACTGTTCTTTCTGACAAATTCCATTTTGACGCTATTTGTGCTACTGAACAATATTTCATAATCTCACCTTCTATTCTTTTTAATTTTATGCCGATATCGGCAAGTTATCAACCCAAATTATTGATTATTTTTCAATTTTATTTTGCCGATAAAAAAATAACAGATACATTTGTACCTGCTATTTCTTAATTTACTTATTGATTATTATTCGCTTTCTTCGATTGAATATAGCCATACCCTATAACTATAATCGCTATGATTAAAATTCCCAATATTATTGGATGACTTTTCCATAAAGACATTATAATCAAACAAGGAATTGTAAGTATAATACCTGCAATAATACCAACACTTATTAATACACCGAACCAACCATTTAATTCGCTTATAGGTCCATCACTTATCATTGTATGCGATTTCCTATAAGCATTAAACATTTTATAGGTCAAATATCCCCAAAGAGGAACAAAAATTATCATAAAAAGTACATCAAGCATCTTATATCCTCCAAAATTCTTATAAATACAATTTATATCATTATTATCCTATTGATTAAGATATTTTCCCATAAACTAAAAAGGTCAAAATAAATATTAATAAGGCTATTTATAAAAATTAATTTTTTATTTTCATATTACGATTAAATTTACTATTATCATCAAATTATCAACGAAAACTAGTAATTATCTTTAATTTGCCGATAAAAAAATAGCAGATACAAATGTATCTGCTATTTTTATCTAGACTATATTTAAATATTTTCCAAGTTTTTCTGTTTAGTTTCTACACCTAAAGCAAATACTGCTACAGCAATAATGATAAATACACTAGCAAACATATAGAAAACAGTATGCATATCACTGCCAGCTTCTATCATCATACCTACAACAAGTGGAGCAGCCATGCCACCGATACGACCAACACCTGCTGCCCAACCACTGCCCATAGCACGGATAGCTGTCGGATAAAGTTCTGGTGTATAAGTATAAACAACGCCCCATGCACCAAGGTTAAAGAAGGACATCACACAGCCCCAGAAAATAATCAATTCTGCACTTTGAGCTTGTCCAAAGAAATAACTTGCTACACCACTCATACATAAGAATAAAGATAATGTATATTTTCTGCCTAATTTATCCACGAGCCATGCCGCACAGAAATATCCAGGAAGCTGAGCAAAAGTGATTAAAAGCACATATTCAAAAGTTTTTACAAAGGCAAAACCTTGCTGATAAACGATAGCAGGAAGCCATGTGAAAATTCCATAATAACTATAAACAATACCAAACCATACAATCCAAAGCATGATTGTTCTTGCTAAATATTTACCAGACCATAAATCTTTTAATTTTGGTTTTTCTGTAGGTGTATCATCAGTTGTTACTTTTAAATCGCCTTTATATTTAACACCAAGACGCATTTCTAAATCATCTACGATTTTTTGAGCTTCTTCTACTTTGCCTTTAGATAATAAATATCTTACAGATTCAGGCATATGCAAACGAATGAAAAATACATAGATAGCAGGTAAAGCACCAATGATAAAAGCATAATGCCAACCATAAACAGGGATGAATAAGTAAGCGATACAAGCAGCTGCTATCCAGCCCACGCCCCAGAAGCTTTCTAATAAGACGATAAATCTACCACGTAAATTAGTTGGCGCATATTCAGACATGAGTGTTGCCGCTACTGGAAGTTCACCGCCTAGACCAAAACCAACGAAGAAGCGGAAAATCAACAAGGATTCATAACTCCATGAAACTGCACAAAGTCCTGTGGCTATACTGTACAAAATTACTGTTGCAGAAAATACAGCTTTACGACCGAATTTATCAGCGATAGAGCCTGCGATTACTGCTCCTATTGCCATACCAACAAGACCGATAGAGCCGATAGCCCCCATCTGTCCAGCGGACAAGCCCCATTCTTTACCAAGTACAGGTAATACGAAGGCGATAAGCCCTGTATCCATTGCATCAAATAACCAACCAAGACCTGTGATAACTAATAATTTATAATGGAAACTACCTACTGGTAAAGCTTCCAATCTTTGTAATAACATCAATTCCACTCCTTAATATGTTTAAAAGTTGTTTATGTAAATTTATTTTTCTAAGAAGATAAATAAATTTTTAGCTTATACAGCTTTTGATATAAATTTAATAACACCATTTAACTTACCCCTTATTAAATATTTTTTGATATTATACATCAAATATTAACAGCTGACAAGACAGTAATATATACAAATATTTTTCACTTGTCAATAAGAAGTCGTTTTTACTGCTAAATGAAGCGGTGATTTTATTCGATTATGATATAATTAAGCCAATATATTTTTGATAAATTTGTGAGGTAATCTTATGTTAGAATTCATCATTGGCAGAGCAGGAAGTGGCAAAACCACAGCTTGTTTAAATGCCATTAAAGAAAAATTAATCCATTCACCGACAGGGAAACCTCTAGTTATATTATTGCCTGACCATATGACTTTTGCGATTGAACGTCAATTAGCTTTGGAGTTAAAAGATTATGGCGGTTTTACTAGAGCTTATGTCTTGGGCATGAGCAGACTTGCCTATCAAGTATTAATGCGTTGCGGTGGGATACTCCATCCACATCTCAATGAAATCGGCAAGGAATTATTATTATCTAGAGTTTTAAGTTCTACAAAACTCTCTATCTTAGCCAAGGCTGCTCGCCAACATCATTTCACAGCTTCTGTATCGCAAATCATTGAAGAATTTAAAACTTCTGGTATCAGCGTTACTACTTTGCAAGATATTTTAACGCTTATTGATAATGATTCACTCAAACAAAAATTGAGCGATTTAACTTCTATTTACGCTGGTCTTGATGAACAGATGGCTGGTCGTTATCACGATAGCGAAGATATGATGGAACTTGCGATCAAAAAATTACCTGAATGTACATGGCTCCAAGATGCTGAAATCTGGATAGATGGTTTTGATGCTTTCAATCCTCAACATTTTCGCGTAGTCGAACAATTATTAGCATTAGCTAGCGATATTCATTTAACATTATGCATCAACAATTTAAATGATATTGAACATGAAGCACCTACTGCTTTATTTCATCGCCAATTCAATGTATTTCAACAGATAAATAATATGGCTAAAAAATTAGCTATACCTACAAAGATAACTACACTTACAGCAAATCACCGCCACAAACAACAAGATTTAGCCTTTATTGAAGAACAATTATTTAAATTTCCTTTGATGAAAAAAAATTATACTGGCGGTCTTCAAATAGTCGAAGCACCTAATCGCCGTTTGGAATGTGAAGCTGTTGCCTGCGATATTTTACGTCTATGTCGCGAAGAAAATTATCGCCATTATGATATCGGTATTTTAATCCGCAGTAGTGAAGATTATAGCGAATTATTGCAAACAGTCCTAAATGATTTTAATATTCCTTATTTCAGCGATAGCAAGCGACAAACTGCTCATCATCCTCTAGCTGAATTAATCCGCTCTAGCCTAGAAGCTATTTCTACATGGCAATATGAACCACTATTTCGAGCTTTTAAGACTGATTTCTTCAATGATAAATATTTGCAAACACTTAAAAATCTCGAAGAAAATACAGATGAAATAGAATTAAATTTAACAGAACAAAAAGCTATCGCTCGCAAAGCCATTGATAAATTGGAAAATTATGTCTTGACTTTTGGTCTTCGCGGTCGCAATCGTTGGTGTGAAGAAAGCGATTGGCGTTTTTCTCATCATAAACAAATTGACTCTATGGGCACAGATTTGGAAGAAGAAGCTAATTTCACTGCTATAAATTTAACTAGACGCAGTTTAGTCGCTCCTTTAGAGAAATTCTATACTGCTTGCCAAAATTCGCAGACTATCGAGGAATATACGCTTGCCCTATATGATTTTCTGATCGATTTACAAATACCGATTCAATTACAATTATGGGAAAAAATAGCCCAAGAACAAAATGATATTGCCCTTGCCAAAGAACATCATCAAATTTGGGATAATATCATTGATTTGATGGATCAATTAGTGCAGACATGTGGCAAGGATTATATCAATCTTGAAAATTATTTAAAATTAATCAATGATGGCTTAGATAGTATCCAGATTGCTTTGATACCACCTGGATATGATTATGTTACACTTGCACCATTTGAACATAATACTTTAAACAATAAGAAGGCTATTTATATCTTGGGTGCTAATGAAAAAATCATGCCTCGCCATAGTAAAACAGAAGGTATCTTAAGTGATGCTGAACGTTTATTGATGGCAAGTCTAGGGCTGAATATTTCTAGCGGTACAATGGAGGATAATTTTGCGGAAAGATATCTTCTCTACAAAGGCTTTTCCTTAGCTACAGATTATCTTTGGGTATCTTATGCTCTAGCTGATGGTGAAGGAGCTGGACTGAATAAATCCATCTTGATAACTAGATTGCAAAAGATTTTGCCTAAAGCAAAGTTCACAGCCATTCCTCTAAATAAAATAATCTCTTATCCAAGTGATTTTACGCTAAAAGAAAATCCTTTAAATAGCTCATTTGCGATAAAAACTATGCAAGTATCTACAACAAGAAAGACACTTAGCCATTTGACTTCCGCTCTTCGCCAAGCTCGTGATGGTGAAGATTTAGCGTCATTTTGGCAAGATGTTTATAATTATCTCTTAACTGCTGATGTTCCTTTATCTACAGCACTGCAAAGTATTTTCGCCCAAGCACCAAAACCTGTATTGCCATCTGATTTAGCTAGTAAATTATATACGAAACGCAAAACACTTCGTGGCAGTGTAACACGCTTTGAACAATTCTTTAATTGCCCATTCAAACATTTTGCTCATTATGCCTTAAATCTACAAGAACGCAAAGAATTTAAATTTGCCGCTCCAGATTTAGGGATTTTACTCCACGCCATCATGCACCAATTTGGAGAAATCCTCGTGAAGCGACAAATATCATGGCAAGATGTAACTCATGAACAGTGTCAACAAATCTGCAAACAAATCATCAAGACAATTGCTCCTAAATTACAAAATGAAATTCTCTTAAGCTCCAATCGCTATAGACATCTTTTGCAAAGAATTGAGCAATTATCCATTGATTCTTTGATGCGTCTAGTGGAATTTGCCAAACACAGTGAATTTTCACCTAAAGCTTTAGAGCAAGATTTCGGTGCTAATAGCTCCATGCCTCCTTTATTATTCACAGATGAAGATAATCACAAAATAGAAATCATTGGGCAGATTGACCGCATTGATTTTAATGATAATTACTATCTAGTCATTGACTATAAATCAGGCAATGCTTTTATTAATCTACTACAAGTATATTATGGCTTGAAATTACAGCTTTTGACTTATCTTTTAGTAGCTCAAAATACTACTTTGCAATTATATAATATGGAAAATGCCATTCCTGCTGGTATTTTATATTGCTTTTTAAAAACACCTGTCATCACAGGTACTAATAAATTATCCGTTCAACAAATTAAAACAGAAATTGAAAAGAAAATGCGTATGCCAGGCTGGGTACTAGCAGATCCAGAAATCATCAAAAAAATTGATGACTCTTCTAATTTTATCAAAGTGCGTTTAAATAAAAATCAAGATGATGTCTCCGCTCAAAGTCGTTCCTATGTAAAAACAGCAGAAGAATTCGATTTATTGATGAAACATATCGAAAATACTTTAAAAGAAGCTGGCAGTGAAATTTTAAAGGGCAATGCTGATATCGCACCGTATAAATTAAAAGATGAAACGGCTTGCAAATACTGTCCATATATCGCCATCTGTCGTTTTGATAAATATATCTCCGGCTATAATTATCGAGAGATAAATCAACTCAATGACGAAGAAATCATTGAAAAATTAAAACAGAAAGAAGGATTTTCATGCCTTGGTCAGCACAGCAACAACAATCTATAAATACTTATGATAAAAATATCCTCGTAGCCGCAGCTGCTGGCTCAGGGAAAACTTCTGTATTAGTAGAGCGTGTAATTCAACGCATTGTGAATAAAACATGCGACATCAATCAAATACTTGTCGTTACTTTCACTAATGCAGCCGCAGCTGAAATGCGTGAACGTATAGCCAGTGCCATCACAGAGAAATTATCCGATAAAGATAAAGAGCGTCAACTCGTATTATTAAACGCTTCTTCAATCTCCACACTTCATGCTTTTTGTCAAAATATCATTCGCCAATATTTCCATCAATTAGGTTTAGATCCTAAATTTCGTCTTGCTAATCCTCAAGAAATTGAATTATTAAAACTCGATGTGCTTGAAGAACTCTTTGAAACGAATTATGACAAAGATGATAATGAAGACTTTCTAGAATTCACTGACACCTATGGCAATGAACGTGGCGATGATAGCACCTATGATATTATCTTAAAACTATATGAATACTCTCGCAGTCAGCCTTTTCCTTTACAATGGCTGAAAGCTCTACCTTCATATTTTCAAATCAATAATGCTGATGAACTCAATGATTGCCCATGGCTACAGATAATCAAAGACAATGTCAAAGATGGTTTAAATATAGCCATAGACAATAGCCAAAAGATGTATCAATTAGCTACAGACTTAAACTTACCACCTTATGCAGATATCGCCAGTGAAGATTTAGCTTTTCTTTATGATTTAAATAACTTAATCGACACTTCATGGCAGGAATTTTTTAATTTAATCAATGAATTTAAATTTAAAGCTCTGCGAATTTCTAAAAAATTCTCTGTAAATGAAGAAGATAAAGCTACCATCTCCGCTCTTCGTGATGAAACTAAGAAAATCATCAAGCAATTAAAAGAGCATTATTTTACGCAAACTATTGAAGATACACTCTCCGATATGCCTCAATTGTATAAACAAGCCAATAGTTTATGTAATATAACCATAGAATTTTCTCAAGCTTTTAGTAAAGCTAAAAATGAACGCTCTTTAGTCGATTTTTCCGACCTTGAACATTTCACTTTGAAATTGCTCACTGAAGAAAATTCTACTGCTGAAAAACTGATACCTTCATCAATCGCCCAGACACTACAAGAAAAATATGTAGAAATCATGGTCGATGAATACCAAGATACAAACGGAGTTCAAGAAGCTATTTTAAATCTAATCGCTTCACGCACTAAACCAAATTTATTTTTTGTCGGCGATGTAAAACAAAGCATTTATAAATTCCGTTTAGCTGAGCCAGAATTATTCTTAGCTAAATATCATCAATACCCTCATGAAGAAGATTGTCTTCGCATTGATTTAGCCCAAAACTTCCGCAGTCGCAAGGAAATCCTCGATGGCGTCAATTTCATCTTTTCTCAAATCATGACCACAAAAGCTGGAGAATTATCTTATAGTAAAGATGAAGCCTTATACTGCGGTTTTGATTATCCTCAAAGTGAATTTTTGACTTTAAAATCACCGATTGAATTAACTTTATTGGACAAACAGCAAAAATTAACTTTAACTGATAATGACGATAGTGATAATGAAGACACTGTACAAGGCTTTCAAGCTGAAGCTAAATATATTGCTCTTCGCATAAAAGAATTGATGAATAAACAGCCCCTTGTCTTTGATAAACATACAAAGACTTATCGCCCTATAAAATGGAAAGATATCGTTATCCTACTGCGTTCTGTTCAAGATAAAGCTAAGATATTAGCTGATGTACTTCGCGAAGATAATATTCCTGTATATGCCACTATCGAAACGGGATATTTCCAAGAAACAGAAGTTCGCATCATGCTTTCATTATTGCAAATAATCGACAATCCGCAACAAGATATACCACTGACTGCGATTTTATATTCACCTATATTTAATTTCACCGTTGAAGATTTAGCTCATATCCGCCTTATCAATCCGCAATTAAATATGTATGAAACTTTATTATTCATGACATCTATTAATGAACTACAAGAACAACTACTCCCTGTAGATAAAAAAGTATTTGCTAAATTGCAGATTAAAGTAAATGATTTTCTCACCAAATTGCATTATTGGCGAGATTATGCCCGCAGTCATAGCGTACCTGAATTGATTTGGCTATTGCTCAATGATACAGGATATTATGATTATGTAGGTGGCTTGCCTGAAGGCTCTGTACGCCAAGCGAATTTAAGAGCACTCTATGATCGAGCTTTCAATTATGAGCAGACTTCTTTCCGTGGTCTTTTCCGCTTCTTGCGTTTTATCCATAAAATGCAACATATGGGAAATGATTTAGCTGTAGCTAGAAATCTAAGTGATAGTGAAGATGTAGTGCGTATCATGAGTATTCATAAGAGCAAAGGTCTTGAATTTCCTGTAGTAATTCTTGCTGATATCGGCAAACAATTCAATCTTAAAGATGTTCAAGAAAGTGTTCTCTTTCATAAAAAACTCGGCTTAGGTCTTTATGTAAATGATGTCAAACATCACTATCGCTATCAAAATTTATCTCGCCAAGCTATCATTCAGCAAATCGTCAAGGAGTATAAAGCTGAAGAAATGCGTATATTATACGTAGCTATGACTAGAGCTCGTGAAAAACTCATACTCACAGGTACTGTTCGCAATATGGAAAAATTTGCTCAATATGCTTGTTCTCAATTGCAAACGACGACAAAAACTCTACCTGATTATTTCATCATGCAGGCAAAATCGTATTTAGATTGGCTAGCTCCTGCTATCGCTCGCCATAAAGATGGCTTAACTTTACGTCAATCAGCTACAAATGAAAGTGCTGTTTTATTAGATGATCCTTCACAATGGCAAATTTCTCTAATCAACTCATTAGATATCACAGATAAAACTATAATTTCCACTGTAAATGAAGATATCATCAATAAAGTAAAAAAATTACAACCATTGCCAGCTACAAAGCAAAAAGACAATATTGATAAATTATTGAATTGGTCTTATCCTCATCAAGAGGCATTATCCATTCCAGCAAAATTATCCGTTACTGAAATCAAACAGCAATTTGCTTCAACCGATTATGTTCCTCAAGATGATAATGCTCAAATGCTATTTGCGGAAACTAGCTTTAAACGACCACAATTCTTACAAAAACAAACAAAAATGACTGCTACAGAATATGGTAGTTTAATGCATACAGTGATGCAACATTTAGATTTTCATGGCGATTTATCCGATAAAGGCATATTAGCCCAACTTCACAATTTAGCTGATAGAGAAATAATTGACAACCAGCATATAAATAAAATCTACCGCAAAAATATCCGTAAATTTTTATTTTCACCGCTAGGTCTACGCATTCAAAAAGCAAAATCACTGCAAAGAGAATTAGCTTTTAACCGCATGATTAATGCTAAAGTCTATTATCCTCAAGCTGAAGATAATGATACTATCTTTATCCAAGGTATTATCGACTTATTAGTCGAAGAAGATGATGGCTTGATTTTATTGGATTACAAAACAGATAATTGCACACAAGCAGAAGCTAAAGCAAAATATGCCATGCAAATAGAACTCTATGCTCAAGCAGCCAGTGAAATCATGCGAAAACCGATTAAAGAAAAATATCTCTATCTTTTTCATGATGCTAGCTTGATAAAGATGTAGATTTAGTTATACAATTAACTAAATCGGATAACTATAAACGTATAAAAGGAGATTTTTAATGTATAAATTAATAGCCCTTGATATGGACGGCACTTTATTTAATTCTGACAAGCAAATCACTGATAGAACAAAAGAAACTTTAGCTCAAGCTAGAGCTTTAGGTGTAAAAATTGTCCTCGCTTCTGGTAGACCACTTGCTGGACTTCAACCACCACTTAAAGAATTAGATTTAATTCATGAAGGCGAATATGTTTTAAGCTTCAATGGTGCTTTAATCGTTGATGCTAAAACTGGTGAAGCTGTATCTAAATGTATTTTAAAAGGCTCAGATTATAAAAAATTATTTCAATTAGCTCAAGAATTAGGCGTACATTGCCAAGCATTCTCTCCTAGTCATGGCTTAATCACTAACGAAACTAGCCAATATACAGAACATGAAGCTAGTATCAATCAAATTGATATCAATATCATCAATCCTTTAACAGATATTACAGATGAAGAAGATATCATCAAAGTTATGTTCATTGATCCACCAGAAATTTTAGATGAAGCTATCGCAAAACTTCCTGCATGGATTAAAGAAGATTTCAATGTATTTAAAAGCGCTCCTTTCTTCTTAGAAATCACTCATAAAGATGTCGATAAAGGTGCTGGATTATTACATCTTGCTGATTATTTAAATATCAAACAATCCGAAACTATGGCATGTGGTGACCAAGGCAATGATTACACTATGATTAAAGCTGCCGGTCTTGGCGTTGCTATGGAAAATGGCATTGATAAAGTAAAAGCTATCGCCGATTATGTAACTGATACAAACGATAATGATGGTGTAGCTAAAGCCATTGAAAAATTTGTTTTAAATAGATAAAATAACTCAAAATAAATAACCCTCAACAGTTATCCATAAAACAACTATTGAGGGTTATTTTCTATTAATCATTAAATTATAAATTCATAATTATGCTCTACTTGTTAAAATATCATCATGTGCTCTAGCATATTCTACGATTTGTATAAAGCGCAATCCACCGATGGAATCACGGCTAACTGTAATCCATGTTAAATACATTGGTGTATCAGTCCAACGGAATTTATCCTTTTTCGTATAATAAGATTCATCACCAAAACAAATAGAAGTCTGTTCTATATTCAACTTACATTGAGTGATTGTATAATAATTAAATTCTGAAGACATTGGCACATTATTTATTTTCTTTTCCTGATAAATAATGATATTCTTATTGATAGAACCGTCTTCATTTCTTGCATATTTTATGCTATTTGTATCGAAGGCATAATTATAATCTTCTGCAGGTCCAATATCAAAGGCTTGCCAATTATATGTTTGTGTATTTTTTTCTTCACTTTGAGCAAAAGCTACACAAGTATTTACAATCAATAACATCATCAATAAATAAATTACTTTTATTGTTTTATTCATTAAAAATCACAACCTTTTATTTAAATTTATTAACTTAGAAAAGAGGTATTTTATGGCACCAAAATCAACTTGGGAAACTTTTACCTTTGTATCCGGCATTGGTTTTCACTTTGTAATCACTATTGGCGTTTGTATTTTCTTGGGGCAAAAAGCTGATATCTACTTTAACTCTACACCTATTTTCACTTTAATTGGCATCATCTTAGGTGTAATCACCGCTGTTTACACTGCCTATAGAAAAATCAAAGATGTCAATAAATCTTAAGGAGTATCTATGATTAAATATATCGTTAAAGCAGATATCAAAGAACAATTAGCTAAAGATTACTTAAAACGCCATGAAAATATATCTTCTACATTATGGAAAAAAATCAAACGACAAGATGAATTTTTCGTAAATGGTCAAAAAGTTCGCGCTACACAGGCAATAGTAAAACCAAATGACATCATTGAATACAATCTTCCTGTAACTTCCAAAGTAGAAGCTATACAAATACCCTTAAATATTGTCTTTGAAGATGATTATTTCTTAATCGTAGATAAAATAGCTGGTATGCTCACTCACCCATTGACATTTGAAAATACTCATACTCTAGCTAATGGCGTGATGTATCATTTTGCTAAAACTAATCAAAATGTAGGCTGTCATCCACTTTATCGCCTTGATAGAAATACTTCTGGCCTCGTCGTTTTTGCTAAAATGCCACAATTACAACATCAATTAGCCAATAACCACCAAAAATTTCAAAGATATTACTATGCATTAGTTCATGGAAAACTCTCACAAAAACAAGGGCAGATAAATGCACCTATTGGTAGAAAAAAAGATAGTATCATTCTGCATGAAGTCAATGATGAAGGCAAACATGCCATCACCAATTATCGCGTAATCAAAGAATTTGAAAATTATTCTTTAATTGAACTATGGCTAGAAACAGGGCGAACACATCAAATACGTGTGCATATGTCTTATCTTGGTCATCCATTATTAGGAGATGACCTCTATGGTGGTAAATTGGATTTAATCGCTCGCCATGCTCTTCATGCTTATAAATTAAAATTCACTCACCCTTTTACCCATGAAGAAATTTGTCTCTCCAGTTCCTTGCCAGATGATATGGAAAAATTAATCATAGATTAGGGATTTGCCAATCTATAGGTTTTTCACCTACAGCTTCTAAAAAGGCATTTACCTTAGAAAATGGTCTACTGCCGAAAAATCCATTAAATGCAGATAATGGACTTGGATGTGCAGACTCTACGATGAAATGTTTCGGATTAGTAATCATTTTTTTCTTTTTGCGAGCAGGTGCTCCCCATAAGACAAAAGCTATAGGTTTTTCACGTTCATTTAAGATTTCAATAATTCTATCTGTGAATTTTTCCCAACCCATATTGCGATGAGAATTCGCTTGATGTGCTCTCACTGTAAGTACAGTGTTTAGTAATAATACACCTTGCTGTGTCCATGGTTTTAAACAACCATTATTTGGTATTTCACAGCCTAAATCTTCTTTTAACTCTTTGAAAATATTCACAAGTGAAGGTGGAGCTTTTACTCCAGGTTTTACAGAAAAACTAAGTCCATGTGCCTGACCATCACCATGATAAGGGTCTTGACCTAAAATCACGACTTTTGTATCATGATAACTTGTGTAATGGAGAGCATTGAAAATATCATACATGTCTGGAAATATCTGTCTTGTTTTATACTCATCTACTAAAAATTTACGAAGTTCTAAATAATATGGTTTCTTCAATTCTGGATTTAAAAATTCAGCCCAATCATTATGAAAAATCTCCATAAATTACACCTCTTTCTCATTTAAATATCATTATTTTTATTATACCAAAATATTAACAATAGGAAAAACAACGGAGGTATGCAATGAGCAATCATTTAAAAGGTATTTTAATGGTATTATCTTCTACTGCGATGTGGGGTCTTGTAGGAATTTTAGTTCAATATTTGATAAGTAGTGAATATTTCACACCTGAATGGCTTGTTAATAC
>ERZ773185.774-NODE-774-length-27187-cov-56.238796_pt1 | contig 27187 bp, 19 predicted proteins | sample MGYA00580531_ERZ773185 | MGnify/ENA primary metagenome ERZ773185 (study PRJEB29015, sample SAMEA2737799) | human gut metagenome | biome: human gut; feature: human-associated habitat; material: faeces | place: China | collected 2012 ...
GTCATGAAGACGCTGATTGAAATCGCGAACGAGCAGCAACGGGTGATGGCCGCCTGGGCGGCCATCACCCGTTGTCCCCCGAAAGGCAATTTTACACACTAATCCGGACTTGACTCGCTGACTTGGTTCCTTAAATTGCAGAACCGTATTAGAGTGTTGCCCTCAAACCTTGCACTTGGAATGAAAACTCACATACATCAGTAAACTTATCTGAATGGCTGGACTGAGCGAGCGAGATCTGACATTATAAAAAGTAAGTTACTGCTCGGTCTCAACAAGGTGGGTATCACGCCGCCCTTGGCATCGGCAACACACAGTATTTCTTCACGCTGGATGAAGACACTTCCTTCAATATCAGACTCCTCTGCTAAATACTGTCCCTGTGCGCAGCGCCGAACCATGCGTCAGAGAGCTACAGTTGTTGACCTCTTTTGGGGAAAAGAAGCCGCACACCTGGCCGGACATGGCCATGCACTGAAAAATCTGCGAAGGAGCTTGAGTGCCTTGCGCCTTTAGTTTACCAGACCAGACAAACGTTCCTCTAGGAGGATGTTTCTATGAAACAGCAAGTACCCATCAATCCCGCATTGCTGCGCTGGGCACGATGTGCAGCGGGTCTCAGTTTGAAGGATGCCGCTGCCAGGGCGAAAATCACTGCGCTGCGTCGGCCCAAAAATCAAACCTCCGTCACGCCCGAAGACCGTCTGGCATCCTGGGAGGACGGCCGGACTTCTCCCTCCATTTCCCAATTAAAAGCGCTTGCCAACGCCTACCGCAGACCCTTTGTGACCTTTTTTCTCGCAGAACCGCCTACAGAGGTGGCTCCATTGGCGGACTATCGCACCATTCCCAACACCCCAGTCGAAAGCCCGGAGTTTGCGGCACTCAAACGACGTATATTCCAGCTGCACCGCGAGTTGTGCGCCATCGCCAAAGAAGAGCAGACTGAAGCCCTGCCCTTTGTGAATTCTTGCAACATGGAAGATGGAGTGCCTGCCGTTGTTGACGCCATCCGACGCACGCTGGGCATCGAACCTGTGGAGGCACACACACATTGCTGACGATGCGTTCCATGACCTGCGTGAAAAGGCGCAAAATGCGGGCGTGTATGTCGTGCTCATGGGCGATCTTGGTAATTATCACAGCAGAGTGGAGCCGGACGAATTCCGCGGTATTGCCATTGCGGAGCAGTTCGCTCCACTTATTGTCATCAATAGTTACGACACAAAAGTCGCTAGACCTTTTACGCTGGCGCACGAACTAGCGCATATCTTCCTCGGTTTCAGTGGCGTGTCCAATCAGAATGCTTTTGAGCTTCAACGACTACACAAGTCTATTGAACAGTTTTGCAATAGTGTCGCCGCTGAACTTCTTGTGCCAGAACGGTCTATCCGCCAGGCTTGGAATGGTCAGGATGACGACTTAGAGCAATTTATCAGACGGATGGCTCGGAACCTCCACGTTAGTGAAGAGGTCATCGCACGCCGTTTGTACGATCTTGGGCTTATCTATGAAGATGATTACAGGGAGCTCGTAGCTTTCTACCGTGCCAGATGGGAGCATAACAAAAAAAAGATCAAAGACTCTGGGGGCGGGCCAAATCCCAACGGACTGGCAAGCTATAACCTTGGAAAGAAAACATTGGAAACGTTGTTGCGGGCTGCCGATAACGGTTCGATAACGCTTCAGGATGCTGCACGGACAGTCAATATGTCTGTTAGCCGTTTTGAGAAGGTTGCCGGATGATATATATCCTTGATTCCTCATTTTTCATAGAGACAAGCAGACTGCATCTTCCTCTGGATAAACAGCCAAGCTTTTGGAATTGGCTGGTAATGCTTGCAAAAGCGAAAGTCATTTCCATTCCTAGTATGGTATATGAGGAATTGATAGCAGGGGATGATAGATTAGCCGTCTGGATGCAGGCGAACAAGGAAGCGCTTGTCAATCAGAACGCCGCCTATGACCAAATCAGTCGAGTCATGGCCGAAGGATACGGAACCATTGATGAAGTCACCCTCGAAGTACTCAGGGCCGATCCGTGGGTCATTGCCCATGCCCTTGCTGTAGGCGGAACGGTTGTCACATCAGAGAAACCCGGCAAGCAGACCGCCCCGCGCAACAAAAAGATTCCCCCCGTGTGCAAGGTGTTGCATGTTCCATGTTGCACCATCACGTCCTTCCTTTGGCAGGATAACGTCCAGATTTTTTCGCACATTTTTTTTGGGGCTCGCCCGGTTAAAGTCTCCTCTGCCTGAAATCCGGTCATCATGGGAGGCTTTCGCGCACCCACGGTCCGGATGTTTACTTTGGTTTCTGGTAACTAAAAGAATTCTGTCCACTCATGAGACTTCGTCTCATGAGGATTCCGCTCCCACGGACCATTTTCGGCGCGCCGGAGCCCGCGCCTCCAAATTCCCCGCGGGAGCGGAACTGTTAAAAGGCAGGCTGGTACAGCGGCCGCATATTAAGATAGCGTTCGATAACGTCCAGAATTTTTCGCACATTTTTTTGGGCTCGCCCGGTCAAGTTCTCCTCTGCCTGAAATCCGGTCATCATGAGAGGCTTTCGCGCACCCGCGGTCCGGATGTTTACCCTGGTTTCTGGTAACTAAGAATTCTGTCCGCTCATGAGACTTCGTCTCATGAGGATTCCGCGTCTGCGAATCATTTTCGGCGCGCCGTGGCCGCGCCTCCAAATGCCCCGCAGGCGCGGAATTATTAAAAGGCAGGCTGGTACAGCGGCCGCATATTAAGATAGCGTTCAGTCCCCCATTTATGGCCCGCGATGTACCTCAGTCCCGCGCACACCAGCATAAGCGCGGACTGGCCGTCGGGAAAATTCCCGACAACTCCCGTCCGTCTTCTGAGTTCACGGTTGATCCGCTCAGGAGGGTTGTTTGTGCGGATACTGCGCCAGTGAGTCGGGGGAAAGTCGTAGTATGAGAAGGTTTCTTCGGCGCCTCCCTCCACCAGGGCCGCAGCCTTCTCCAGTTTAAGCTGTTTCAGCTTTTCGGTTACCATTCTGACTTTCACCCTCGCGGCCTCCCTGTCTTCCTGAGCATGGATAGCTTTCAGCATGACGGCCACTTTTCTGAACCTGGAAGCAGGTGTCAAACGAAAGTTCTGGTGACCCCCAAAACGAACGAAAATTGACCCCCTCTGTCCTGTCCCCATAGGGGGACGACGCGGGAATGCTTGGCTGAAGAACTCCGCAACTCCGCCTGGCTTTCTGCCCTTGGACTGAAAATTTAACTTTTATAGCTATAAAGCCCGAGGGAAATGAGAAAAGAATTTGCCTTTTTTTCTTTTTTGGATACCGTCCCCTCTAGGAGAGGACGACCTCGCCTTTGCATTTGTTCAATGGGGACGACCCCATAAGCAGGGAAGAGGTCGATATGGCTTGGCTACTCCTTGTAATTGCAGGTTTTTTTGAAATTGGCTGGGCAGTAGAATTGAAGCTTTCCCATGGCTTTTCACGATTGGGCCCTACAATTCTCACTCTCTTCTTTTTAGTAAGCAGCTTTTTCCTCCTTGCCCGGGCCATGAAAACAATTCCGCTTGGTACGGCTTATGCCGTTTGGACAGGTATAGGAACGGTAGGAGCAGCCGTATTTGGAATAGTACTTTTTGGCGAAGCAGTTTCGGTATATCGAATTTGCTTTATAATCCTCATTCTAGTGGGTATCATTGGCTTAAAACTGGTGAGTTAATTGTCACAACCCCACCTCGCCAGCTCGGGGAGCTGGCGAGGTGGGGCTAATAAACGATCGTTTAGTGGGTCCATTGAGCGATCGCTTGACAGGCGTTTTTGCCACTCTTCTATATTCCCATAGATCTTCTTGTTTAAATTACTGATTGTGCCAGCGCTGACTCTCGCACCCCAAAGGGCTTCGGTGATGTCTTCAACTCTGCGTACGGAAACGCCGGCAAGATACATTTCCATCATTGCCTCTTCTATAGAACTTTCTCTTCGTCTGTATCTTTCTATAATTGCTGTTTTGATTATTCCGCACGTTCAGATCACCTCGTCCGGCGTTCAGAGCACCCTGTCCGCGCTTGAGAGCATTTGAACCTGTCCGCGGTTCAGAGCACCGGGGCCGCACTTCAGAGCATCTGTTGGGATCCTTTCGTAGAATGAAGTCAGGGAGCAATTCCGCTCCGAATTCAACGAAAGGAGGCCGATTATGGTCAATGTAAAGATCCACGTGAAGCTAATCCTTCAGCTTCGGGATGCGGGCATGTCCAGACAGGAGATCGCATCCACACGGCATATTTCAAGGAACTCTGTCAGCGAGGTTTTCCGCATCGCCGACGAAAAAGGGATCCATTATGCAGATGTGCGGAACCTCGGAGAAAATGAGGTGTACCGCATCATCTATTCGGATAAACATCAGGAAGAGGTGATGTTCGAGGCCCCTGACTACGGTAGAGTCCATATAGTGGTGTAAATTCCCGTGGCAAAAAGTTGAGCCATGGGAACGCCTTCGGTATGTTTGGAATTGCACAACCACCAAAACCGAAAGGAGAACACCATGGCTCAGGTCATACTTAACTTAGAAATCGATGAAATTCTACGGGCATTTACGATAGGGGCTAAAAATGAAGAACTTCGTCTGCTGCTCCCAAGGGGGCAACGCCATGCCCGACAGAGAGTTCTCTATCAGCAGAGGCAAAACACTTACACCACAGAGGCGCACACTGGGAGCAGTAAACGGTGTGCGCACGCGTGAACTGGGACACGAATAGACAGATTCCCCCTGAATATCCCCAGATACAGAGAGCAGTCATTCAGGACTATGCCTTTGAAAACTATTCACACAATGAACAGTTTCTTCTCACGATCATGGCTGATATGATTCTGGTGGTCCCTTCATAGACGGCATACCGTCCGTATAATAACGTCTGCCGTCTATGAGCTACTTTCAGCGGCGGGACGCGAGAAGATACCCGAGTTCTAGCATCGTTCTCATCTCATTGCGGGGTGAGCAGCCCGTCTTTCCCCGTCTGGAAGCCAAAAACGGGCAGAGCGCATCTGTATGCGTCCTGCCTGTTATCCGAAGGGAACCGGAAGGATTTCCTGCCCTAGAACTTGTAGACGAGGTTCAGGGAGACGTTCTGATCAGTCTCGTGCGTGGAGGCCTGGATGTTGTAGTTCACGCCAACGGTGAAATCACCCTTTTCGAACTGCAGGCCGGCCAAACCGGACCAGCTGACGGTATCCGTAATGGTATTGCGGATGCTGTCTTCGGCGTCAATGCCGGAGTAGGTGACTCTGGTCTTTGTCTTGGTATCTCCGACCGCGGGAATGATGGAGGCATCAAACTGAGGCTTGATGTTCCAGCCGCCGGCAACGATGTTCTTGGTCAGCATCACGCCCGTGGGGAACTGCACGATGTTCTGGAAGTCGTCATCCACGCTGTTCAGAGTGCGGTCGTCCACTTCCAGATCATAACCATAGGTATGCAGGGACGTGTAGCGCACGCCCGTATGCGGCATGATGTCCAGCCAGTCAGTCCTGAACTGATACTCGCCGCGCAGCTCGGCAGTAAAAGCGCCGGTCTGCACGTCGGCATCGGCATCGCCCATGCCGAGAGAGGAGGGCAGATCCATGTTCAGGCTGTGGCTGCTGATGCTGTAGCCCACGGAAGCAAGGATGTTCAGGCTGTCGCGGTTCCAGCCAGCGTACAGGTTGGCACCGCCGAAGTTGTAGTTATCATCCGTCGAAGTAACGGCGCCCTGGCTTTCAGAACGGCCGGCTCCGCCGTGCACGGCAAGGCCCATGCGGAGCATGCCGCCTCCGAACGAGCCGATTTCGGTATCGGCGCCAATGGCGAGGCCGCCGTAATTGCCGACAACGGAATCGTCAGAGACGTTCATGCCGTGAGTGTAGATATTGCCATACATGGGCGTGGCCCACACATCGGTGCCATCCTTGTGGACGCTGTTGCCGGAATCGAAGTAGCCGAGGGACATATGATGAAGGACGGTATCTGAAGCGGCGTTGGAAAGGCGGAGAGCCGTATTCTGCACACCGGCCATGACCGCGGCGCGTGAGACTTCATTGATAGTCGTGACCGCGGTCTTGTCATCAGGCATGTAGAGAGGTTCGATGGCCCGGCTCAGGAAACGCACGACCATGGCATCGGACTCGGTATTGTTCAGGTTCTGAGAGAGCATCGCCGTCAGCGCTGTCGCCGGAATGACACCGGGAAGAGCCTGAGAGACGTCCTGCACTTCCGTCGTCACGACAACCTGGTCACCTTCCTCAGAGACAGTGCCCCTGATAAGACGGTTAGCCATGAGGTTGGCGTTACTCCAGTAAGAGTCCTGGCTCAGACCTTTGGTAATGATGTACTTCGTGTTAGCCTTGGCGTCAGTGACATAGAGCTGGGCCCCATCACCGACAGAAAGGTTGCCGCTGCCGTTAATCATGGCGTTCTGGGAAGAGACGCCGCCGTTCACCACAAGAATGGAGTCCGAACCGAATGCAGCGGTGGCATCACCGCTTACCGTACCGACATGGAGTTTGGCGCTATTACCCAGGGTAACCGGCTGGCCGAGGGCAAGCAGAGATTCACCGGAACCGGCGCTGACGCCGCCCTTATCCGGCATGGCAACAGTCGCCGCTGCGCCGCCGGAAAGAGTCATGGCGCCATTCAGCGTGAGCGAGTTCTTCATGTTGAGCTCGCCGCCGGTCATATCCACAGAGCTCTTTTCCCCGACAGTCAGGCTGTCAGCGTTCACCGTGCCGCCGGAAATATTGATCCTGCCGGCAGGGGTCTTGTCAGATGTCAGCGTCTTTTTTGTCTTCCCGTAAGTACCGATGTATTCGATATCGGGAACCTTGACGAGGCTGGCATTCTCCAGATTAAGCGTGCCGCCGCTGACGGAGATGTCGTTTTTGACATCCCAGTCCTTGGTCACGTTCATGGTGCCTTCCTGGACAGCCACATGACCGTAAAAGTCGTTGAGCTGGCTGTTGACGGTCAGCGTGCCGCCACCCTTCTTGACAAGTGTTGAGCTCTTGGCCCTAGCAGATTCATCGAGTGACAGAGAACTCGCGATGGAGTCCATATGTCCGCTGGCATCTTCAGCACCAATGGTCAGGGTAGCGCCGTCAGCAACATTGAAATTCGCGGTAGAACTTCTGTCGAGGAAAAGGAAACCGCCGCTGGATTTGGAGATGGCTCCATATCCATCAACCCAGGTCGAAGTATTCTGGACTTCGATGGTATTCCCTGAATAGGTCATATCCTTCGTGACATTGAAATTCAGGATTGCCTCTCCATAGATTTCATTGCCAGCCTTATCCTTATTTATTTTAGCATCCGCGTAAATAGCCCCGCCCCAGGCCATGGCATCTGCGGACTTTACAGTTGCCTTGTTGTCTGTAAAGGTCACATTATTCAAATCGATAGTCGTACCTTTATCAAAAAAAGCTCCGGCGTCCGCATCAAGGCTGTCATTTTCGACAACGTTACCGTTGAAGGCAGAGTTCGTAATGGTGGTCACACCGGGAGCGTAGTTAAAGTAGAACACACCGCCGCCGACGCCATCATCCTTAAGGCTGGCTCCACTGAATGTGCTATCAGTGATTTTTGATTCAAAGTTTACATAATAATTAAACGGTTCCCCGTAGGTTACCCCATTCAGGCTATGTGTCGTTCTAAGGGTGTCCTGAACCGTATCACTCATGGCGGAAGCCGCTCCACCAAGAATAAAAGCGGACGCCAGTGCCAGCGTCCCGAAGGTATTCAGAAGGTGACATTTTTTCAGTACTGCCCGATACCTGTTGAGCAGGTTCCCAATGGCCTTTTTCGTCTGCATAGCATTTCCTCCGATGGCTCCAGCACACACCGGACACGACAGCTCAATGGCGCAAAAAGAGCGCGCGTCCCTGTTTCCTCTGATAGCTGAGTCCATAAAAAATGTTTCATAGGACTCTTCGGCTAGATTCCTGCGTGAAATTATAATGAAAAAAATTTTTTTCAATAGGATGTTTTGTAAACATTCAAAAAACTTTCATACTTAACAAGGGCAGAAAACGTCTTTCAGGCTGGCCGCCTGCCTGCAAAATTATAAAAAACCATTAAAATTCAGGTAGTAATGGAAAAATCGCCAGACAGATGGGGGCTATGTTTGTCTGAATGATAATGATAATAATTTTCTAATACTTGTTTTTTTTCTCTGCTTTTCGGGGGTGGGTATTATCTTCCCCAGAAAGAACTTTTAACGTGTTTTTTACAGAAAATTTTTCATATTATATAAAATTTTAAATATTGTATTATCTCATTAACAATACAAAAATTTCTTTTAACTGCAGCCGGCCAGATACAGTCATCCTGCCCAGGAGCAACGCAAAATTCGTCCATCATCATTTTTCATATACAGCATAAATTTTGAATATCCGTAAAAACCCCTTCTTTTATTGAAAAAAAAATCAGACACAGTGTCTGATTTTATGAGGTAAAAGGAAAAAATCAGAAAGCTGGAATTTTCTCCCGGGCAGATATTTTTGTGTCTCAGATTATCATTTTTGTATCGCCACACTGAAAATATTCTCTGTAGTAAAAATTTGTTTGAATGTTCACTCAATTCTTCAGCTTTTCCCCCTGACAGAGACATCCGGACTCTGCAGAACCGGAAAAGCATCCCCTGACATTTCCGGATGGGGCGCAGGCTCCCTCTGATGCCCTGAAGCATCCGGTCTCAATCCGGCGGGTGAAGTCTCCGGTTCCCCGGATTCCAAATGGATACCCCTTTATCCGCGATTTTCTCTCATGGTCTGTTCCGGGAACAACCCACAATATCCTCTGGACCGGGTCCCGGGGGCTTCCATTCCTGAGGCCTGCGGCCCCCTGCATCTGCAGTATCACGCAAAGACTGCGGCAGCGTTTCCGGCGGGAAGACAGCAGCTGGGCTTCCAGGTCTTTCCGGGAGCTTCCGCCCGGGCTTCCTCCAAGGAGGCTGGGATCATGGCGAGGACGAAAAGCTGGTCCGGATAGCACAGCCGGCACTGCCCGCTTCAAGGTTGCGGGCTGATGGGCAGGGCTGATGCTTGACGCGGCATCCCGGGTGCGGAAAAGATAGGACTTTCATGGTATAAAGGGAAAAAGCATGCACAAAGGCCTGACACAGGCGGGGGAGATCTGAGATGTTACTTTACTCGACCATACTCGATATCAGTCCGGCTCTGACAAAGGATAACTTCATTCAGCTGGTCATAGACTGGAACCAGAATGATCAGCATGAAGAAAACATTATCAGGGATCTGCGGTGGAATGGCGAGCGGAACATCCGCTTCGGCAGCGACTGTCTCTGGCTCGACATAGAAGAATGCCCTGCGCACAATATCATCGTTGTCCGCTACGAAAAGCAGCAGGATAACGGTGCCGTCTGGGACACGGACTACATTATGAACTTCGGGGAAATGAAGATGGCCGTCCGGCTGGACAGGAGCTACACCGAAGACGCAGCGATGGAAAACCTGGCGTTCTCAACCCCGCATTTTCTGACGCTCCTTATCGGGAAGGGATATCTGAAGGATGATCTGGATCTCCCCGTTGCCAGGGAGCCCCTTCTCATAACGCAGGGCAATCTCGGCATGCTTCCCGATATTATCAGCGGTGAGCGGAAATACCGGCTTCCCATTGTTTACGTCTCGAAGACCAGCCTCAATGCGGATCCCCTGGACTGCGCCAGACTCGGGAGCAGGCTCAAGGGTGCGGCTCACGTTCTGCTGCAGAGTGATATCTCTCTGAATCACGCAGTCAGGAAAGCGTGCGGTGACCAGGGTGAATATCATGGAAGCGTCGGCATTTATTATCCCAACGGACGGCACCGGCGCTTCATCGACAGGGAATACGACGAGTATAACGATATTCTTCTGGAAAAAGTAACCAGTGCCGTCTTTCAGTACGACAACGCCCAGAAAATACCGCAGCTCTATACCTGGGACGGCGTCACCAATGCCATCATGCGGGAGAAGTGGGACAGTCAGAAAAAGATGGCCGCCGAAACGGCCCGGCAGGAAGCCGAGGCGGAAGTGCAGAAGTACATGGGAGAGTTTGATCAGGAAAACGAGAGGCTCCGGACCAGGCTGAATGAGCTCACGCGCGCCAACTACTCCCTGCAGCAGGAAAACCAGGCCATGCTGGCACGCGCATCCGCGGCTCCCGATACGCCGGTTCTGGTCCGCGGGGACGAGGAAGATCTCTATCCCGGCGAAATCCGTGAGATGATCCTGGACGCCATAAGCGAAAAGCTGAAGGACTGCCCGCCGAAATCCCGGAGATATGATGTCTACAGCGATATTCTGCAGAAAAACGGGTACAGGCATCTGACGGAAAAGCGCAAAACCGTCATCAAAAATCTTTTCAAAGGCTACAGGACGATGACCGATCCCATCCGTCAGGAGCTCATGAACCTCGGGTTTACCATCAGGGACAAGGGAAAGCATTACAGGCTTACCTACTACGGGGACAGCCGCTATAAAACCACGGTGGCGAAATCCGCCTCGGATCACCGCGGCGGGAAAAACGACTCCGCGGAAATTTCGACGAACATGTTTTAGCCGCGGACTTTCCCCCGTCTGCGGCAGATTTTCAGAAAACAAAAAAAGGAGCAGACCAATGATTACCGTATACGGCATGCCCACCTGCGTGGACTGCAGCTATGTCGATGCCCAGATAGAAGGAAATGAGAAATTCCACTGTGTCGACATCGGCGCTCACGTGAAAAATCTCAAGGAATTCCTGAGGCTCCGCGACACCAGCCCTGCCTTCGATGACGCGAAGAAGAACGGCTACGCGGGAATCCCCTGCTTTGTCCTTGAAGACGGAACCGTGACGCTGAAGCCTGAAGACGTGGGACTTAAATCCAGGCCCGCTGACGGAAGCGCCTGCCGTATCGACGGCACAGGCTGCTGATCAGGAATGAAAGCCGGGGAAAACGTTTTCCCCTGGCTTTTCCCTGTGCCCGGCAGCCGCTGCGGGGCGGAACGCCCTTCTGCGGCAGGGAGCAGAAACAGAATGCCGGCACACTGTCCAGGAAAGGGAGGCACCATGACCATACGGGAAAAGCTCGCCGGAATGGCGGACGCAAAGTACAGGGATTTTTCCGCTCATCTCCTGCCGCCAGGGGAGCGGGTTCTCGGCGTGCGGCTGCCGGATCTGCGAAAGCTGGCCCGCAGCATCGCGGCCGGAGAGAACTGGAGAGCCTTCCTGAAGGCCGGTGAAGACGAGACTTTCGAGGAAGTGATGCTTCAGGGCATGGTCATCGGGTACGCAGGGTGCAGCGTGGAAGAACGATTCCGGCTCATCCGGGATTTCGTTCCGCGGATCCGCAACTGGTCAGTCTGTGACAGCTTCTGCTCAGGACTGAAATTCGCCAGGACCTGCCTGGAAGAAGTCTGGGACTTTCTTGCCCCGTACTTCCGCTCAGACAGGGAATTCGACGTGCGTTTCGCCTGCGTGATGCTCCTCTGCTACTACCCTGATGAGGAATGGCTTGAGCGGGATCTGGCTGTGCTCGGAAAGCTCCGGAATGAGCCGTACTATGCCATGATGGCCGCCGCGTGGGCTCTCTCCATCCTGTATCTCCGCCACCCGGAAAAGATGACGGCGTATTTCAGAAAGGACAGACTCGACCCGGTTATCCGGCAGAAAGCCATCCGGAAAATCCTGGAATCCACGAAGCTCTCCGCGGAAGAAAAAGAGGCCGTCAGGGCACTCGGAAAATAACCTGAGTGGAACAGGCGTCATTTCCCGCGAAAGGGCAGGGCGGCATTCCCGCTCCATCCGGCCAGACACCTGTCCGCCATACTTCCGCGGCCGTCTCCCGTATGTCTTCCGCTCCTCCGGTCAGCTCCCTGGCTGGTACCTTTCTTCCGCCGCTCTTTTCCGGACGGCGGATATAAAGCGGCCCCGGCTGAGGAAGCGCGGAGCTTCAGCCGCCGGGGCCTGAGGAAGGAGTCTGGTCACAGGGAGGGAGGAAGAACAGCGCTGGCGCGGTAGACGCCGGGGAAGAGCGGGTTTCTTTCCGGACGGATTACCATCCTCCTCCGCCACCGCCGCCGGATCCGCCGCCGGATGAACCGCCGCTGAATCCGGAAGAAGAAGAAGACGTGCTGCCGCTGCCCGCGTAGCCCGATGTGGCAGCAGCGTACGCCGCTGCCCCCGCGCTCACCGCTCTCGTCATGGCGGAGGGGCCGGCGACGGTTCTGATGATCCGGCTGACTCTCTTCGGTGTGAACACCTCCTGGGTCCCGGGCTCGTCAATCCAGTCAGGCACGTAATTCAGGCGGGCCAGGAGGGGATCAAAACGCTTCTGCCAGGCTTCGGCGCAGTTCAGGGCCGCCGCGTACGGAAGGAGCTCCTCGTATTTTTCCACGGTGTCTTCCGGCGCGTTGATTTTCGCGAGCCTGTGCTTTTCAGCCGTGCGGATGTACATCTCGAGCCCGCGCATTTCCGTGTCCATCCTGTCTCCTCTGTCGCTGAGGCGCGCGCAGGGGCGGTAGAGGCTCCACACGGCGGTACACATGACAAGAGCGGAACCGGCGAAGAACGCCAGGTCGAAATCCAGCAAAAAGAAAAGGAGAAGCGCAAGCAGAAAAATCATGCCCACGCTCAGGACCATGCCCGCTATCCGGCGCACTCCCGAGAACACGGCGCGTGTTTTTCTGAAGCCGTAGGCAAAGAGCATGCACAGGCCGGCAAAGCCTCCCACAAAGAACAGCATCTGCGATGCAGTGAGCGGCGGATCAAAGTTCAGGCCGGGGTAATAAATGCCGCAGTCCATGGCAAACCAGAAAAGCCCCAGTCCGGCGGCTGTGCTGATGATGCCGGGGAGCCTTGTTTCGGTCCATGCCCCTTTCAGCTTCTTTTCATACTTTTTCTTAAGGTTCAGATAACTCCGGGTTATCGTGTCCCGGTCTCTGCCTTCCTTAGCACTGCGGAGGTCAATGACCGACTCCTTCCCGTAAGGAAAGAGCGCGCTCTGTATGCCCCGGAGAAGGGCCGCGCACCATTCGGGAAGAGGGCGCCGCCTGCGGGGTGCGGGAGCTGTTCTGACAAGGGTGATGGTCTCTTTGTCGCTCAGGCGCATGCGCAGGAAACCATTGACCGCGGCCCAGAGAATGTCGGCCTGAATCAGGGCCGCGGGATAAGAGCGGTTTTTGAGACACGCGACAGCGCCGGGAGACATCCCCTCGGGAGCGTGGAACAGGGGGTAGGCAACGCCCCTGCGGCGGTGCGTCCACAGCATGCGGAGAAGGAGAAGGAGAAGGAGCTGGAAGAGGGGAATGGCGGAGAGAGTCAGCGCACGGTTGTCCCCCATGAAGTCGGAGAGATTTTTTTCCGGCTCCGTGACGATTCCTTTCTTCCACCCGCAGGCTACGGTAATTCCCTCTCCGGGGCTGAGCGCCCCCGTTGTTTCAAGGGAGGTGGGGCCGGTCATCCGGTACTCCGCGCCTTTTGCGCCCAGAGCGCCCGTGAAAGCCGTGACAGCCTCAGGCGAAGCGCCGCCCGGGAGTTCCAGCGTGAACGACACGTGCTCTATGGGAAATTTCCAGAAGTTGCCGGTCACATTGTAATAAATCTCATCGCGGGCAGGAAGGAAACGCACATGTCCCGTTGTCCTGTAGGTGAGCTCATAGGTATGACTGCCTCTGGGAGCCTTACTCTCCGGATCACCCATGGCCACGCCGGCTGTATACCCTTCTTCCGTGACGGAATACGGAGTGTCTTTCCCGTCGAGCTTCGCGGAAAGCACCTCAAAGCCATAATGGCGCAGAACGTCACCGTTTTCGCGGATCTTCACGGGATAGATGCGGTAAATGCCGTGGATGATGGCCTTATGCTCAATGCTGACGGTGATGCGCTCCGTCACCACGAGGGAGGCGTCCTCCTCCACACGGGCTGTCACGGCATAATCCAGGATGCGTTCCCCGCCTTCGCCGGCAGCCTGGGACAGGGCAGGAAAAGCCATGGCCAGCAGCATGAGGAATATGATCAGCGTTCGTTTCATCAGGCCTCCTGTGTCCCGGATGGTCATGTCCGGCGGATTCCCCGGCCAGCGTCTTCCGCAGCGGGAATGGCCCGGGGCGTTTTTCCCGGTCTGTGGTGAAGCCGGAGCTCTGAGACATATTTTCCTGGCACACCGGCATTGTCCCGGTGTGCCAGATATTCTCTCATATATTACATGAATTCAGCCTGTTAACTTATATTACAGGGATGATGGAAGCGCGTTCTTCATCTTTTGCTTTAACATTCAGCATTCAGCCCGGTCAGAAGCGCGTCTTCTAAAAACCTATTCTGCGGCCCTGATTCTGGAGGCCGGATTCCTGCTTCGGGGATTCGGCGTTTGTCCGGGAAACGGCCTGCGCCGGAGCGGGAGCGGTGCCGGTATCGAAATTCACTTCGGGAACACGGCGATCCTCCTCGCTGTCCAGTTCGAAGTACTCAACCCTGTTAAAGCTGAAAAGCCTGGCAACCAGGTTGCCGGGGAACTGGAGGACGTTATCATTCTGATCGCGGGCCGTCCCGTTGTAGTAGCGGCGGGAGGCCTGGATGGCGTCTTCGAGTTCAGCGAGCTGCTCCTGGAGCTGAAGGAAGTTTTCGCTGGCCCGGAGCTGGGGATAATTTTCAGAGACAGCGAACAGGGAGCGCAGGGCCCGGTTCAGGACGTTTTCGGCCTGTGCGACATCCTGCACGGCTCCGGAAGAGGCGGCCAGGGCATAGGCGCGGGCCTCGGTCACTTCCCGGAGGACGGCAGACTCATGCTGCGCGTAGCCCCTGACCGTGTTGACCAGCGAGGGGATGAGGTCATGGCGCCGTTTGAGCTGAACGCTGATGCCGCTCCAGGCCTCCTCCACAAGGTTCCGGCCGCGGACTAATTTATTGTAGTACGCGATGAGGAAGAGGCACAAAAACAGGAGAATGCCGGCAGACACAACGAGGGCAATGAGCATGGTGTAATCTCCATCTGATTTTTTTCAGGCGCGCTCTGCCACACGCCCCTTCTGACAGGTACGCCGGGTTTCCCCGTTTTTTGCCAGCTCTGGAGGGCTGTCAGGGGGAAACCCGGGCGGGGTAAGGAATGTCAGCTTCTCGCCGGAGCCTGCTTCTTTCTGGCGCGGGCCCTCAGTATGAGGGCGGCGCAGAGCAGAAGGGCGGCACCGAGCAGGCAGGCACCGAGCACGGGACGGAAACGAATCCAGGAAAAGGCGATGACCAGGAGCGACCAGGCCGTTCCGATAACGCCGGAGACGAGGCTGGTGCCGAGACCCACGATGCTGCCGATGAACGGCACGACGTCAGCCAGCACCTGCAGGGGAGCCACGAGCATCCTGATACCGCCGATGCAGAGCAGAATGCCGGCGAGACGCAGGACCCAGGTCATGATGCTGTTGGAGCTCTTCGCAGCGTCAAACATGGCGTTCATGTCCTGCTCGCCCATGCTGAGCTTCGAGAAGGTATTGCCGTTGGAAGCGCGGAACTGCTTAAAGGTACTGCCGGAAACCGTGGCGATGATGGAAATATCGTTCTGGGGAATCTCAGTGAAGGTCAGGCGCACGTCGCCCACGCGGGGCTCATTGGGAGAGCGGCCGAAGTACAGCATGTTGCCCTGGGTGTGCACCATGGTGGTCGGACCGCCGGCGCTCTGGGCAGAGGGATTCGGGTCGCGGGAGAAGAGCTTCTTCTGCAGCTCAGCGCGCTGTTCTTCCGTCATACTGATGTCGAGGGGCTTTGCGCCGGAAATGGACTTAACCAGGAACTTGGGGAGGCGGTAGGCGCCGAAGGTGACGTTATCCGCCATGAACTTCTGCGAATCCGTCTGGACGCGGACCGTATTCTCATGTCCGGAAGGGCTCTTGAAGCTCTGGGAATCCACGGGAGAGGAAACCCACTTTTTTGAGTAGGTATATGTGGTGACGGTTTCCTCACCGCCGCCGAGCTTCTTCTTCGTTTCGGACTTCGACTGCTGGGTCCACTGATAAAATTCGGCCTTGCGGTTCAGCCCGATGGCGTTGACCTTCACGCCGAAGTCGGGATCCGTCAGCACGTCCTTCGTCACCGCCCGTCCGGTCGCGTACACGGTCTTCCCCTCAAAGGCGGGATCGACTTTGGTTATGGAGGGCAGAGGGACGGTGGCAAGCTGTGCCTCGGCTATGGCGTCGCCCGTGCGGACAGCGCGGCCCTCGTTCCAGTACAGAAGGGCCGTCGCCGCAATGAAGAGGACGATGCCCATGCCGATTCTCCCGAAGGAACTGCCAAGCCGTGAGCCCCAGCTTGTACTTGTGGTTTCGGTAAAGCTGTCATTGTCGGACATATTTCACTCCTTCCCGTAAAAGTAGATAGACTCAGTTTCTGCCTCTGACGCCCGTTTTCGTAACAGCAGTATGCACAAAGCGTTTCAGGAATAAATCATCTCCGTAATGACTTCTGCAAAAAATACCGCTATAGATAGAGAAAATCATCTTTCTGACGACCCGCCGGGCACAATCGGAGAACCGGCAGGGCAAAAACGGCTTTCCGTCCGGGGACGCGCCGCAGGGCCGGACCGCGGCCGGGGAATAGGAGAAAGATCCTGATGAGCGGCCCATGCATTCCTCTCGGTAGAAGAAGTTCTTCCCAGCCCGGAAACAGGGGCCTCGTCCTTGTTCTGCTCCTCCTTTTCTGTCGGCTCCCTTCCTGTGACAGCGATCCCCTTTCACGGGATTATCCAATCACGCTGACCATGTGGCATGTCTATGGGGCGCAGACCGAATCTCCCATGAATGATCTCGTCGAGCGCTTCAACAGGACAGAGGGAAAGGAGCGGGGCATCGTCATCGAAGTGACATCCGTATCGAACTCCACGGCCATTCACTCCGCCCTCGTCTCCGCAGCGCGCCTGCAGCCCGGATCCGGGGATCTCCCCGACCTTTTCGTCTGCTACCCCAAGACACTGGCGGCCATGGGCAGCAGCAGGGCGCTCGACTGGAACGCATGGTTTTCAGAAAAAGAGAAGGAAGCCTTTGTTCCCGGATTCCTGGAAGAAGGCGTCCTTGATGGCGGCCTGCGGGTTTTCCCGATCACCAAATCCACCAATATTCTTTACGTCAACGCCTCCATTTTCGACAAATTCAGCAGGGACACGGGCGTCACCTACGCGGATCTCGCCACATGGGAAGGCATGTTCAGCGCGGCTGACAAATATTACCAGTGGTCAGGAGGCAAAGCGTTTTTCAAGTACGACGACTGGCTGCATTATTTTATGATCAATACCGAGGCCCTGGGCGGTTCCTTCTTCTCAGGCGGCAGCATCAGCTGGGAGAGTCCCGTTCTGAAGAAAATCTGGACGCCTCTGGCCCGGGCCGCGCTTAAAGGCGAAGTCAACCTGTCCCCGGGATACTGCACCAAGGCCATGATGATCGGCGAAGCGGTCTGCGGCATCGGCTCATCGGCATCCGTCATGTACTTCAAGGATACCGTTACCTTTGCCGACAACACGACCGTTCCGCTGCGCCTTGTCATGCTGCCGGTTCCGCTCTTCAGGGGGGCAAAACCGCTTGCCATACAGCGCGGGGTAGGGCTCTGCGCGCTCAAGTCCACGCCCGACCGAGAATACGCGGCGTCCATATTCTGCAGGTGGCTTGCCTCTGAAGACATCAACCTCCCGTTCGCCATCCGCTGCGGGTATTATCCTGTCACGAAGAAGGCGCTCGGACGGATCGGCAGGGAAGGCGGGGCGGAATTTCCTGATAACAGGCACAGGGATCAGTATAAAGTAATGCTGGACATTTACGCGAATTCGTCCTTTTACCGGCCGCCGGTCTTTGAGGGATACGCGGGTATCGAATTCGGCTTTGCCTCTGCCATGCTCGACGCTTTCGGGAACTACAGGAAGAACATGTCCTCCGGAAACCTCCCGCCGGACTTCACGGCAGTGACAATGGAGGAAACAGCCCGGAACCTCAGCTCGCGGACGGGAAGGTAGGACATCATGAGAGGCATCCTGCGGAAAATCTTCCGGAACAGGCCGTTTGCGCTGACCCTGCGGGGGAGGGTGCTTCTCTACTTCTTCATCCTGAGCACCATTCTGCTGACCTGCCTCATTCCGCTCCTCATCTCGTTCGGGCTCTGTCCCATGCCCCAGAAGGAGATCGGAAGGGCCCTCGATTCCTATATCATAAGCTATGAGCGCAGCGTTTCCGATCAGATGAGTTCCGCCGCGGCAAGGGCCATTCTGCTCGGACAGAAACTGTCCGAAATGATCGAGCGGACACTCAGGGCTGACGGCATCCCCTTCAGCCGGGTTTCCGACAATCCCGTGGAAATAGGAACCCTCGAGAACAAATCCGTCTTCTGGTTACGGAACGTCCTCCTGCAGTCGGACTGCAGCGCCAGCTTCGTCATTCTGGACGCGACGGTAAACAGCGCGCTTCCCGGCTCCGGGGATTCCCGCGCCGGCGTCTATCTGAAAATCGGTCATATCACTGTCACCGAACCTGTGGATCCCCAGCTCTTCCTTGTCAGGGGCCAGCCCGGGCTCTCGCAGCGGCACAAAATCGAGCTTCACAACAACTGGAATCTCGAGTTCAACGTCAGGAAGCTTCCTTTCTACCGGGAACTTCTGAAGGCGGCGGCTGATAACCCGGATGCGGCCCGGGGATATTTTCTTTCCGGGCTGATTCCCCTGCCGGGCACTTGGGAAAAAATCATGCTTCTTTCCGTCCCGCTGCGCGGCAGCGATGGAACCGTCTACGGGATCTGCGGCCTCGAGATAAACTCTCTCTTGTACCGCCTGACGCACAGGCTTCCCCAGCACGAGGCGAAGGGCCTGCTGGGCGTGCTGGCCCTGAAGAACGAAACGTCCGGCGGCGCCCTGCTGCGCGTGGGCAGCGGTTTCACAAGCGGAACAAATGCCGGGCAATTCAAAACGCCTGTCGACTTTGCCGTTTCCACCGGAACGAATTTTAACCGCTACACGGGAGGGGATCTGGATTATGTGGGGCTCGACAGGCCCCTGCATCTGGCCCCCATTTCCCTGCCGGGGCAGAGCGGCACATGGGTCGTCGCCGCGCTCACGCCGCGGGACAGGGCGATCAGCTTCTGCCTGAAGCGCTACGCCATCATCGGATGCTTTTTCCTGCTCTTCCTCGGCATCTCCTTCGTCGTATCCCTTGTCCTCGCGCACAGGTATACCTCGCCCCTGCTGCTCGGCATACAGCGCGTCCGCGAAGGCGGCGCCACGGACAGCACCAATGTCAGGGAAATTGATGATCTCTTCGCGTACATGAAGGAAAAGGAACAGAAACTTCTCGCGCAGCAGAAGGAACGCGAACTCGCCATAGGGAAAAAGGAAAAGGCCGGCCATCAGGCTGACATCACCCCCTACCTGACCTTCATCGAACAGATTAAAACGCTCTCCAGGGCGGAGCGGCAGGTCTTCGATATGTACGCGGCCGGACTGAACTCGCATGAAATAGCGGGCAGGCTCAACCTTTCGATCAACACCATCCGCACGCATAACAGAAACATTTACTCGAAGCTTTACGTCTCCTCCTACAAGGAAATGATGGTCTATATACGCATGATGACGAACAAAGACGGGCAGGAGCCGCGCAAAAACCGTGTGTAATGCCCCGGGCTGCGTGCCCGGCAGGCGGAAGGAGAGGGCTCTGTACGCCGCACGGACTGTCAGCGTCCATTTTCTGCGGCGGGTCCTGTCTGTGTGCCCATGACAGAGGACAGAAACCGACGTTCGGGGAAGCCGCCTGCGCGCTTCCTCCCCGGACGTAAATCTTCCCACCGCTATCTCCGTCATCTCATAGCTATCTCCATCATTTTATGAGATATGATGGAGATAGTAACACCCCGGCAGAGCGTGAACAGGCTGCAGAATTCAGTACGGAGAAGGAGAACTGGCGCGTCCGTCCGGGCCTCTCCGCCGGAATACGCCAGAAATACGGAAAGACGCTTGCCAGATCCGTCATTCAGAGGCACTCTCAGAGCATAGGTTTAACTTCCAACGAAAGGCAGAAACATGTCTCAGAACCACGTCTGGATAGCTTTCGGCGATATTCACGAAAACTACGCCCCTTTTGACAGCATTCCTGAACTGGCGGAAGCGGAGGGCATCATTGTCACCGGCGATCTGACAAACTACGGCGGCCCCGGGAAAGCAGCCTCAATCATGCGGGTTCTGCGCGCCCGCTGTCCCCGTGTTTTCGCGCAGGCCGGCAACCTGGATACCCCTTCCGTGGATGAGTGGCTCACGGATCAGGGCTGCAATATCCACGCAAAGATAACCGGACTGGCGCCGGGTATTTCCGTTCTTGGCCTCGGGGGTTCCACGCCCACGCCCGGGCACACGCCCCTCGAGTTCACCGAGGATCAGTACCGCGCCTGGCTCAGCCCCCTCACGGAAGAGGCCCGGCGCTGCGGCCACCTCATTCTCGCTTCCCACAATCCGCCGAAGGATACGGCATGCGACCGCCTCACGAATGGCATGCATGTGGGCTCCGAAGCCGTGCGTTCCTTCATCGGGGACGTGCAGCCCGAACTCTGTATCTGCGGACACATCCATGAGTCCATGGCTGAGGACAGCATCGGGAAAACAAAGATCGTCAATCCCGGCATGCTGGGGGAGGGCGGCTATGTCGTCATCCGCCTCGGACAGGACGGGCTCTCCGCTGAACTGAAACAGATCCGGTAACGCGTCCCCGCGGACTCAGCCACCGGGCATCGGAAAGCAGCGTCTTCCCGGAAGAGACAGACGTTCCGGAAAAACTGAAAGCCGCCCGCGCCGTTAAGGCGGGGCGGCTTTTTCAATTACTGCGTGAGATTTTTCAGTCTGCTCTTATTTGCCGTTGAGAAAATCAGCGAGCAGGGTTTTCTGCAGGACTCTCGCCAGGCACTCGAACTTCTGGGCGATGACGGCGACGCGGGAACGGCGCATCTTGATGATATCCGTGGAAATCACCACGGACATGGGCACGATGAAGTCGAAGAGGCTGGAATTGCCTTTCGCGTCAGAGGCGAAGAGATCCCGTGCCTCAGGGAAGACCGACCTGTAGTACCAGAGGAAATCCTTGTAGTTATTGAGCACGTTGTCAGTCAGGGAAACACTGGCGAGGGCCCGTGTGCCGATGAAGCCATAGCGCAGGCCGAGATGCTGGAACGAGAAGGGGATCCCGTCGCTCGCCAGGAGCAGATCGTCCGAGTCGCCGAAGAAAAGCGTATATCCGTCCGAAGGCTTTACCCTGGCCCAGTCATACAGATCCATGACCGAGGCGTTCACGGGATCCGGCACGCCCCGTACGGTTCCTTCGGCGTTGATAAGGGAAGCCAGCAGCTGGGCTCCTGCCTTCCCGTCCCTGTCACAGACAATAAGAAGTTTCTTGGCATCCATACCTGTTTCCTCGCTTACGGGCGCCGGGCTGTGCCTGTCTGAAGAAAACACGCACTTCCCGCCGCGTCCGGTTTGTAACGGCGTTCGCCTTTCTTATACAATTTTTCTTCCCGGAACAGAAGATCACGGTTCCGGGCGCGTACAGAGGAACAGAGGAAAAAACCGGCCCGTTTTTTATACCCTGACATTCCAGGGGAGCTTCTTCAGAAGTTCTCCGAGACCGCAGAATCCGGTCAGTCCGGCAAAAACAAGCCCGCCGCCCACAAAGAGGGGCACGGCAAGAAAGGCCGGGTGAATGACGACGCCGCACAGCGTGCCAAGGAAGACAAGCGATCCCGCAGCGATGCGCACCTGGCGTTCGAGGGAATACTTCATGCCGCGGCGCACGGGCAGCGCCGCGCTGATCCAGCCATCCATGCCTCCCACCATCTTATAAGCGGGGCCCCCGGCGAGGTCTTCGAGCATGTGCTCGTTCTGGCCCACGCGGTTGCCTGAGTGGCAGGTAAAAATGACAGGCTTTTCCGGCGTGGAGGGTGCAGGGCGCATATAACGGGCAAGGGAAAGGGGCAGAGGCTCGGCTCCTTCGACGTGCACGGATTCGTATTCGTCAGGCTCACGGATATCCACAAGGCGGGCGCCGTTCCTGAGAAGGTCTCTGACCTCAGTTGGTGACACTGGTTTGAGCATGGCAAAAATCTCCTCATAAATTTTTATTATTGTAATACATTCCTGATAAGCTGACCAGCTCTGAGCAGAAAATATTGACAGATCCGGCATCTTTCATGCAGGAGAAGCGCAGGAGAACAACCATGCCCATACGCCATGCCCAATTACGCGATCTTGACCGCCTCTCCGAAATCGAAAACCTCTGTTTTCCTCCCAGCGAGGGGGCAGGCCGGGAGTCACTCAGGAACAGGCTCGCGCATTACGCGGACCGTTTCTGGCTGTACGAAGAAGACGGCCGCGTTGTTTCCTTCGTCAACGGCCTGTGCACCGGCGAGCCTCACCTCAGGGACGAAATGTATGATGACGCGGGCCTGCACGAAAAGGACGGCGGCTGGCAGATGATCTTCGGCGTGGATACCGATCCCGCGTACCGCGGCAGGGGGTTCGCCGGCACGCTCATAAGAGAGCTCATCAGAGACGTGAAAAGGGAAGGCCGCCTCGGCGTGGTGCTCACCTGCAAGGAAAAACTCATTCCCTGGTACAAAACGTTCGGTTTTGAGGATGAAGGGCTCTCGGACTCGACCCACGGCGGCGTGCCGTGGCATGAAATGCGCCTGACGTTCAGAGACTGATGGCGCTTTTTCCCGGGAAAAGGTTCGCCCCAACCCCGGGGCACGGCGGGAAGAACGTTTTCCCGTCATCAGAGGCAGCCCTCAGACTGAGAATACCATCATGACGCCGCTCTGCCGGCCACGCGGAAAAACCCCGGACTGCCTCTGCGCCGGATTTTCTGATGGACGGGGTCTTATGCCGCAACAGAGCCGTCCCCGGCCATAACAGCACTCCCTGCACGGGATCCCGGCTGGAAAATCCTGAGCCCATCCCGCCTCAGCCGGATTATCCCGGATTTCCGGGGACCCGATATCACATCCGGATACGGAGGAATCGGAGACGCTCCTGAACGCACAGTCCCTGGCCGCGCCGATGTACGCAATGACATGCTCTGCAGCCCGGCAGGCGCAGCTTTCGGAAGGAGTCCGGCGTCAGGCTGTGACGCATGTGTCTTATAGAAATAAACAAAAAACTGCGAGGATCGCAGCTGGGTCAGCGGCGCATGGCTGGCTAGTATTCCGGCATACATTTCACCAAACCCGGAGGATTGCTTATGAAAACCGCAATGGCATGTATGGTCCTGGCGCTGACAGCCGTAACCGGATTTTCTGTGGAGCAGGCTTTTGCTGCAGAAACGGGCAGGGCGCAGACGATTATCCGCAACGGCGGGCAGGCCGCCATCAGGGGGCCTGCCCGGTTTTTTACCGGCAGCGTGCGCATTGCCCCCTTATACCCAGCCGGCAATGGCATGCGCTCCAGCGGCGGCAGCGTGACCTTTGAGCCTGGTGCGCGTTCCAACTGGCATATTCATCCTGTGGGACAGGTGCTGATCATTACCTCCGGTGTGGGAAGGACTCAGGAATGGGGCAAACCCATCCGGGAACTCCGGCCTGGTGACGTGGTAATCTGCCCTGCCGGCGTGAAGCACTGGCACGGGGCCGCACCGGACAGCTCCATGACGCACATCTCCATTTGCGAGGAAAAGGAGCCAGGCAAAGTGGTTGAGTGGATGGAAAAGGTGACAGACGAACAGTATAACGGAAAATAACAGCAGCAGGTCTGCCTCTGGCCCGAAAGCGGGGGAACGCATTCAGCGCCCGTATGGACACGCAGTGACTGAACCGGGCCCGCTGTAACTGCCATGGGCGCAGCGTTCGTGGCCGGGGCGGGGAAACAGCCTATACTCGGAGAAATCCCATGCCGGCAGAAACAACACGTCGTCCTGATACGGAAGGAGCTGGAGTGATCTGGCCTGCCGCTGCTCCGGGCGGGCAGGGCGGCCGTCTTTGTTATGACGACGTCCTGGGAAAAGGAGGGGCCCCGGGCCGTGCGGCCGGAGCCCCTTCCAGAGGATTGCTTAGAACTCGTACTGAACAAAGAGGCTGCCGGTTACGCCTTCCTTTTTGCCCGCGTAGCCCTGCACACCGATGTCAACGGTGAGCGGCAGGTCATCCGTGGGCGTGAACCTGAGGCCCATCTCGCCGCGTCCGGAATCGCCCCGGATTTTCGGGGAATCGATATCGTAGCCGAACACGGAGGAGTCGGAGACGCCCTCAAACTCGTGTTCCCAGGCCGCGCCGATATACGCGCTCACATGTTCGGTGGCCTGATAGGAGTAGCGGGCGCCAAGACGCGTGCGGCTGGACGTGATGTCGTCGAAGTCGACATGGTCGCCCGTATTCAGGGTCTCATCCGTTCCGAGTACCCGCGTCCAGTAGTATTTGCCGTAGATATCGAGGGAATGATCTTCGGCAAAGTTCCAGAGATAGCCAAGTCCGGCATGAAGGTTGTAGTAGGGCGTATCCGTGTCGAACTCAGCGGTGCGGCCATAGGCATCCCGCAGGGCGTCTCCGTCAAAGCTGTTGTGGAGCATGCCAGTATGAGCGCTGCCTTCGAGATAGAAATGCCCGTCACCCGTTTTTTTGAAATCTATGCTGGCGAGAAGGCCGCCGCCCATGTACCAGGCATTGCCGCTGCCGTCGACGCTGGGCATGGTATCAAACGAGTTGTGCGTTTTGTAGGAGCCCGTGCCGTACTCGAAGAAACCGCCGACGATCAGAAGACCCCAATCCGTACTGACGCCGCGGCCAAGGCCTGCCAGCAGGGAGAGACTCTGAAGGTTGATGTGCGAGCCGCTGTCATACTTCATCGAACCGCCCTCCAGCACGCCGAAGGGCAGCCAGCCCTCGCGGTCGAGGCGGACGGCTGCGTAGCGCATGGCGCCTATGCCCTGGTCCGCGGCGACATTGCCGGCCTGAATGCCGAGCGTGAGGCCGGCGAGCCATCCTTCCGCGAGAGCCTTGGTCTGGGGATTGACCATGGTGTCGTTCGGATGGGGATGATCGGGATCAGACGGATCAATGAAGGTCTCCGGGCGGTAGAGGTAGAGCGACGTATCATCTGTCGCCGCGGCAAGTTCAAAGGCCAGGGACACGCCTTCACGGGCGATAATCGTGCCCTCCTGCTTCCAGCCGTCTGAAACCAGGCCATTGTCGTTCTTCAGAAGAATAATCCTGTCGTTTTCGGGGCTCTTGTCGCCGCCGAACCCGAATTCGCCACCGTCCCTTCCCCAGACTTCAGACACAGCGACGCTGACGGAAGCGTTGGAGATATCGGTCTGCCCGCTGTCCGCGCCGCCGGTGAGCGTAAGCACGGACTCCTGAGATATCATATTGGGCAGTGTATACTTTAATATGCTGAAATTTCTGATATTGGCGGCCGTCATGCCCTTGGCGTCAATAAAATTCAGGGTATTTGGCGAACTTGGCGCGTACACCTTATTCCCGCCGAGTGCGTAGCTGCCCCAGATAACCGTGACCTGTGCGCTGAAGGAAGGAGAGCCATCGCCGTACACATCATCGCCCTGCAGGGTGACGGTGTTTCCTCCGGCGGCCGCGGCGCTTCCGGCCGCGTACGCGCGACTGCCAAAAATACTGCCGCTGTAGGTACCGTCATGCAGCGTGACAGTATTTCCTTCAGCGATAGCGGTATTCCTCCGGATGGTGGCGTCACCGGCAGTGGCGGATTCGGTAACGGCATTGCTTTGGGCAGCTGAGGTATTCCCGGCCGCATGTGCGTAACTGCCGAGAATACTGCCGTCATGGGTGCCGCCCCGCAGCGTAATGGTATTTTCTCCGGCTGTGGCAGTACTTCTGGCCGCATACGCGTAACTGCCGTAAATAACGCCGCTATAGGTACCGCCCTGCAACGTAACAGTATTTCCTCCGGCGCTTGCAGTGTTCCCAGCCGCATACGCGTAACTAACGAAAATGCTGCCGCCATAGGTACCACCCTGCAATGTAACAGTGTTCCCTTCCGCCACAGCTTTTCCGCTGCCATTGTTCTGGGCAAAGCTTGGCATGATGAGACTGGGAGCGTTCACATTTTTCAGATTCAGGGTATTCCCCGATGCTTCCGCTATTCCACCGGTCCCGTTCATAGCCAGGCCGCCGTACACATAGCTGCCAACTTTTGAATTTTCTATGGTGAGGGTATTGCCTGATGCCCTCGAGGCCGCGGAAATGGTTCCTCCGACAGTCGTGGAAGCGCCGGTGACAATACCTCCGACTGTGCTGTTGTTCAAAACAGAAACACTGCCCCTCTCAGCTATGGCATCGCCTGCCGCTGAAGAGACATAATCGCCCTTGACATCTCCTCCAACTTTGCTGCCCTGCACGGTCACCTTGGTTCCGCTGGCCTCAGCAGAGCCACCGTGGTTTTTAAGATACGTTCCCGAAACGTAGCCATCAATTTCCGAATCGCTGAATCTGACGATGTTATCTCTCGTGCTCACCGGATCAGCGCCGGCAATGATGGAAAGCGCCAGCACATAACTCTTTGAGTCTTCTTTGGCATGTCCGCCAGTGAGAACCGATCCAGAAATTTCAACCGTGTTGCCGTAGGAGTTCTGGACACGCATGGCATTTACTGACGCGCCGGTTACGGGATACAGGGCTCCTGAACCGTCCGCTTCGCCGATAGTGGCGTTGCTTATTTTCACCGTGTTGCCGTTCGCTTCGGCGTACCCTTCTTCCAGTTCCCTATCACCAATCGCTTCAGCGCCCAGAACAGCCCCAATCACCCAGGCACCATCGCGGATGTCGACGGAGTTGCCATTTGCCCGGGCTATGCCGACAGTCTGAGAGTAGTCATTGTGCGACGCCTGTGCTCCAAGGACTCGTATTCTGACCTTTGAGCCTTCTCCCTGGACAGTAACTGTATTGTTGTCGGCTATTGCGTCTTTGCCGAGAACATCTCCACTCTGGAAATCGGCCATACCGCCAACTAATCCTGTGTCGGAAATATACGCCCCATTGTTATCAAAAAGCGCGTTCGTCACAGTCAGTACGTTATTACTGGCTGTACTGCTCCCGCTTCCCCCGTTGCTTGCATAGCCGGCGATGGCGGTCTTACTGAAGGACGTTGAGCCGTCTCCCTCTATGGTAAGGTTGTTTCCCGAGGCTATCGAATCGTATGACTGAGAAGACGGGGTCGTGGCCAGTCCGCCATAG
>ERZ773185.775-NODE-775-length-27159-cov-12.011917_pt1 | contig 27159 bp, 26 predicted proteins | sample MGYA00580531_ERZ773185 | MGnify/ENA primary metagenome ERZ773185 (study PRJEB29015, sample SAMEA2737799) | human gut metagenome | biome: human gut; feature: human-associated habitat; material: faeces | place: China | collected 2012 ...
ATAGAAACGTCAAACGAAAGTCGTTCATATATTTTAACTACAGATTTGACTAGTCAGACAAATTATAAACCTTTTTGCGATGAAATAGAATATTTTTTAAAAAATCGTGAAAACGATACTTTTTTGGCTGCAATAAAATAAAAGTCAGAATAATATATCTGCTGATATATCATCTGACTTAAATTCTAGCATTATTAACTTAATGACATTGGACAGTATATAACTTATTAGAAAATAAACTCATACATTTTGTTGGTAGTGATGCACATAACTTAAGAAGCAGGCATCCTAGAATGTATGAATCTTATGTTCAAGTGAAAACACGCTTTGGTAGTGATTATGCACAAAGGATTTTTAAAGAGAATGGAAAAATATTATTAAATGGGGGAAAGGTATGAACAACAAGGTCAGAAACGGAATCATATTCCTGGTGATTGTGGCATTATATGGTGGATTCTTACTATATGATACACATAAGCCACAAACTGGTTCTTCACCAGTTATTAAAGTACCTAAAGGTACTTTGGTACTAGATACTGGAATGGATCAGACAGCTACAAATCAGGCTATTTTAGAGGGTGTAAAAGCCACTGATAAGGAAGATGGCAACATTACTAAGAAAGTATTCGTACAGGGCATGAGTACTTTTGGTGAAGATGATGTACGAGTTGTTACTTTAGGTGTATTTGATAAAGATGATAACTACACTAAAGTAAAAAGAAAAATCAAATATACAAACTATAGTGCACCACAGTTATATCTTAATAAAGCATTAGTTTATTCTAAGGTTAACTCTAAAGCACAGTTTGCAGACTATATGAGTGCTTATAGTTGTGTTGATGGTGATTTAAGTTCTCAGGTTAAAGTAATCAGAGAATATGAACAGGATAAGAATCACTATGTTACATTTGCAGTGACTGATAGTACTGGTACTCAGTCATCTATCACATTGAAGGCATATCAGACTTCTAGAAAACAGACAGTCAATATTAACCTAGATACTTACTTATTGAGAGTGAAGGTTGGTACTGAAGTGAATGCGAAGAAACATATTGATTCTGTTACTATGGATGATATGGATTATTCAAGCTTAAAGAATCAGGTAGATATCAATACAGACTATGATAAGAATACACCTGGTACTTATGAATTTATTTATAGAGTAAAGACAAGTAATGATGACTATGGCTTAACTAAATTAGTTGTCATTGTAGAAGAGTAGGGAGGATATTATGGAAAACAATGTACAAAATGAAAATCTCCTTACTATAGTTAAATGTATTATTAAAGATATACTACAAAGATGGATCTTGATTGTTGCAGTCATGATTGTTTTTGGAAGTGTATTTGATTTTATGAAGACAGTCACTTATGTACCTCAATATGGTACAAGCATGACTGCAACACTTAGTGGTGGAGAAGATACTTTTAAGAATATTGATAAGGTTCAGAGTTATATCAATACATTAGATTATCTAATGAATAGTAATAATGCGAAATCTTATGTAAAGAAAAAGATGCCTATAAGTAAGACAACTTATAAGGCAGAAGTCACTTTAAAACAAGCAAATGTAGTTAAGATTAAAGTCACTGCAGATACTAAAAGAGAAGCCTATTTCTCTATTAAGTATTTAAATGATTGGTATAGAGAAAATACAGAACGTTATAGTTTCCCATACAATATTACTGTATTAAAGGAAAGTAAGTTCTCTACTAAACCAGTAAATCCAAATAGTCATATTAAGAACTTCTTGATTGGGGCAGTAGGATCTGGATTTGTATTATCTTGTTTATTTGGTTTATATTTCTTCTTAAGAGATACTATTAAGAGTGAAGAAGAAGTTGAAAATAAGCTAGATACAAGATTATATGCAAAGTTACCATTTGAAGTGAAAAAGAGAGAAGATGCAAGAAATAAGAAAGCGATTCTTATTACTTCATTAAAGACTAGTTTCTTCTTTAGAGAATCTATAAATAAGCTTAGAAGTAAGGTAGAAGCATCTAGTGATAAACATGGTTATAAGTCATTTATGATTACAAGTGCTTATGAAAATGAAGGTAAGTCTTCTGTGGCTGCAAACTTAGCTTTAGCGCTTGCGAAAAATGGCCGTAAAGTAGTCCTAGTGGACGCAGACTTTAATAAGCCAGCTGTATTCAAAATCTTTGATTTAGATGGCTCTAAGAGCTTAAATAAGGCTATTGAGGGTACTTCTAGCTGGAGAAGTCAGGTTGTAAGTGATCGTAGTGGTTTGGATCTATTACCATGTAGCCAGGATTCATTAAAATCTGAAATTCTTACTAATAGTAAGAAGTTAGATGAAATCATGAAGGAATTAAGAGAAGAATATGATTTTGTGATTGTCGATACTTGTCCTGCATACTTATTAAATGAACCTATGGCTATGAATGAACTTGTAGATGCAACTTTATTTATAGTAAGACAGGATTATGCAACAAGTGATGTTATTAATGAAACAGTAAAACGTTTAACTTATGTAAAAGATAACGTATTAGGTGTTGTATTTAAGAATGTTGTAAGTGAAGGTAATAAGGGAACTAGCAATTATAATAACCGCTATGGTTATAACAAATATAGAGTAAGGGGGGATAAATAATGGAATCAAATAATCAAGATGAAATGACGATTGATTTAGTTAAGTGCTTTGAAAATTTCCTCCGTGCATTTAAGAGAATGTGGAAGACAGTACTATTATTAGTACTTATTGGTATGGTTGCATTAGAGATGAAAGAAATTCTTTTCTTTAATACAACTTATACAAGTGAAGCGGTGTTTGTACCTTCTACTGAATTAACAGATACATATTATTATGATGAAACTCAGGCAAGTGGTACTAAAGCAACACTTGTAGATACATTTAATTCAATCCTTACTAGTAAGGAAATGAAGAATATCGTAAAGGATGTATTGAATGTTAATAAGATACCTGCAAAAATTTCAGCAACACAGATTGAAAATACAAATCTTGTTGTATTAAAAGTAACAGGTAAGAGTGCTCAGGATGCCTATAATGTTGCATCAGCTATTACTAATAACTGTGATACATTAACTAAGGATGCTATGCAAGATGTAAGTATTACATTATTAGATAAGCCTACAATGCCTCAAAAGGCTGATGCCTCACCAAGTTATTTACTAGCAGGATTAAAGGGTGGATTAATTGGACTTGGAGTAAGTGTTTTATTACTCATTGTAGTTGCTGTATTTAGAAGAACTATCTTAGATAAGAATGATGTGAGAGAAATTCTTGGTATGGATTATATTGCGAAAGTACCATTAGTAAAGAAGCGTCACTCTAATAATCCAGGTTTATTATTAAATGGTTCTGGTATTAAAGCTGATTTCAAACATTCTTTCCATAATATCAGAATTAAGATGGAACAGGATCATAGAAAAAACAAAAATTCAGTCTATATGATAACAAGTACTGTACCTAATGAAGGGAAAACAATGGTTTCTATTAATACAGCCATTACATTAGGACAGAAGGGTTATAAAGTATGTTTAGTTGATCTAGATATGAGAAATCCATCAGTTGAGAAGACAATGAGATATGCAAATATTCATAGAACATCACTAGACTATATTAAAGATGAAGATGTCAACCTAGAACAATGTATTGTTCATAAGGATGATATAGATATTGTATTTGGTAGTGATATTTCTGTTGATGGTTCAACTGAATTATCAAAACCAAGATTAGAAAACTTAATTGAAGAATTAAGAGAAGTATATGATTTTATTATCTTAGATGTTACACCTTTATATATGATGGAAGATGCATTGTTAGTCGCAAAGTATGCTGATAGTGCAGTTGTAGTCGTTAAGCAGGACTATGCAGAAGCAGGAGATATTCTAGATTCTGTAGATGAACTCCATGATACATTACCTCATATTGTAGGTGTGGTATTAAATAGTTATAAGAAGACATTCTATAGTTCAGAATCAACAGGTTATGGATACGGTTATGGCTATGGATATGGCTATGGTTATGGGAGAAGTAAGTAAGATTTAAGAAGGGAAATGAAAATGGGTAAAGGTTCAAAAAGAAAGTTCGAACATTGGCAGGTTGTTCGATTACTATTAATGGTCTATGACTTTGCGGCAGTTATAGTATCATTTGGTATTGCTTTATGGTTAAGATTTGACTGTAAAGTAACAAGTGTAGAACCACAATACTTAACAACTTATACAAAGACTATTATTATTTATGCTTTGTTCTGTTTAGTTGTATTCTGGTTCTTACGTTTATACAAGAGTATTTGGCGTTTTGCGAGTTATTCAGAGTTATTGAGAGTGATTCTTGCAACTGTAGTGACTGGTGTCATTTACACTGGTTCACTACTTATCTTTAACTTACATATGCCTGTCTCTTATTATGTGATTGGTATTACAGTACAGTTTATTGCGACATTAGGAATTCGTTTCTTCTATCGTTTTGTATTACTACTTCGTGGTAGAACAAACAATGAGGTACAGAAGAAGAATGTAATGATTATTGGGGCTGGATCTGCTGGTCAGATGTTATTTAGAGATATTAAACATGCTAAAGAAACAAATGAAACTGTTGCATGCTTTATCGATGATAACCCTAATAAATGGGATAGATACATTGATGATGTACCTGTATTTGGTAGTAGAGATCATATCCTAGAAGCAGTAGATAAGTTCAACATTGAGAAAATCTATGTTGCTGTACCTAGTGCTAATCCTCAGGATAAGAGAGATATTCTTAGAGTATGTAATGAAACTTCTTGTGAACTTATGAATCTACCTGGTATGTATCAGTTATATACTGGTCAGGTATCAGTAAGTAAGATGAAGAAGGTTCAGATTGAAGATTTATTAGGTCGTGATCCTATTAAGCCTAATATGGATGAAGTATTTGCGTATGTAAGAAACAAAGTCGTTCTTATTACTGGTGTTGGTTCTATTGGTTCAGAACTTGCGAGACAGATTGCATCACATAACCCTAAACAGTTAATTTTATTTGATGTATATGAAAACAATGCATATGATATTCAGTTAGAGTTAAGAAAGAAGTATCCAAACTTAGATCTAGTGACTCTTATTGGATCAGTAAGAGATAGTAGAAAGATGTTTGATCTTTTTAAGAAGTATAGACCTCAGATTGTATATCATGCAGCAGCACATAAGCATGTACCATTAATGGAAGATAGCCCATGTGAATCTATTAAGAATAATGCTATGGGTACTTATAAGACTGCTTATGCAGCTATGGTACATGGATGTGAAAAATTTGTATTGATTAGTACAGATAAAGCAGTTAACCCTACAAACATCATGGGTGCTTCTAAACGTTTATGTGAGATGATTATTCAGGCTTTTGCAGCTAAGATTAAAGAAGGTAAGGCTTATGAAATCCCTCAGTTATTTACTCATGAAAGGGATATGATTGAAAAACCTGAAATCAAAGAAGCATTAAAGACTACACAGACTGAGTTTGTAGCTGTACGTTTTGGTAATGTATTAGGAAGTAATGGTTCAGTTATTCCAATCTTTAAGAGACAGATTGAAGCAGGTGGACCAGTTACAGTTACACATCCTGATATTATCCGTTACTTTATGACTATTCCAGAAGCAGTAAGTTTAGTATTACTTGCTGGTACATATGCTCATGGAGGAGAAATCTTCGTATTAGATATGGGTGAACCAGTTAAGATTACTACTCTAGCTCGTAACTTAATTAGATTATCAGGTTATACACCTGATGTAGATATCAAGTTAGAATTTACAGGACTTAGACCAGGTGAAAAGCTTTATGAAGAAAAGCTTATGGCTGAAGAAGGTTTAAAGAAGACTAAGAATGATTTAATTCATATTGGTTGTCCTATTCCATTTGATATCAATGAGTTCTTAGGTGAGTTAGATGGATTACTTGATGCAGCATATAGAAATGAAGATGATATGAAAGAAAGAGTACAGAAGATTGTATCAACATATCATCCAGCATAACACATGTGTGTGGCACTTAGTGATAAGTGCCACCCCATGTATTTATTCATAGAGGAGGGAGAAAGATGGAAATGAATAAAAGAAAGATTCCTTTTAGTCCACCTGATATTTCTGAATTAGAAATAGAAGAAGTAGCAGAAGCACTTCGTTCTGGTTGGATTACTACAGGACCAAGAACTAAAGAATTAGAAAGAAGACTTGCTGAATATTGTCATACATCTAAAGTGGTATGTTTAAATTCTGCGACAGCAGCAGAAGAATTAAACCTTAGGGTATGTGGTATTCAAGAGGGCGATGAAGTGATTGTACCTGCTTATACTTATACAGCTTCAGCTTCAGCAGCAATTCATTGTGGTGCAAAAGTTATATTTGTAGATAGTCAGAAAGATAACTGTGAAATGGATTATGATAAGGTTGCAGAAGCAATTACTGAGAAGACTAAGGCTGTCGTGGCTGTAGATCTTGGTGGTGTTATTTGTGATTATGATAAGTTATATCAGGCTATTGAAAGTAAGAAGAACCTATTTACTCCTAGAAATGATAACACTTTAGGATCTAGAATACAGAAAACTCTTAATAGAGTTATGGTATTTGCGGATTGTGCTCATGCACTAGGTGCAGTAAGAAAAGGTAAGATGGCTGGTGAATGGGCTGATTTTAGTAGTTTTTCATTCCATGCAGTAAAGAACTTTACGACTGCAGAAGGTGGAGCAAGTACTTGGAAAGATATTCCTGGTATAGATAACGAAGAAGTATATAAGTTATTCCAGTTATATAGTTTACATGGACAGAATAAGGATGCATTAGCTAAGACACAGTTAGGTGCTTGGGAATATGATATTATTGGTCCTTGGTATAAGTGTAATATGACTGATATTATGGCAGCTATTGGATTACGTCAGTTAGATAGATATCCAGGAATGCTTGCAAGAAGAAGAGAAATCGTAAGTAAGTATGATGAAATGTGTGATGAGTTAGGTGTGAAACACTTAAATCATTGGGGTAAAGACTTTGAGTCTTCTAAACATTTATACTTAACTAGAATACCTGGTATTAGTGATGAACAGAGAAGAGAAATCATTATTAAACTAGCAGAACGTGGTGTGAATACAAATGTACACTATAAACCATTACCTATGATGACTGCATATAAAACCTTGGGGTGGGATATAAAAGATTTCCCTAATGCATATGCCTATTATGAAAATCTTATTACTTTACCTTTACATACTAAGTTAAGTGATGAAGATGTAGAGTATGTGATTGAAAACTTTAAAGAAGTTGTAAAGGAATATATGTAATGTTGAATAAATGGGAAACTTTACCTGAATATATGCAAAATGATGAAGTAAGAGTCTATTATGAAACATTGCAGAAGAAGAAAGTAAGTATGTTTCTTAAGAGAGTAATGGATTTATTAGGTGGTTTGATTCTACTTATTCTATTAGCTATTCCTATGATTATTATTTCTATTATGATTAAGTTAGATTCTGATGGTCCAGTATTTTACAGACAGGAAAGAGTTACGACTTATGGAAAACATTTCAAGATTCATAAATTTAGAACAATGGTTAGCAATGCAGATAAGATTGGTTCTACTGTAACAGTAGGGAATGATAGTCGTATTACTAAAGTAGGAGCAAAACTTCGAGGTTGTAGATTAGATGAGTTACCACAAGTATTAGATCTTATTTCTGGTAATATGAGTTTTGTAGGTACAAGACCTGAAGCAGTTAAATATGTTGAACAATATAAACCTGAATATATGGCTACATTATTATTACCTGCAGGTATTACTAGTGAAGCAAGTATTAGATATAAAGATGAAGCTGAACTATTAGATGCAGCTAGTGATGTAGACAAAACATATATAGAAGAAGTACTACCAGGTAAAATGAAATATAACTTGGATAGTATTAAGAACTTCTCGTTTTTTGGGGATATAGCAACAATGTTTAGAACTGTGTTAGCTGTATTAGGAAAGGACTATGAGTAAGGAGGGGAAGAATGGTTACTATAAGAGAAGTAAAGTCAAATGAAAAAGAATTGATCAATGAAATAGTAACAATCCATTTGAATACATTTACTGGATTTTTCCTTACTTTCATGGGTCGTGGCTTTTTAAAACAGATGTATCAGTCATATTGTGATTATGATGAATCTGGTTTATTAGTAGCTGAAGAAGGTGGAAAAGCTTTAGGATTCTTAGCTTTTTCATCTAACTTTAGTGGATTATATAAGTTTATGATTAAAACTCGTTTGATTCAGTTTGGTTGGTATAGTATTGGAGCATTCTTTAGAAGACCTTCAGCATTTATGCATATTATTAGTGCTTTCTTAAAGCCTGGAGAAGCTAAACGTGAAGAAAAGTATGTTGAACTTTCTTCAATAGGTGTTGATCCTAATGTGAAATCAAAGGGTATTGGTTCTAAGTTAATTGATGCACTTAAGGATAACGTTGATTTTGACAAATATGCATATATTAATTTAGAAACTGATGCAGTTGATAATGAAGGTGCAATTCATTTTTATGAGAAAAATGGATTTGTGAGAGAAAGAATGTTTGAGACTGATGAAGGACGAAAGATGTACGAGTATAGATTTGTAGGAGAAAAGAAATGAATATATTATATTTTGCTTCAGTTGATTTTTATCAAAAACCAAATCCTTCATTTCATTTAATGCATTCAATGATTACTGATTTATTGGAAAGTAAAAACAAGATAAATTATGTTGGATTAGCTTTAGAAGGAATCGAACAACATATACCAATAGAATTCATCAATAATCCTAATTTTTCGTATAATCTTATAGATATGCCAAATACAAAAAAATCTAGCTTTGTTAAAAGATATATAGATGGTATAAAATATGCAGTTGCCGCAAAAAAACATATAAAAAAGATGATTAATGATAGTGATGTAATTTTTATTCAATCATCTCCAACAGCACTATATAACATTTCCGTTGTAAAAAGATTTGCTAAAGACAGTAAAAAAATCATATACAATGTACAGGATATGTTTCCAGGAAGTAGCATTGCAAGTGGTGTAATGCCACAAAAATGGATGCAAATAGTATTCTCATCACTTCAGAAAATAGCATATAGAAAATCAGATATTATTGTAGCAATTTCTGATGATATGAAGGATAAACTAATTGAACAAGGTGTTCCAAATGAAAAAATTGAAGTTATTGTCAATTGGTTTGATGATAGAACAGTTTCAGAAGTCTCATGGGATAAAAATAGATTTGTAAAAATTGCAAATATGGATAAAGAACACTTCTATGTGCAATATGCAGGAACAATGGGATATGTATTTGATTATCATATGATAATTAAAGTTGCAGAAATTTTACAAGATGATAGTAAAATCATTTTCCAAATGATTGGAGAAGGCAGTCAAAAGCAAGAGTTCGTAAAAACTGTAAAAGAAAAACAATTAAACAATATTGTTTTTTTACCACTCCAGCCACAAGATATGGTTTCTGATGTTTATAGTGCATGTTCTACTTGCATTATTCCATTAAAACATGGTGTGATTGGTAATTCAGTTCCTAGTAAAGCAGGATTACTTATGGCATGCAAAAGATCAATAGTCACTTCAACTGATAAGGGATCTAAATATAATTCTATGATTAAAGATAATGGAATTGGTTTTGCTTTTGGTGATAATGAACCTGAAAAAATGGCTGAAGCTATCTTAAAACTTAGTGAAAATACTGAACTATGTAAACATATGGGAATAAAAGGATATGAGTTTGGACATAAATTATACTCTCGAGCAGAAAATATGAAAAAGTATCTAGATTTATTTGAGCGTATGTTAAGCGAAGGAGGAAGATTATGAGCAAAAAACTTATAAAAATAGGTGTTTGGGGACAGTATGGTGATGGTGGTCCAATTGCTGACGGACAAGCAGTAAGAACAACTATCACTACTCAAGAATTAATAAAAAAATATGGAGAATCTGAAGTATGTATTTTAAATACCAATGCATGGAGAAAACATCCAATTAAGTTTTTCCTAGATACGGTAAGTTTATTAAAAAAATGTGAAAACGTAGTCATACTGCCAGCTGATAATGGACTTAAAATAGTTGCACCAATTTATGATTTATTTAACAAAATGTATAATCGTAAATTGTTTTATATTGTAATTGGAGGTTTTTTACCAGCCTTTTTAAAGAAAAATCCTTCGTATATTAAAATGTTAAATAAATACCAAAAACTATTTGTTCAGACTCCGAATTTAAAAAATGATTTGTATGATTCAGGAATAAAAAATATTGAAATGATGACAAATTTTAAATTACAAGAAATTAGAAATATCGAAGATATTCATCTTAATGAAAATGAGAATCTAAACTTGTGTATTATGTCTCGTCTTACTAAAGATAAAGGTATTGAGGATGCAATTGAGGCTATTAATATTGTTAATTCTACCCTGAGAGGTCAAAAAATTCATTTAGATTTATATGGAATTGTTCCAGATTACTATAAAGAGAGATTCGGAGAGATTATTGCAAATAATTCAAATATAGTCACATATAAGGGAGTTGCAAACTACAACGAAACCGCTTCAGTTTTAAAAAATTATTTTGCTATGCTTTTTGCAACATACTTCCATGGCGAAGGGTTTGCAGGTTGTCTAATAGATGCTTTTTTTGCAGGTATACCAGTCATTGCCACTGATTGGTTATATAACAAAGATGTTATTAAAAATCAAATAAATGGATTATTAGTACCAGCAAAAAATCCGGCTGAGCTTGCAAATGCTATACTTAAACTTTATAACGATAGAGAATTGGCTTTAAAGATGTCTATAAATAACATTGAAGAGGCTAAAAAGTATACTGCGGATCAAGTATTGGATGGTCTTTACAGATATCTTGATAAGTAAAGGAGGCACTAATGAATAGAAAATTTGAGTATGTAATACGTATAATTATAAATTTTATCAGATTCTTCTTATTGAAATTGGTTCATTGGAAAAAGATTAAATATTCAAAAAAATTGTTAGTCAGCCCTAAGGCAGATATTTGTATTATTAACAAAGGAACCATAGAACTTGGAAATATGTGTAATTTAGAAAAAAATACACAAATTAGATCTAATGGTGGAAATATATTTATTGGCAACAATGTGTATGTAAATAGAAACTGTAATATTGTATCACACAAATCTATTATCATTGAAAATAATGTTACGATTGGACCGAATGTTTGTATATATGATCATGACCATAATTATAAAAGTGATAAAAACGAGAAACAATATATATCAAATGAAATAGTTATAGGTCACGATACTTGGATTGGAGCAAGTTGTATTATTACAAAAGGCGTTAAAATCGGTGCAAATTGTGTAATAGCTGCGGGTACTATTGTTACAAAGGATGTTCCAAGTAATGTAATATTAAGATCTAAATGTGAATATATCATTAAGAAAATAGAGGACTAATTATGAAGAAAGCAATAATAATTACAGAAAATAATTATCCTGAGGGTGATGCGGGTGCAGTGCGTCAGCATGCATTTGCTAAAATGCTTTCTGAGATGGATTATGATGTTTTGGTTATAGGATATGGAAAGCCAACTAAAGGGAATGTTGAAATTTATGATGGAATTAAATATATTTCCTTCAGAGAAAATAGTAATAATAAAGCATTTAGAATATGTAATAGAATGATGTTTGGTAATAAGTTTTATAAATATATCATCAAAAATTATCTGGAATTAGATTTATTGTTTGTGGTTGATTTGATGCCTAATGCATTTAAGAAAATCATTAAATTAAAAAAGAAATATAACTGCACTTTAATTCATGATTCAGTTGAATGGTATTCCAAAGAGGAATTTAAATTTGGTAAATATGACATAGCATATAAACGTAAAGATTTTACAAATACTAAAGTAATAAATGAAAATTGGAATGTTATTGCTATTAGTACATATCTTAAAAAGCATTTTCAGAAGTTAGCTAATAAAACCATTCGAATTCCTGTAATTATGGATATTAAAAAAATTGATTTTAGAATAAAGGTTAAACCGAATGATAAAATTGTCTTTTCATATGCTGGTGGACCAGGAAAAAAAGACTTCTTAAGAGAAATAATAAATGGGTTTGCTCTTTTAAATTCTAATGAACTAAAAAAAATAGAAATAAATATTATAGGTGTTAATAAACAACAATTAATTAATTTATGTGAAGTGGATGAGAAGGCGATTGATGCATTAGGCACATGTTTAAAGATTCATGGTAGAGTAGAGAGAAGTAAAGCCGTTGATTATATTAAAAATTCTGATTATTCTTTGCTGATAAGAGATGAAAATTTACGTTATGCTAAAGCAGGTTTTCCGACTAAAATTGTTGAGAGTTTAGCTTGTGGAACACCGCCTTTATGCAATTATTCTTCAGATTTAGAACTATATTTAGAAGATAAGAAGAATTCAATAATTGCAAATGGACATACTTCAAGAGATGTTTATGAAGCAGTAAAAAAAGCTTTGCTCATTACTAATGAAAATGATCGTTCCTTAATGAGAGAAAATTCAAGAAAACTGGCCTTGTCATCTTTTGATTATTCAGTGTATAAAGATATACTTTCATCTATTTGCAAGTAAAGATACATAATTATGAAAAGAAGGGAGTGATTAGAAAACAGTGTTAAATCTTTCTAAAATAAATAAATATTTATTATTGGTATGGATAATTATCTTATCAGGTGTTTGGTCAATTAGTGTCCCTCCTTTATTAACAATTGTCTTGAATTTTACACTATCTATATACATGTTAATAAAATTATGTAGCATAAAAGAAAAAAGAGGAACACCAATTATTATACTATTTGTTATATTGTTATCTTTTACATTTTTTCTAAATTGCGACTTTTCATCATGGATGTCTTATGCTTTCATAATTTGCTTTTGCATCATGGGGCTTTATATTAGTGCTTTTTGGAAAGAAGGTGAATTTTTAGATAAATATTCGAATATTATGACAATTATAGTTGTAATATCATTAATCATGTATTGTTTTAGAAGCTTCCTAGCGACACATCAAACAGGATTTCCCATAATCCAAGGACAAGCAGTTTCTTATACAAATTATTTTATGTATTTATATTGCCGCGAGTTACCAGATCGTAATTGTGCAATATTTTGGGAACCAGGAGCATTTGCTGTATTTATAGGTATAGCATTATTTTATATCTTGGTTACAAATAAAAAGAATAAATTATTAAGGATTTTCTTGTTTGTTATTGCCTTGTTAACAACTCAATCAACATTAGCGTATACAATTATTTTATTTGCAATATTAATGTCTTTGACAATGCACACTGATAAAGGTGGATTTTTGCAAAAGATGGTTATTGGTATCTTATCCACTTTTATAGTTTTAATTATTATGAATGAGTTTGGTATTTTTCAGAATATTCAAGAAAAATTATTTACTGGAATCCAAACCAATGCATCTAGTCGAGCCAGAAACGTAGCCCAAATGATTGATCTGTTTATAGCAACTAAATCGCCCGTAGTAGGAGTAGGGTTTAATGGATATTTTGAACAAGTACATTCTATTGGTACGTTGTTTGGTCAAAAGTGGACTATGGCGGCAAATACCTTTACTTTTATGGCTGCAATATTTGGTATTCCATATGTATTAATTAGTGTTAATGGAATTATTAAAATATACCCTAAAAATACAAATGTGATGTTCAAGATTGTTAGCTCTTGTTTTTGGATTTGGTTATTTGTCACTCAAAATTTTGTTCAAAAACCAATATTCTACTGTCTGATTTTTTTAGGATATATGGCTAGTGCTTTTGAAAAAGGAGGTTAATATTAATGAATAGAAGTTTTGATATTCCAGTTGTTTTGTTTTTATTCAAAAGATCTGATACTGTTTTAAGAATAGTTCAGGTTCTTTCTAAAATAAAACCTAGAAAGATATATCTTTTGTCAGATCAAGGAAGAAACGAAGAAGAAATACAAATTGTAGAACAAACCAGAGAGGCAATAGAAAAAAGTATTGACTGGGATTGTGAAGTAATAAAAAACTATGCAATAGAGAATCGTGGAGTGTATAGAAATATAGGAGAAGGCGCAAGATGGGTTTTTCAAAATGAAGAACATGCCATATTTCTAGAAGATGACAATCTTCCAGAAATAAGTTTTTTCCAATATTGTGAAGAGTTGTTAGAAAAGTATAAGAAAAATCAAAAGATTTTATGGATATGTGGGACTAACTATTTAGGAGAATATGATTCAGAATATAGTTATATGTTTACACAACATTTATTGCCATGTGGATGGGCATCGTGGTCAGATAAATTTTTAAAGTATTATGATGGTGAAATGTTAACTTATAAAGATTCTTCAAAAATGGAAAAATTTTGCAAATCTTATAAATCAAGGGATTTATTGCATCAAAGATTGGAAAGTTTAAATGGAGAATATCGACGTAAGGGAGAAAATAACAGTTTTAAATCATGGGACTATCAAATGTTATTTTCAATACGAAGTAATGAGATGTATGGTATTTCACCAATATATAACCAAATAAAGAACATTGGTGCAGATCAATTTTCAATTCATGGTGGAACTAGTTTAGATAAAACTATGACTAAAAGATTTTGTGAAATACCTACTAAGGAATTGGTATTTCCATTAAAACACCCAACGGAAATAAAGATTGATGAAAATTATGAAAAATTAATAAGTAAAATTATTTTGCTACCATTAGATATGAGAATTAAATTAAGGGTTAATTTATTTATTAAAAAGTTATTACATATAGATCCTTATTCAAGTTTATCTGATGAATTAAAAAAAAGATTAAATAAAAAGTAGAAACAATTAGGAGGAATAAAAAATGTCATTATTTAAAGGAAAAACATTAATGATCACTGGAGGAACAGGATCATTCGGAAACGTAGTATTAAATCGTTTCCTTAAAACAGATATCGGAGAAATTCGTGTATTCTCAAGAGATGAGAAGAAGCAGGATGATATGCGTCATGACTTCCAGGTAAGAATGCCTGAAGTTGCTGATAAGATCAAATTCTACATCGGAGATGTAAGAGACTTACAGTCATGTAAGAACGCTATGCATGGAGTAGACTACATCTTCCATGCAGCTGCATTAAAGCAGGTTCCATCATGTGAATTCTTCCCAATGGAGGCAGTAAAGACAAACATCATCGGTACTGATAACGTTTTGACTGCAGCTATTGAAGAAGGTGTAGAAGCAGTTATCTGTCTATCAACAGATAAGGCTGCTTATCCAATCAACGCTATGGGTAAATCTAAATCATTAGAAGAATCTGTAGCTATTGCAAAGTCAAGATACAGTGGTAAGACTAAGATCTGCTGTACTAGATATGGCAACGTAATGTGTTCTAGAGGATCAGTTATTCCTCTATGGATTGACCAGATTAAGGCAGGTAACCCAATCACAGTTACTGAACCTAATATGACAAGATTTATCATGTCACTAGAAGAAGCAGTAGACTTAGTACTATATGCATTTGAACATGGAGAAAACGGTGATCTACTAATCATGAAGGCACCTGCATGTTCAATTGGATTACAGGCAGAAGCAGTATGTGAAATGTTTGGTGGAAACAAGGATGATATCAAGGTCATTGGTATTCGTCATGGTGAGAAGATGTATGAAACATTACTTACTAATGAAGAGTGTGCTAAGGCTATCGATCTAGGAGGATTCTATCGTGTTCCTGCTGATAATCGTGGCTTGAATTATGACAAGTACTTCAAAGATGGTGATGCTGAAAGAAATAAATTAACTGAATTTAACTCAAACAACACTAAGCTATTAAACAAGGAAGAAATCATTGAAAAGATGATGCAGCTTGACTATATCAAGGGAAGACTTGCAGAAGAATAAATATTAATATATAGGAGGCACTATTTTTGAAGAGAATAACAAACAAAATTAAAAATATTCCCATAGGTGCAAAGTCAGCTGTTGTTTATACCATTTCTTCTGTTTTCACTCGCGGATTAGCCATTATTTCTGTTCCAATTTTCACAAGATTAATGACAACTGATCAAATAGGAGTGGTTAACATTTATAATTCTTGGTATTCATTGATTAGTGCTTTTGCAACACTTTCGCTGACATCTGGAGGATTTGCGGTGGCTATGAAAGATTACTCAGATAGAAGAGATGAGTATGAATCCTCAATTTTAACATTAACATCTATAGTGGCAATTGTAATAGCTTTAATATATGCAATTGCTCCAATGTTTTGGCAGAAAATGCTAGGTTTGCCTAATGCTTTGATAATTCTTATGTTGATTGGGTTTCTTTTTGCACCAGCTAGAGATTTTTGGCTTTCTAGACAAAGATATGAATATAAGTATAAATTAGCAGGAGCAGTTTCTGTATTAACAGCTATTGTAGCAACATTTGCATCAATATTTGCTGTTATATTTGTAAGTAATAGACACTTTGAAGAAACATCCTTGGTACGACTATTCTCTAACTATATTATCATTTATGGTGTTGCAGCAGTCATATGGATATATATACTACTAAAAGGGAAAAAATTCTATTGTAAAGAGTATTGGAAAATGTCTCTTGCAATAAGTATTCCTCTTATTGGGTATAATATTGCTGGACAAGTTTTAAATGTATCAGATAGAATGATGATTGGGCGCTTAGTAAATAATAGTGCAGTTGGCATATATGGTACATTATATACAGTAAGTTCGCTCTCTTTATTAGTTTGGCAAGCAATTAATGCGTCATTCGTTCCATATTTATTTCAAAATATCGATAAAAAGGAACATAATATAAAGCAGATTTCTAATATGCTTTTAGAAGCTTACGCAGTGATAGCTGTATTATTAACTTTCTTTGCTCCAGAAATAGTAAAGATATTAGCAACTAAGGAGTATTATGAAGCTATTTATATTATGCCTTCTATCGCGGCTGGTGTTTTCTTTACATCATATGCAAATCTTTATTCTAACATAGCTGTTTATTATAAAGAATCTAAATATGTGATGTATCCAGCTATAGTAGCAGCTATACTTAATTTAGTGTTAAATTATGTATTTATTAAAATGTTTGGATATATGGCAGCTGCATATACTACATTATTTTCTTATATCATTTTAGCAATCCTACAAGTAATCTGGAGTGCAAAAGTATGTAAAGAAAATAATAACGAAATTAATAACATTTACGATAACAAAAGAATGTTGCTGTTAGCTATTGTTACAACTGTAGTATCATTAATGGCTATTCCATTATATTCAAATACTTTTGTTAGATATTTATTTATTGCTATAGGGATTGTAGTGGCTTCTATTATAGTTAGAAGATTATTAAAAAGCGAAATGTTAAAAAAATAAGTTTTAATTAAATTAAGGAGATGTTATAGGTGTCAAGAAAGCTAATTATATTAGGCTCAGGAGGATATGGAAGAACAGTATATGATGTTGCTGAACAGTTAGGATATTCAATTACTGTTCTTGATGACTCCGATAAAGGACATCCTCTTGATTCATTTTCTCACTATATAAGTGATGATACTCAATTCATTCCTGCATTTGGAAACAATGAATTCCGTCTTGGCTGGCTTGAAAGAATAGAGAAAGCAGGTGGCAAGCCTGCCACTCTGGTTCATCCATCTGCTTATATATCACCAAGAGCACATGTCTCTGAAGGATGTGTTGTACTTCCCGGTGCTATCATTAATGCTGGAACCAGGATAGGAAAAGGATGTATCATTAATCTAGGTGCTACAGTAGATCATGATGTCCTTGTAGAAGATGGCGTACATCTATGTATAAGATGCATTATTAAGGGTGAAAACAGAATTTCACGCTGTGAGAAGATAGAGGCAGGAGAAATCATAGAACGAGCTACAAGGAAGTAGCTTTCTTAAGGGAGAGATATTGTAATGGTAGAACATAAATTTAAATGGAAGAATGACGTCCGTACAAAGGTGATGATTGGATGTGGAACACGTCCAGAAATCATCCGTCTTGCAGCTGTCATCAAGAGATGCAGAGAGTACTTTGACTGCTGTGTCGTATACTACAACCAGAACTGGGATAGAAACCTTTCTACAGTATTCTGGGAAGACTTTGAACTGAAGAATACATTCGGAGAATTTGGACCAGATATCCTTGTGCCGGTAGTAGGAGAGAATCTAGGTGTTACCTGTGGTAACATTCTAGGCAGAAGCTATGAATTATTAAGTGAACTACAGCCAGATGGATATCTTGTGCTAGGAGATACAAACTCATGTCTATCTGCAATCTCTGCAAAGAGATTACATATTCCACTATTTCATATGGAAGCAGGAAACAGATGCAAGGATGAATGTCTTCCAGAAGAGACTAATAGACGTATTGTAGACGTCATTTCAGATGTAAACTTATGCTACTCTGAATTCGCACGTAAGTATCTGGCTGATACAGGACTTCCGAAGGAAAGAACATATATGACAGGTTCTCCAATGGCAGAAGTATTACGTATGAATCTGGATAAGATCCAGAAGAGTGACGTTCTAGAAAGACTAGGATTAGAAAAGGATAAGTATATCTTATTATCAGCACATCGTGAAGAGAACATCGATTCTGAAAAGAACTTCCTTAGCCTCTTCACTGCAATCAATGCATTAGCTGAAAAGTATGATATGCCAATCTTATACTCTTGTCATCCAAGATCAAAGAACCGTCTAGAAAAGAGCGGATTCAAGCTTGATCCAAGAGTAAGAGTCAATGAACCACTAGGCTTCAATGACTACAATAAATTACAGATGAATGCATTAGCTATCGTATCTGATTCAGGTACATTACCAGAAGAAAGCTCATTCTATCTATCAATTGGTCATCCAATCGCTGCTGTATGTATTAGAACAAGTACAGAAAGACCAGAAGCATTGGAAGCAGGGGATTTCATCCTAGCCGGTATCACTACCAAGGAGCTTCTTAACGCGACAGATATGGCCATTGAGATGAAACAAAAAGGTGTGCTAGGCAAGCCATGTCCTGACTATGTAGATGAGACAGTATCCATGAAGGTGGTACGCATCATCCAGGGCTATGTGAACGTAGTAAACAAGATGGTCTGGAGAAAGGACCAGTAAAATAACAAGGGCAGGTGCTTTATATAAACTGCACCTGCCCATAAATCATAGAAGGGAGATATTAATATGAATATACTAGTTACCGGTGCAAAGGGAATGGTAGGAACTGCACTTGTAAATAACCTAAAGAATATAAGAGACGGTAAGAACAGAACTAGAGATATAGAAATCAATGAAATTTATGAATATGATATCGATAGTACAGAAGAACAGTTAGATGAATACTGTGCCAAGGCAGATTTCGTATTCAATCTAGCAGGAGTGAATCGTCCTGAGAATACAGAAGACTTCATGAAAGGAAACTTCGGCTTTGCATCAAAGCTTCTAGACACATTAAAGAAGCACAGCAACAAGGCACCAATCATGCTTTCATCTTCAGTACAGGCTACACTTGCAGGAAGATTTGGAAACAGCGAATATGGAAGAAGCAAGAAGGCAGGAGAGGAGCTCTTCTTTGAGTACAGTGAAGAATCAGGAGCACCTGTCTATGTATATAGATTTGTGAATCTTATGGGGCACAGCCGTCCTAAATACAATTCAGCCATCTCTACATTCTGCTGGGCAGTAGCGAATGATGAAGAATTTACAGTCAATGACAGAAGAACTGAACTAGAAGTAATATATATTGATGACTTAGTAGAAGGCATGTTTGATCTTCTAGAAGGCAAGGAAAAGCACTGTGAGTTTGATGGAGTAGATACAGTACTTGATGATAATGGACGCTATTGCTGTGTACCAGTTACGCATAAGGCAACACTAGGTGAGATTGTAGATTTACTAGAAGAATTCAAGTCACAGCCTGTATCACTCATGATGCCTAAGTGTCCTGATGGATCATTTGCGAAGAAACTCTTCAGTCTATATCTCAGCTATCTTCCTACAGAAAAGTTCAAGTATGCAATGAAGATGAACTGTGATGAGAGAGGTTCATTCACTGAACTAGTACATACAGAAGACTGCGGTCAGGTAAGCATCAACATCAGCAAGCCAGGCATCACAAAAGGACAGCACTGGCATAACAGCAAGTGGGAGCAGTTCATAGTAGTACATGGACATGGAATCATTCAAGAACGTAACATCAATACTGGAGAGACAGTAGAATTTGAAGTATCAGGAGATAAAATTGAAGCAATCTATATGATTCCAGGATGGACTCACAACATCATCAATCTATCTGATACAGAAGATTTAGTTACAGTCATGACGTGTAATGAAATCTTTGATTCAGGACATCCTGATACATTCTTTGAGAAAGTTTAAAAACAAGAAATCATGATTTTATAAATTAAATAAGTATGATGATATGAGAAGGATAGAACATTCATTAGAATTGTTTTATCTTTTTTCATTCCCTTTTTTATTGGATTCAAATTTATGGTTTATTATTGTAACATGGAAAGAATTGATTTGCGCTTTTTATAGAAAGCGTTTAACACATTTTGAATTAATCATATTATTTTCACATATATAGCTAAATTATACATAAAACGAGTAAAAAGCACAAAAGTGGCACGAAAAGCGTACTTTTTGTACAACGAGATAGTTTTAATAAAAACAATTAAATAGATATTTATATTCGCGGAAAATTATAACATTTTCCGCTTTTTTTTTGAAGTTTTTTTGTAACTAAAAGTACACTTTGCAGACCGTTTAAAAGCGATATTTATAACCTTATTTATATTCAAAGTTATTTCATACGCTCTCATTAAGAATTTTAGTAGGTAATAACTAACAAGATGAAAGGAGTTTTGAATAATGATTAAGTTATATTCTCACAATCAAAAAGCATATGACTTAGCAGTTAATGTGCTTAAAGATACTAAAAAAGCAGCCATTGTTCATCCAACAGGAACAGGAAAATCATTTATCGCATTTAAACTATGCGAAGATCATCCTGATAAGACTATCTGTTGGTTATCTCCTTCAGAATATATCTTTTCTACACAATTAGAAAATTTAAATCAAGCAACTAATGGGTATAAACCAAACAATATTGTTTTCTTTACTTATGCCAAACTTATGGGCATGAGTAAAGAAGATATACAAGCAATACATCCTGATTATATTATACTTGATGAATATCACAGAGCAGGAGCTACATTCTGGCAAAAGGGTGTAGAACAGCTTTTATTTACTTATTCAGATATTCCAGTCTTAGGATTATCTGCAACCAATATTCGTTATCTAGATAGTCAAAGAGATATGGCTCAGGAATTATTTGATGGTAACATAGCCTCTCAAATGAGTTTAGGTGAAGCAATAGTACGTGGAATATTGAACCCACCTAAATACGTATTATCAATGTATTATTATCAGAACACATTAGAAAAATACGAAATAAGAGTTAAGAAGACAAAAAGTAAAGTCGTTAGAGATCAAGCTGAAAAGTATTTAGATGAATTAAAAAGAGCGTTAGAAAATGCAGATGGATTAGATGAGATATTCGAAAAACATATGACTGATCCACATGGCAAATACATAGTATTCTGTTCCAATAAGGAACATATGGATCAGATGATGAAACACAAGGAGTGGTTTTCTAAGGTAGACAAAGAACCACATATGTATTCTGTATATTCAAGTGATCCAGGAGCAGACAAAGCATTTAAGGACTTCAAAGAAGATAATGATAATAAGCACTTAAGACTTCTCTACTGTATTGATGCATTAAATGAAGGAATTCATGTTGATGATATTAGTGGAGTTATCCTATTAAGACCTACTGTATCACCAATAGTCTATAAACAGCAGATTGGTAGAGCGTTATCTGCAAGCAAGAAGACAAATGCAGTAATATTCGATATCGTTTTGAACATTGAAAATCTTTATAGTATTGATTCAATCAAAGAAGAAATGGAAGTAGCAATTTCTTACTATCGTTCTCTAGGAGAAAATGAACAGGTCATCAATGAGAAGTTCAAAGTTATAGATGAGGTAAGAAATTGTAAAGAATTATTTGAGAAACTCAATGATACATTAACTGCAACCTGGGACATGTATTATGAATGTGCTCAAAAATATTTCAACGATAATGGAAACTTAGAAATACCAGCTAGATACATTACCGAAGAAGGTTATGCATTAGGTAGTTGGATAGCTAATCAGAAAGCTATTCGCAAAGGTACGATTAATGGTAAACTAACTGAAAATCAAATCAACAAATTAGATAGTATTCATATGATTTGGGAAGATTACAACGATCTTAACTGGTCTAAGCACTATCATGCAGCTAAACAGTATTATAAAGAACATGGAAATTTAGAAGTACCTTCGCGATATGTGAATGATGACGGAGTATCTTTAGGAAGATGGATTAGTTCAGTGAGAAGATGGTATAACTCAGGTGCACATAAAAAATACTTACAAAATGATAGAGTTAAGCAGTTAGAAGATATTGGGATGATTTGGAATGCAATGGATAATTCTTGGAAACAAAATTTGAAATTAGCTGAACAATATTATAGAGAGCATAGAAATCTAGATGTTCCATCAAATTACAAAACTAAAGATGGTACACATTTAGGAAGTTGGATTGGTAGACAAAAACAACTTCGTAGAACTAATTCTTTATCCAATGATCAAATCAAGAAACTAAATTCTATAGGTATGGATTGGATGGATAGAGTTGATCGTATATGGGAAAAGGGATTTTTGGAAGCTAAGAAATATTATGAAACATATGGAGATTTAAATGTTCCTGTTAAATATGAAACAGATAATCTTTTTTCTTTAGGCACATGGATTCAAAGACAAAGAAACCTTTATCAGAAAAATAGGATTTGTGATGATCGAATTAAAAGACTTACAGATATAGGTATGAAATGGAGTCTAGATAATTGGAAATCTCGTTTTAACTTAGTTAAACAATATTATGAAGAACATGGAAATATTAATATTTCTCAAAAGGAAGTTATCCAAGGTGTATGGCTGGGTAAGTGGATTGTATCTCAAAAGAAAGCCATGGAAGAAGGAAAACTAACTAATGAGCAAATAGAGATGTTAAAAACACTTCCTATGGAAGAGGTTGGAAGGAAAGACAACCTTTGGTGGTCTATGTATGAAGAAGCCAGAAAGTATTATCTCAAGTTTGGTCATCTCAATGTTCCAATGAACTATCTCACATCTAGTGGAAAGAAACTTTCTGACTGGATCATTCGTCAGAGAAGAAACTATAAGCTAGGTAAGATGCCATTAGAACATAAAGAGAGACTAGATGATATTGGTTTTGTTTGGGATATAAAGGGCAACTTAAATAGCGATTATGATTATAAAGAAGTTGGAAATCTACTTAGACATAGAGATCTCTTACAGAAAGTCAAGTCTAGTTGAGATTTTAAAGGAGGAAGTATGAATAAAAATTTATTAATAGTGGGTGCTGGTATATATAGCATGGTTGCTAGAGATATCGCAAGAGAAATGAACTGCTTTGAAAAAATAGACTTTGTAGATGATGAAAAAGAGCAAACACCTGATGGAAATAAGGTAATAGGCAAGATTTCTGATTTAGAGAAGTTAACAGTAGAATACAGCAATATCATTATTGCTATTGGAAATCCTAAAGTAAGAATGGCGCTTATAAAAAGAATCACAGAAGAAATGCCTTATAGAATAGTAGTTCTTACCTCTCCAAGAGCATATATTGCCCCATCTGTACAGATTGGAAAGGGTTCTATTATTGAACCGATGGCAGTGATTCATGCTGGTTCTGCATTACAGGAAGGATGTTTTATTTCAGCAGGAGCTGTAGTAAATCATGGAAGCATGTGCGCAAGTGGAGTGCATGTTGATTGTAATGCTGTTGTTGCAGGAGGAACATTTGTTCCTGCATGTACAAAAGTAGAAAGCTGTATTGTATTTAGTAAAGATAAAAGTTTATCTTTGAATGCTTTAAACAGAGAACTTTAAAAAGGCAGGTAACAAGATAATGAACTATTATGTTTTGTTCTGTCAAAGTTTAAAGATAGAAAAGCTTTATCAGATATTCAATCTCAAAAAAGATACTAAAGCTTTCATACCAAAAATGGAAAAGTATATACGTTCTAAGGATAAAATTATTATCCAGAGTATGTTTCCAGGATATCTCTTTATTAAGACAAATATGGATCAGACAGAGTTTGATACACTTCTTTTATTAATGAAAGAAGAAAGAGATGGAGTCATCAGAGAATTAAAAAAAGAAGAAGTATCAGCACTAACAAAAGAAGAAATAAAACTTCTAGATATCCTTTTGAATGAACAATATGTATTGGTGATGTCAAAAGGATATAAGGTCAATGGAAGAACAAAAATCATTGAAGGACCATTAAAAGAATTAGAAGAATATATAGTTGCAGTAGATAAGAAAAGTCATGAAGCAGTATTGAATATAGAATTTTTAAACAAGAAATTAAAAGCGGGAATTGAAATGCAAAATAATGAAGTATAGCGTAGGGGGAGCCGCCTATACATCTTATTTGAATATAGTTTACCCAGTCCAATATAAGCACTTATTGGATAGGCAAACTATATTCTTTTTTATTAGGGAGGGGATAAATTGAATAAACTGATTATTATTGGTGCAGGTGGACATGGTAGATGTTGTTTAGATATTGCGAGAGAAAAATATGATGAAATTATATTTTTAGATGATGGATTAGTAGGTCAAGCGGTAAATGATTGTAAAGTTGTTGGAAAGATAAATGAAATGAAGCAATTATTTCCTGAATACTTAGATATATTTATTGCTGTAGGAAATAATGCTTTTAGAAAACAATTATACAATCAAGCAAAAGACATAGGCTATAACATCATTACATTAATAAGCAATAAAGCAACAGTATCCAAATATGCAACAATCAAACAAGGGAGTGTCATCTTTCCTCATGCAGTCATAGAACCAAATGCAAGGATTGGAAATGACTGTATTATTTGTGCAAATGCAACTGTCAATCATGATGCAATCATTCATGATGATTGTCTCATTTATTCAAATACAGTGATTCGTCCTAATGTCATTATTCATGAACTTACAAGAATAGGAAGTAACTGTACAATTACCTTTGGAAAAGAAATTAAAGAAGGTAGTGATATTACAGATGGGGAGGTAGTTATTTAATGTATAAGAATAAGATAAAAAGAATCATAGATTTTATACTAGCATTAGGTGGACTTATCGTACTAAGTCCTGTTTTTATAATTCTATGTATCTGGATTAAACTGGATAGTAAAGGACCGATACTATTCAAACAAAAAAGAGTAGGAATCAATAAGACATATTTTAATATCTACAAATTTAGAACAATGTATATTGATACGCCAAAAGATATGCCAACACATATGTTATCAAATCCGGATCAATATATAACAAAATCAGGGAAATTTCTAAGAAAAACATCTTTAGATGAATTACCACAGATATTAAATATATTAAAAGGGGAAATGGCAGTTATTGGTCCAAGACCAGCTTTATGGAACCAGGATGATTTAATCGCTGAAAGAGATAAATATCATGCCAATGATGTAAGACCTGGTCTTACAGGATGGGCACAAATTAATGGAAGAGATGAATTAGAGATTCCAGTAAAAGCAAAACTAGATGGAGAATACGTAGAACGTATCTCTTTTTTATTTGATATGAAATGTTTTTTTGGAACAATCTTATCTGTGTTAAAACATGATGGAGTCGTTGAAGGTGGTACAGGAGAATTACATAAGGAGGAAGGAAAGTAATGAAAAAAGTGCTTATTACAGGTGCAAATAGTTACATCGGAACTTCCTTTGAAAAATTTATAAATCAAATTCATAAAGATGAAATTGAAATTTCAACACTAGATATGATGAATCCAAGCTGGAAAGAATTTGATTTTTCAAAATTTGATGCAGTTTTTCATGTGGCAGGTATTGCTCATGCAGATGTAGGAAATGTCAGTGAAGAAGTGAAAGAAAAATATTATAAGGTCAATAGGGATCTAACATTAGAAGTAGCAAATATAGCTAAAGATAATGGTGTAAAACAATTTATCTTTATGTCTTCAATGATTATCTATAGTGGCTGTAAAGAAACTTATATTACCAAAGAGACAGTACCACAAGCAGAAAACTTCTATGGAGATAGTAAATTACAGGCTGATCTTGCATTGCAGAAATTAACTGATGAAACATTTAAAGTATGTATTTTAAGACCACCAATGATCTATGGAAAAGGAAGTAAAGGAAATTATCCATTACTTGTTAAGCTAGCAACTAAGTTACCAGTATTTCCAATCGTAAAAAATAGAAGAAGTATGTTACATATTGACAATCTATGTGAGTTTATCAGATTGATGATTAATAACGAAGAAGCTGGAATTTTCTTTCCACAAAATGATGAGTATACAAATACATCAGATATGGTAGAAATGATAGCTAAGGTAAAAGGACATAAGATCATTATGATACCTGGAATAAACCACATGATTCAATTAATGACAAAAGTACCAGGCAAGATAGGAACACTTGCAAATAAAGCTTTTGGTAATAGTGCATATGATATGAATTTAAGTTCTTACGATAAAGGAAATTATCGAGTTCATTCATTAAGTGAATCTATTCAAGTAAGTGAAGGTGATAGTAATGAATGAAAAGAAAAGTGTTTTAATTATTAGTCAATATTTTTATCCAGAACAATTTAGAATCAATGATTTGGCTTTAGAAATGAAAAATAGAGGGTATGAAGTCACTGTTTTAACAGGTTTACCCAATTATCCTAAAGGAGAATATTTTAAAGGATATTCTAAAGATAAAAACTGTGATGAAGTATGGAATGATATACCAATTTACAGATGTAATCTTGAAGCCAGAAAAACAGGCTCAATTAATTTGATTAAAAATTATATGAGTTTTGTTTATGAAGCAAATAAAAAACTAAAAGATTTAGAACATTTGCATTTTGATTATATATATGTCTTTGAAGTATCACCAATCACAGTTGCTTTACCAGCTATTAAACTTAAAAAGAAACGCTAAGTTTATGAAAAATGTTGCTACTAGATCATTAAATTTAACTTAACGCCTA
>ERZ773185.781-NODE-781-length-26972-cov-25.076160_pt1 | contig 26972 bp, 24 predicted proteins | sample MGYA00580531_ERZ773185 | MGnify/ENA primary metagenome ERZ773185 (study PRJEB29015, sample SAMEA2737799) | human gut metagenome | biome: human gut; feature: human-associated habitat; material: faeces | place: China | collected 2012 ...
GAGGAAACTTAAACAGCAACCTTCTCAAGAATCTCCCGCTTCTATAAGCGGGAGATGTTCAATACAGGTATGGGCAAAAAAAGACTTGTCACAGGTGCGACAAGTCTTTTTAAGGGGCTAGCAGTTAGTGGCCGGTTGTTAGTGACAGACTGTGTTCCGAGATTCCCACAAGCGGTCTGCCCTTGGGGATGATTCCTACGAACTACGAGCCACTAGCCACGAACCACGAACTAAATCTGTGCAAAGAGTTTCTTCCGGGTCCGTTCGGCTTCGGCTTTGATCTTTTCGATGTCCAGTTTGGTGAATTCTTTATGACGCAAGAGGACTTCGCCGTTGACCAGGACCGTATCGACATCCATGCTGTTGGCACTGTAGGCCATGAGGCTCAGGGTGTCGTTCTTGGGGTACCAGTGCAGGCCTTCGCGGTCGACGAGGGTGATGTCGGCTTTATAGCCTGTTTCCAATTTGCCGACGTCTTTGTAGCCCAGGCACTTGGCGCCGCCTTCGGTCAGCATGTTGATGGCCGTTTCGGCCGGGATGACCAGCGGGTCCAGGGTATGGGCCTTGTGGATGAGCGTAGTCAGTCGCATTTCTTCGACGATGTCCAGGTTGTTGTTGCTCGATGCCCCATCGGTACCGAGGCCGACCGTGATGCCTTTGGCCAGCATCTTGGGGACCGGCGCGATGCCGCTGGCCAGCTTGAGGTTGCTGCCCGGATTGTGGGCGACGCGGACGTGCTTTGCCGCCATGATGTCCATATCGTCATCATCGACCCAGACACAGTGGGCAGCCAGGCAGCCACAGTCCAATACGCCGATTTCATCCATCAGGGCAATCGGCGATTTGCCGTATTGCTGCTTGATGTTTTCCACTTCCCCTTTGGTTTCGCTGAGGTGGATATGGATTTCGGCGCCCAGTTCCCGTGCCTGGTCGACGAATTTATGGAGATAATCAGGCGGGCACGTATACGGCGCATGCGGTCCCATCATGACCGTGATGCGGCCATCGGCCTTGCCGTGCCAATCGAGGAAGAGCTGGCGGTTTTCATCGAGGCCGGCCTGGGCATTCGGTCCGATACCGATACTGCCGCGGCACAAGCAGGCGCGGATACCCGATTCTTCGACGGCGCGGGCTTCCTGGTCCATGTGGTCGTACATATCGGCATAGGCCGTCGTACCGCAGCGGATCATTTCGGCAATGCCCAGCATGGACTGGGTGTAAATGACATCGTCCGTCAATTTGGCTTCAGCCGGCCAGATTTTCTTTTCCAGCCAGTCCATGAGCTGCATGTCGTCGGCATAACTGCGGAAGACCGTCATGGCTACATGGTTATGGGTGTTGACGAAACCCGGCAGGGCCAGCATGCCCTTGCCGTCGATGACTTCGTCGTAATCCGATGCCTTCGGCGCTTCGGGAAATCCCGTGATGCGCGAGCCGTCGATGGCGATGTTCTGGCCTTCTAAGACGCCGTGGTCCTGGTAGAGGGCTACGTGCTGAATCAGTTTTTTCATCGTTTCCCCTCCTGGTCCTTAGTCGAGATTCAAATATTTACGCTGTTCTTCGCTGAGCGTGTCGATGGCATAACCCATGGAAGCCAGTTTGATCTTGGCGATTTCCGTGTCGATTTCATGGGGCAGGACATAGACATGATTGCCCAGTTCGGCATGGTGTTCGAGGATGTATTTAGCAGCCAGGGCCTGGACGGCAAAGGACAGGTCCATGATTTCAGCCGGATGACCGTCACCGGCAGCCAGGTTGACCAGGCGGCCTTCAGCCAGGAGATTGATGACATGGCCGTTCGGGAGTTCATAGCCTTCGATGTTGTGGCGGGCTTCAAAGTGGCGGACTGCCAGGGCTTCCAATTCGGGTTTGTTGATTTCTACGTCGAAGTGACCGGCATTGGCCAGGACGACGCCGTCTTTCATGTTCTTCATATGTTCGCCGCGGATGACGTCCTTGTCGCCAGTCAGGGTGACGAAGATATCGCCGACTTTAGCGGCTTCAGCCATGGGCATGACTTCAAAACCGTCGAAAACGGCTTCGATGGCTTTGATCGGGTCGACTTCGGTGACGATGACATGAGCGCCCAGGCCTTTGGCACGCATAGCGCAGCCCTTGCCGCACCAGCCATAGCCGGCGACGACGACTTTCTTGCCGACGACGGTCAGGTTCGTCGTGCGCATGATGCCGTCCCACGTGGACTGACCTGTGCCGTAGCGGTTATCAAAGAGGTATTTGCAGTACGAATCATTGGCTGCGACCATGGGGAACTTCAATTCGCCGGCTTTGTCGAGGCCGTGGAGACGGTTGACGCCTGTCGTCGTTTCTTCCGTGCCGCCCAGGAGATTTTCCATGGCATCGGCCCGCGTCGTGTGCAGGAGATGGACCTGGTCGCCGCCGTCGTCGATGATGATGTCCGGATGATGGTCCAGGGATTTATTGAGGAAATCGAAGTATTCTTCGTCCGTTGCGCCATACCAGGCATAGACGGTCAAGCCATCTTCGACGAGGGCTGCAGCGACGTCGTCCTGCGTGGACAAGGGGTTGCTGCCGGTGACGATGACGTTGGCGCCGGCGCGATGAAGGACTTCTGCCAAATAGGCCGTCTTGGCTTCGAGATGGACGCTGACGCAAATCGTTTTGCCCTTAAAGGTCTGGTCGGCTTTCAGTTTGTCGCCAATGGCATTGAGGGCCGGCATGTGACGATCGACCCAGCTGATTTTTTCATGACCGCTTTTAGCTAACTTGATATCGCGAATAATAGATTCCATACGAGTAAGACCTCTTTCTGTAATGAATTAGTGTTGGAAAAACGCCGGTACGGATATGGCATCCGGCCGGTGGATGATGCCCTGTTCCGTCACGATGGCGCGGATATTTTCATGAGGCGTCACATCGAAGGCGGGATTGAAGACGGGCGTTTCGGGGAGGGCTGCCGCCGCACCCCGGAAAGAACGGACTTCATCGTGATTCCGTTCTTCAATAGGGATATGGCTGCCGTCGGCAATGGACAAATCGAAAGTCGAAGCCGGCGCGGCGATGTACAGGGGAATATCCAGTTCCCTTGCCATCAGGGACAGGCCGTAAGTCCCGATCTTATTGGCCGTATCGCCATTGGCGGCGATGCGGTCGGCACCGACGATGATGGCATCGACGCCTTTCGTCTTGAGCGTCCAGGCCGCCATGTTGTCGGTAATGAGCGTCACCGGGATATGGTCAGCCATGAGCTCGAAAGCCGTCAGACGGGCGCCCTGCAGGAGGGGCCGCGTTTCATCGGCGTAGACCATGGACACCCGGCCCCGGCGATGGAGCTCGCGGATGACGCCCAGCGCCGTGCCGACGCCAGCCGTAGCCAGGGCCCCGGCATTGCAGTGCGTGAGCAGCGTCAAGGGACGGCCTATCTTTTCCAGCTCGTCGGCCCCGAACCGGGCCATAGCCGTATTGATGGCAATATCGGCTCTATGGATGGCCACGGCCTTTTCTTCCAGGGCTGCCGTCGTGGCTTCAGCGCCGTCGGCTTCATGCTGGCGGGCACAAGCCATCATCTGGGTCAGGGCCCAGTGCAGGTTGACCGCCGTCGGCCGGGCCGCATCGAGGTCCCGGCAGATAGTTTCCAGGTCCGTCAAAAAGGGCGTATCTCCCCCTTTCTGGCACAGGGTCCGCGCCGCCAGGACGACGGCATAGGCCGCAGCGACACCGATAGCCGGCGCCCCGCGGACAGCCAGGACGGAAATGGCCTGGCGCACGTCCTGCCAGGAATGGCAGGGCAGATAGATTTCTTCAAAGGGCAGCTTCGTCTGGTCCAGGAGGAACAGCGTGCCCGCTTGCCAGCGCAGTGTATCCATTATACCGTAAACCCTCCATAAGCCTGCAGGGTGTGGCGGCAGGCGCAGTCCTCATTATCATATAATTCGATGCTCTTCAGGATGAGCTGCTGCAGGCGCTGGGAATTCTCGGCCATAGCTTTGACGACCTCTTCATGGGTCAGGGGCGTCGGCGAAATGCCGGCGGCAAAATTGGTGACCATGGAAATCGTGGCATAGCAGATTTCCGCTTCCCTGGCCAGGCAGACTTCGGGGACGTTGGTCATGCCGACCAAATCGCCGCCGAGCTTTTCATACATCCTGATTTCAGCCGGCGTCTCGAAGCGGGGCCCTTCCGTGCAGACATAGGTTCCCTTATCATGGAGCGTATAACCGCCAAGGGCCTGCGCCGCAGCCGCTACGGTCCGGCGCAGGGTCGGGCAGTACGGTTCGGTCATGTCCACGTGGACGACGCCGTTTTCGCCGCCGTCGAAGAACGACGTATGACGGCATTTGGTGAAATCCAGGAACTGGTCGGGCAGGACGAAATCGCCCGGCTTGTCATCGCGGTTCAGCGAGCCGACAGCCGTCGTCGACAAGATGGCCGTGACGCCCAGGCGCTTCAAGCCCAGGATATTGGCCCGGTAATTGATGAGGTGCGGCGGAATGGAATGATTCCGGCCGTGGCGGGGCAAAAAGACGAGTTTCTTATCCTTATACGTCCCCTGCCAATAATGAATGGTCCCGTAAAAGGTATCCATATAGTCTTCATGGACGTTGGACAAAATCTTCGGGTCGCAGACACCGGTACCGCCGATGATGGCAATGAGTCCCATCGTAAAACCTCCTTCGGAGAATCAATTCTTCTTATGGCGCTGGGCAGCCGCTTCATACAGCGCTGCCAGTTCATCGTGAGACAATACGTATTTGGCCCCGCAATACTGACAGGTCATTTCCACCTGCGGGTCCTTCAAGAGGGCTTCCTTATCTTCCTGGCGCAGGGACAACAGAGCATTTTCAAAGCGCTGGCGCGAGCACGTGCAGCGCCAGTACAGATTCTGCCGGTAGAGTTCCTTGAAATGCATACCGCTGAGGATGATGTCAATGAGGCCTTCACCATTGGGATGGTCCTGCAAATACGTCGTCAAAGCACCGACCTGGGTGATATTGGCTTCGACACGGGCCAGGTCTTCATCCTTCGCGCCCGGCAGGGCCTGGACGAGGAAACCGCCGGCTGCAGCAATGGTGTAATCCTGGCTGACCAGGACGCCCAGGCTGATCGTCGACGGCACCTGTTCCGATGTGAACAGATAGTAAGCGATGTCTTCGGCAATTTCACCGGACACCAAATCGGCCTGGCTCGTATAGGTCGTCTTTTCCGGCGTGAAACGCGTCACCGTCAACTGGCCGTGCTGGCCGACACCGGCTGCCACATCGAGCTTGCCATTGACCTTCAGCGGCAGGTCGACCTGCGGATTGTCTACATAGCCGCGGAGCTTATTCGTATCGAAGCAGTCTGCATGGACGGCGCCTAAGGGCCCGTCACCGGCGACCTTCAGGGAAACGCCTTCGTGGTTCTTGTAATCGCCAGCCAACAGGGCTGCGCCGGTCATCGTCCGGCCCAGGGCCGCACTAGCCACAGGCGACAAATTATGGCGCTGCCGTGCCTTCTCGACGATACCCGTCGTCAAGGCAATAGATACCCGGATGAGCTCATCCGATGTATAATGAATGATCTGGTTGCGTGTAATCATGTATGTTCTATCCTTTCTTTACAAATCCAGTCTCTATTATACAACATCGGTGCAGACCTAGCCAGTGCCTTTTGCATGTGTTTGGGGGCCTATCGGCCCCACCGGTCGCAGTTCGCAGGCCGCCGGTCGTCTCGGACTCAAATGCCGCTTCGCGGCAACAGACTCAAAAGAACAACATCGCCTCGAGTGACCCTCGGCTCGTGAAAAAATAGTGGCTCGTGGTTCGTGGTTCGTGGCTCGTAAAAGCCTACCATTATACTCGAATGGGCTGTGATGAAATCTCTCTGGCGGGCTTCCCACGGGAAGTTCGGCCATGGGCCGTGTATTTTTTGTGGCCTGCGGACCACGCTCTTTTTTCATCGCCTGGCTGCGATTCCGTAGGGGCCGTCCCCGAGCCTTTCTAGCCCGTCAGGTACAGGACCGGTTATCAGAACGGACAACAGCGTCGGGCGGCCCGCTACGCGCTGAAGGCTTCCCGAAGCGTCGTTGTCAGTCTGAGTTTGTCGCGGCGGAACGCCGCATCTGACTCCCAGGAAAGAGCCATGACTCGTGGTTGCTGGCTAGCAGCTCCTAAACTAGCTCCCAGGCGCCGGCAATAACGAGCGCTGGCAAAAGGTTAGCAATGCGCACGTGAGGCAGCCCAAAGAGGTTCGTGCCGACACAAAAAATCAGGATATTGCCGACGGCGCTGAGACTCTTGAGGGCGGCAGACGTCATAATGGGTTCGAGGAAGCCGGCTAACAGGAAGATGTTTTTTATTATAACACAAATGACAAATACACAGTACGGTGAGTAGGCAGGCCGCCTTTGAGTCTGTCGCGGCAAAGCCGCATCTGAATCCGAGACAATCGCGGTCTATTTCTCCAAATTTTGAAAAAGCAAGGAATTTTAGTATAATGTAGTTAGATTTTTCTTATGTTGTGGAATTTCACTGAGGAGGTTGTCTTATGGGAAAATTGACGATACAAGGCAAGGCTAGCATGAATTGCACCTATGACATGGTAACCCTTGAAATTGAATTCTATAAAGATGGTAATGCGGCCAATGCAGCGATGGACGCAGTTTTGACACAGTGCGAATCCTTCTTATCCTATCTGGACAGCCAAGGTGTCCCTATAGATCAGATTGCTATGGAACAGGACGAAGTGGAACGGCATTATGACGAAGATAATGAAGAATATTATTACACGGCTTCCAGAAAAATCGTAATCCGCATGAGTTTCGATATACCCTTTATCAACATGATACTGGATCACGTCCGCCAGCAAAACTATGACATCGCTATCGAAAGTAGTTATAAATTATCAAATGAACGGGAAATTCACGATGAACTCATCAAACAGGCTGTCGCCAATTCCAAACATCGGGCAGAAGCCATCGCAGCTACGGTAGGGAAAAAAATCATTGGCATCAAATCGGTATCTATGAACTCGTATGGCGAAGATTCGATTCGTTATTGTGATATGCTGGCGCCTGATTCGCTAAGATATGAAAAGCCCAAATCCTTAGACCTCTCTAACCAGCTGGCCGCAAATTCAACGACAGAAAGTGAATCCGTCGACGTCGAGTGGATTATTGATTGAAGAACATAAAGGATTAAAGGGGCTTGACGCACGATGACAAGCCCCTTTAAAGTTATTAGTGGCTAGCAGTTAGTTGTTAGCGGATGACTTTAAATTTAAAGCTTTTCTCTGCAAACTACAAACTCCATACTACAAACTATAAAGAGAAAGGGCTCCGCATGATGACATAAGCCTTCATGCGACAGTCCCTTATTTTGTATACAAAAACACCCTGGCTTTACGACTATTCTTGCGTTATCGTTAACTATGCAAAATAAAAAAGCAGTTTAATCATCAACATTCTCCCAACAAAGGGGAACTGCGACGATTGAGCTGCTTTTTTCTTACCCGTCCCCTTACGGGGATTATGGTTCTTATCCTTTTTGAAATGCAGCTCATATTCCGATTATCCATGTAGTTTCCGTCCCCTTACGGGGATTATGGTTCTTATCGTGACACTGGCAGAAACGGAGAAAGAACCATGATAAAGTTTCCGTCCCCTTACGGGGATTATGGTTCTTATCCACGCCGGACAGGGCCGACATGCGCAATCTGGGGAGCTACGTTTCCGTCCCCTTGTGGGGATTATGGTTCTTATCAACTGGATGCAAACATTAACCCGATGCTTCCGATTGGGAAGTTTCCGTCCCCTTGCGGGGATTATGGTGCTTATCGCCGGAAGCGCCGGTCAACGAAGCCGGGCGCAAGCGCATCGTTTCCGTCCCCTTGCGGGGATTATGGTTCTTATCACGTTCCGTCAATTTGGACGGACAACAAAGGCGTCGAACAGGTTTCCGTCCCCTTGCGGGGATTATGGTTCTTATCAGTATGAGACTGCCAGCGGACTGGCTGAAATACATTCCGTTTCCGTCCCCTTACGGGGATTATGGTTCTTATCGACTAAATTTGGCTACTGGACCGTTATCGAGCTACCCGAGTTTCCGTCCCCTTGCGGGGATTATGGTTCTTATCACCACCTACACTATCGACGGAGAAGAATTGCAGAAGAGAAGTTTCCGTCCCCTTACGGGGATTGTGGTTCTTATCTGGTACAACGTTGTCAACTATGGCTTGCAGCGCTACTACATGTTTCCGTCCCCTTGCGGGGATTATGGTTCTTATCCGCACCCTTTATAAATGGCTTCATGAAGCCGTGAAATGGCATTTTGCGGGGCGGATCATATATTTTCATCATTTTTCATCTTTTGTAAGAAAATGATTTTCAAAAAATTGCTTAAAACTGAATTTTAAGGCAGCGGGGCGGAATCGTCCTGCTTGTATTTTCAAAAAGCACGTTAGGCACATAAATAATATATTACCTAGCCAATTCATATTATAACACAAGTTCATAAAAAATCGTAGGTCGTAAAGGCCTGTCATTATACAGGAATAGGTTGTAGTCGTATCTCGCAACGGGCCGCCCAGCCACTGCTGTCCGTTTTGGCGGGCGTCCCGCGCGAATCCTAGGCATAGCCGAAATTTATGACGAATGACGCCTGTTCGTAAGGCGTCATATGTTTGTCAATAAAGATTCTTCAATCCATTGGTTCAATCTTTTATAGGTCATGCGTTGGCGGTTTACGCCTGGTCCGTATAGTACGGACAATAGGTGCCAAAAGGATTTCATGATGTCATCTGGTGTCAGCCCTGTCCGCTTCTTGATGGTTTCTTCTGTGACGTTAATGATTTCGTGCGCTGTGTTATTGCGTAACTTTCGCAGTTTATCCATGTACGGGTTCGTCGAAACCATCAACGGATCTGCCATAAATTCATGATGTTTTTCCGCATCTTTGGCCCCGTCGAATTGTTCGGCAAAGCAGAAGACTTGATAGAGCAAAATAAAGGACAATTCGCTGTCATAAAAGGGCTGGGGCCAAACGTTATCTAAATAGGCAATCAGCTCCGGGCCCTGCGGTTTCTGGAGCAGTGTCTGCCGCCGTAAGAGTCTGCGCCCTGCCACTTTTTCCCGATAATCGAGAAGGGGCATTTTCAGATTCATCTTAGCATAGGTCATGAATAACTCATAAAGAAAGGGCGAAATTTGCACCATAAAGCTGGCATATTGTTTCTTTTCTTTATGAATCTGCATGGTCAACAGATACTCCGTCAGGCTTTCTCCTTCTTTTTCAAAGGGGAACAACTGCTTCCCCTGATATTTTCTCATAATCTGCTGCGCCGCTTTGGTCTGTAAATCGGCACGATACATGGCAAAATGAATCAGCTTCTTCGTCTGCTCCGAAACGGTATGACTGCCTTTGCAAAAAGCCCAGGCTCCCATATATTCATACTGATTGATGAGCGACATGATTTCATATTTCTCACGATAAAAACGCAATACTTCCAAGTGCGGCTCTTCACAGCGGTTGGGAGCGTCTGATTCATCGTCTTCATTGCAAAGCAGCATTTCTTCCACATCTTCTTCATCTTGGACAGGGATGTTATTCACATTAGAACGACGTTCCGGAGAAGCCACCTGAATACCACGGCACCAGGCATATTCGGTACTCATAATGGCCAAGATGACTTTAATCTGTGGTGTCCCAGAACTGAGATTCAGTAATATTTCCGCATCTGGATAATCCTGGTGTAATTGCAGGACATGCCCTGGTAACTGATGCAGATAGGCATCGTATAAATGAGCATCTACGATGCCTGAATAGATAGGCACTACAGGGCATCCCGGCTGGACGTGGTCAATGCCACGGGTATACATATGCGTATTCCGTTCGCGTTGTTCCATTTCAGCCGTAAAATAAAGGACGACTTTATCAGGATGGTAATGGCGTAAAATATGAAGACAGGCTCCATCCCGGCAATTACGCACGGGATCCGTCGTCCCAATGGGTGAAAACAATATTTTCATGATATATGACTCCTTACAAAATAGTCGTATCTACGGCTCCCATACCCAGCGCCGTCTTGACGCCGATGCCAGAAAAGGGTGCCAAGGCCGCGAGTATCCCTTGAAGCCGCTTCAACATGTCGTAGCCAAAGAAGGAATAGCGCTGCCAGCCTTCACAGCCATAGATGGTGCTGCCATTGACAGAAAAAACTTGGGAACGGAGCTGGTATTTCGTCAGCCGGCAATGGCTGACCAGCTGTTCTAATAAATCGTCCTGTTCCAATTTCACCGTATCCGAAAAAGTATTCCATCGCTGCAACAGACTATGATACATAAGGCGGATATCCGGCAAGATGACGTATCTCCCGTCTTGTTTAAAACTCATGACACTGAGGCACTGCCATTCCACCCCGGCCGGAGCGGAATCGGCTTTAACGAACTGACCGGCTAAGTCTTCAAAGCTCGTCTGCCCTATGAGCTGCCTTGGTCCCAATGTGACTTCATACTGCTTTTGTTTAAGCCAAAGGGCTGGCACTTTTTCCAAAGGGATGACCAGCCTCTCATAGGCTTCGTCCGTCAAAGTCCCTATGCGCCAAAGAGCACTGTATTTCCTTTCATTCCAGTACACTGCCTGGCTGTAGGGGCGCAGGGTCATATGGTGATACATTTCCGCACTCGCCGGGGCAATAATACTCATCAGGGCCCCATGAAAGATAGACCCCATGGCCGGATGGATGCGGGTGTGTTCCGGCATCTTCAACGGGATTTCCGTCAGCCTTAACATGATGCCACCTCTTTCACCGCTGCCAGCCCCAGTATCCAGCGGTCGTTATTAGCCCAGGCCAGTTTCAGCGTCCGCGGTGTCAGTCTGTCATCTTTGATCGAATGGTGATGGCCGCCATTCCGCGTCCGCGGTGTCAGTCTGTCATCTTTGATCGAATGGTGATGGCCGCCATTCCGCGTGAACAATACTTTATCGAAGAATTCCGCCAACACAGACTGACCATCTTTTTTGGGCGCCAAGGCATAATAGACAGTCTTAGACAGGAACCCCGTACCGCCGCCGAGGCGGATATCTGCCAGCTTGCTTTCTTCAAACTCTCCCTTGTATTCGTGTCCAAAGACGCCTCTTTCCTGAGCTAAGCCAAAAGCCAGATAATCCCGTACCCATTGCCAGACATCGTCGAGGGATGTAATGCCAATAAGACGGGCTATGTCCTTATCCAGAGTCATAGAAAAGCGGAATTTCCGGCCCGCCGGGATACATTCGCGAAAGAGTGCCAGCGGATGTCCTTTCAATCCTTCCCGGCGAATAGATGAGACATCGTATTTCTGTAAAATCACTGTATCCCGTTCATGACCGACGAGCATGGCATCACTGATAGAAAGGCCTTTCATGACACTCTGCAAGGCATCATCAGGTCTGTTTTTCTGTTGTTTAAGGCGCGTAAAGGCCTGTCGTTCTATGTTCTGGGCCAGGTGGACCATTTGTTCATCATATTTATCTTTTTCTCTGGCTTTCATCGCCGCTTTAATACGGTCCCAGAAAGGAAGATAAGCCTCCGGATGCTGGCGAATATCATGGAATAAAATAGCAGAACGGATAGCGCCTTTCAAGGTACTGCCAGGGATATACGGTATCCCATCGGGCGTTTTGACTTGCCGGGAAATATCATTGACCCGCTGTTGTCTTTCTCTGACTAAATAGACATCGGCTGAAGCATTGCAAACTTCCCGGATAATAGCAGACAGGCTGCCAATCCGTTGTGACTGGAGCCAGCCGTACAAGTTCATTTTTCCTGAAAAGACACTTTGGGCATAGTCATCGATTAAGTCATGGCGGACCAAAAAGGTCATCCATTTAGCTTTATCGAGAAAATAAACACGCTGCTGATTCCGGTCTTTCGTAAATATATATTCATATTGTTTCAGGAGCTCGCCATTGCCAATGTGAATTGGGCTGATACAGGCCAGCTCATACGTCTTATGTTCCCATTTTTCTGTATTTATCATAGCATCAACCCCACATACAATCCTTTGCCGTACCGCCAGACTGGATGAGTCATCCCCTGTCCGCCCACATCAACCATAGATCCGGCTATTTTTTGAGGAAAACAGGAGCCGGCCTGTATCATGTAAATATCATTTTTCTTTTGCATCCGGCTGCCATCAGGCGATAAAAAGCCGCTTCGCCGACAAAGCGCGAATTGGCCTTTCTGGACATCTGCCACTTCAGCCGGTGATGGCAGCAGGACGGACAGACACATGTACCTCGAAGCACCTGTCAGGGTCAAGCCTCTATATAAAATGCCATCATCTTCATAAATACCGAGTTCATCCATCTCAATAGGATCATCCCGAAATTGGAATTTTCCATAACCACTGCTGCGTTTCCCACCAATGCCCGAAAGCCTCAAGGATTCCAGCAAGGCTAAGAGCCAATCCAGGTCTTCATCCTCTTCATAGCCGATAAGGCCATACAGTCCTGCATTTTTTGTAAACTGAATCTGGTGGACATAATAAGGCCGTGGGACATCATCCGTACAGTTCACCCGTGTCAGCAACTGGCCGCAGCCGAAAAAGGGCTCAGCACCGTCAAAGGCTTTGCCAGACTTCATAGCCTGTATGAAATCAGCCAATTGGGACACTCGTATATAAGACAGCTTTTTTTGCCGCTTCTGCTGCGTAGCCTGCCGACGAAAAGTATCATAATCAGCCATCACCTGGCGCTCATCAGAGGGGATGGTCAAAATAGGTTTAGGCACATACAGCTGCAGCCCTTCCGTTTCATCATAGATGTACGGAAAGAGGTCCGAAAAGAGAAGCTTTCCCTTTGCTGCCCCTTCCTGTAGGTGTAGCAGCCCCGTTTCATCGCCTTGCAGCGACAACTCATAACATAAGGCGCCAAACAGGCTGTCTGCCCGGTAGGTCAAGGAACTTTGCTCCAGCTTGCCTCCATTTTCAGCACAGCCGAAATGAACGGGTGTATCGAATTGTAAAGGATACAGAGCGTACTTCATAGGCTACACTTCTTTCAACAACTGCAAAGCGGCAGCAACAAAAGGCTGGATATCCGTATCAGCCAGCCCGGAAAAGCCCTGGACATCCCACTGGGAAAAAGTGACCCGGCCATAGCCGCGCGATCCATGACCGCCGAGATAATCCCAGGTAAGCAGGCGGATGCCATCGGCCAAGGCTTGTAAATCTTCTGTTACTTGTTCGACGTCAGCGATATTATAGATAAGCTGAAAGTCGAAGATAGCCCCTGCCGGGACGCGTTCGATTTGCCGTGGATTGGCTTCACCGGTCAGAGGATTAATCTTGTTTTCAAACTTGATTTCGCCTAAATACGTATCCATATCCATCTGTTCCATGGCCTTGACGCTGTCTTCAGCCATACGACTGTCCACGAATTGCAACCGTGCCGGCGTCGCTTCCCGTTTATCGGCTGTCCCAAACAACCGTTTTACGACAGAGCTTTCCGTTTCCAGATTCAAGCCCCCCTGATTGCGCCGCAATAAAGAGCGGATTTTCCCCTTCATAGAACTGCCCGGGATAATAGGCTCCTTCGTATAAGGGTCGCGGATGACGGTCTTGTCAACAGCTCCGATAGGCGCAAATTCATCAGACCCGCCGATATGGAGGCCCGTTTCCAGGCGAAGTTTCGCCGTCATCTTCAATTTTCCGCATAATTTTTCTTGTGCCATAATCAATCTCTGCCTCCGTAAAATTTATGATATGCCACTAACGCTTCGACGTAATGGGCAAAGGCTTCATATTTTGCGATACTGGTTCCTATCGCTTCAATATGATGTTTCATCTCACTCTGTCTCATGAAATCTCTGACATTTCCTTCTCTTCCAGCCTGGTAGGCAGCTTTGACTTTCAAAAACTGTATTTCCCCGGCTAATTCATCGGGTAATTCCGTTGCATCTAAGTGCTTGGCTTTATAGACATTGACCTTATTGGTAATAGCGTTAACAGCCGTCAAAAATTTCCGGATTTGATTTGTTTTTAAATAGATTCTCCCATGATGCTGGTCTTTCAAGTTCAAAATGACCTGCTCTGCTTCTTTGGCGATATCTCTCATCCTTCATCCCATCCTTTCTGTTCTTTATCCCGTACATGATAAATCAGGAGTTCGATAGCCGTCATGAGTTGCTGACGGTCAGCAGTCGATTGATACCAGTCGTATAAGTTCTTCCTCAAAGCCTGATAACAACGCCATTTCCCGGAATCACGCTGTTTCGGTTCCATCCGCGCCAATGTATAGGCAAACCGGGCTAACTGGATATGGCTGCCATCGGCTTCGGCCTGACGCAATAAGTCCAAGAGGCGGTACAATGCTGTTTTCCCGACAAAGAGTTTCGACGGGTCTTCCTTTTGCAAGGTCATATTCCGCTCTAAAAAGCGCAGCTTATCCTGGCAGACGCCTTGTTCAAATTCATCCCATGAATAGCGGGCGGTCATCATAGCGCTGTCCTTTCCCGTCGGCCGGGATACTTCGCCGAATAGAGAAACACTGTCTTTATCGTGACGGGGATTGGCTTTGGCATAATCTTCCAGATTCCCCGTTTCCCTTGCCATCTGAGAAATCGGGCAAGACGGGTGGAAGAAGCCGATGCCGGCAGAAAAGGTCAATTTCCCATTGGTAAAACGCCGGAAGGCATGGCGGATATCGACAGCAACTTCCAGGATGTCATCCCAGGTACCGGCCAGGAACATATCGTCCCCGCCGGAATAAATGACATGGACCTTGCGTTCCCGCTTGACTTCATCCGTAAAGAGTGTGAATCCCGGGGTCCCTTCTGCCGTATGGCCCTGACAGATAACCTTGATGTACTGTTTAAAGAAAAGCGATAAATTGCGCGATAACGTGACCTTGCGGGACAACGTATCATAAGACGATGAGAAACCGGCAATGAATGCGGCGCCCAAATTATCGACATCGCCCCGCAAGACACCGATGCGGGCAATCCCTGTTTCCTCCCGGCTGCCGCCGCTCTGCTGTGCCAATTCGGTGAATTCGACGGCATGACCTTGTTCATTACAGGTGATGTAATCGCCCATCCACAAATGAGTCGACACGGCCTGCCCCAAAGTGATTTCGTTCTTCACATAGATTCGTTTCGGCTTGTCCATCGCGGCCAATTCTTTTTTACGGATAGCCTGTAAATAATAAGGCTGTGCCAAACCGGGAAGGGGCACTCCCTCCCTTCCGGCCGATGGGCTGATAACGAACATAGACGCCGTCAAAGACGATTTTCCTAATCGGAACAGGGCATTACACGAAGCGCAGGCTTCTTCAGCCCCGTCGCCGGTATCCTCGCCATAAGGCTGCAAGTCCGCTGCCGGCGACGCAGTGTGACAAATCGCACATTCCCGGCTGCCATCGGTATCCTTGTTATACCTACTCTGTGCATCGAATAATGCGGTGAGCTGCTGCTCGTCATAACGGCAAAGTTTCTTCTGGCCCAGTGCCTGACTGACCTTCTGGAAAACCTTCCCGGCGCCACCGCCGCGAACAGAAAAATCATCGGCAGAACAAGGCACAGAAGCCAGGGCAATATATAATTTTGTTCCATAGTGCTGCAAAAACCAATCATTGATAAGGCTATCTACTTTTTGCAGAACAGCCTGCGTATGAGCCGTATTGGGCAGCAATAAATAAAAATGGCCGCCTCCAGTATAAAGAAGGCATGAGCGGCTGACATGGCAGGCCTCCAGTATTTCATCGACGATATGCTCTAAGAGGATATCCAAATAAAGCGAACGGCCACGCAGGCTTTTCAGGGCCCCTTTTGAGGGAATGGTATAAATAAATTTCTGGATTCCCGATATATCGCCAGAGGCCAGTCGATATACCGGCGCACTCCGCAAGGCCTTTTGGTGTTTTCCATAACAATATGATTTGTAATCGGTAATTCCCCGTTCCTGGAAGACATGCCAGAGGCAGACAGCAAAGGCAGCCGTCAATTTTTGGTGGTCATATAAGGAAATATCTGCGGCTTCAGCCGTATTCGTACTGGACGGGACATAGCTCAAAGTCTTTTCCAAAACCCGCAATAATTCGGACAGCGTCATGGCCTGGGGAGACCGCTGTGTAAAGATATCCGTCACGGCAGCGGCTACTTTTTCATAACTAGCGGCCGGGGCGGCGATGTGATTCTGGTGATCAGGATAAGCCCACGGTTCATTTTCTTCTATAGTTTTCAAACGGTAACCAGCTGCATCCATATCTCCTTTACGGTCAAAAACATTAAAGATACTGCTCAACGGCAAATCCGCTACAAAATGCATCCCGCTCCCTTCCTGTGCGCCTTCTGGAATCAAAGCGCGCCGGTCGGAAGCAGCTGCCAGGTTATCGGCTTCATAAACGATATAGCTAATATCATCGTCTGGAAGATGTGCCGCTTGTAACTCATTTTGATGATGATGAGCCACAGCCCGCAAAATGGCTTGATGGTTGGCATCAAAAAAATGGGACAGGAGCTCTTGGCCCACTAAGGAATGAGATTTGCGGATTTTCCCAGCTCGTTGATAGAGTTTCCCAATATCGTGTAATAGTGCCGCCTTTTCTAAATCAATTTCAGTGACAGGCAATCACCTCAGCTCCTTCCTATATGTCAAAAGAATAATCTTATATGGTATTCGATAATGCAAGCGTAAATTCCTGCTTCATCTATAAAATAATGACATCTTCTAAGAAAAAGCTGGGTCTACGATTTTTCCTAAAGCAGAAAAATAAATCTTGGCGGCCATTCCTTCATACCCCATCAGAGATTCACAATCCTCCGCCGTTTTCAAGTGGTCTGCCATGGTCATCATATTATGAATATCTACCACAACCGCTGGTATTTGACGTTCCCGATTGTACCAGCGCAACAAGGTCAATTGATTGTGGACTTTAGCCAGTAAGACGCGGCGGCTCATTTCCAGAGAAAACGGCTGGTCCTGCAAAAGGAATTGCTGTTTTTGCTTAAATACATTGACATGACTCGTCGACTCTAAACGCCCGAAATACTTACCACGCGAAGAAAGCCACGTAACGGGAATCCCTAAATGCAACAAGGACACCATCGCATGTGATGTAATCTGAACCGTATCCGTAACCAGTAAGCCTTCCAAAGTTTCTTCAGGAATCTCCAACAAAGTTTCATGATTGCGCCCGACAACAAAGCGCCCTTCCTTCTTAGAAATCATAGCGCCCTTTTCGGTAATATAAGCAAAACTCATCACGCATCACCTCTCAAATCCGTCCCCTTGCGGGGATTATGGTTCTTATCGACACGGTCCACATGACCATCATCCAGCCGCGCCTCGAGTTTCCGTCCCCTTACGGGGATTATGGTTCTTATCAGTACAGAGTATTAGACGAATACATTGATTCGTGGTACGGGTTTCCGTCCCCTTGCGGGGATTATGGTTCTTATCATGCCCTCACATTTGATTATTGGAAAAAGCATGAGGATTTGTTTCCGTCCCCTTGCGGGGATTATGGTTCTTATCTACTACAGATACAAGATGAACGACGGAACAGAAATTGCGTTTCCGTCCCCTTGCGGGGATTATGGTTCTTATCGTACAAGAAAGAAGGTGTGACTATGCGTAAAGAACAGTATAGTTTCCGTCCCCTTACGGGGATTATGGTTCTTATCCGCACCCTTTATAGATGGCTTTATTAAGCCTTTGAAATGGCATTTTGCGGGGCGGATCATATATTTTCATCATTTTTTGTCTTTTGCAAGAAAATGATTTTCAAAAAATCGTTTGGACCTGAATTTTAAGGCAGCGGAGCAGAATCGTCCTGCTTTCATTTTCAAAAAACAAGTTAGGCACATAAATAATGTTTGCCTGACTAATTTATATTATAACACAAGTTCATAAAAAATCGTAGTTCGCAAAGGCCTGCCATTAGACAAGAATAGGTTGTGATTAAATCTCGCAGCGGGCCGCCCAGCCACAGCTGTCTGTTTTGGCGGCCGTAGCGACGTCCCGCACGAATCCTGTATGCAGCCGGAATTTATAACTAATGGCATACGGTCGTAATACAATAACGAATTTGTTACAGCGTAGCCGCATCCGTAGGGGCCGCCCAAATTCTTTTTGACCTTCGAGTACAAGCGATGGACAGAACGGATAGCAACGGCGGGCGGCCCGCTACGCGCTGAGGGCTTCCCGAAGCGTCGTTGTCAGTTTGAGTCTGTCGCGGCGGAACGCCGCATCTGAATCCGAGAAAAAAGCCGCGGCTCCTCTCTCTTCTTTATAGGTAACGCGTTACAGAGGCACGGGAAGCAAAAAAAAGAGGCTGTCGCATTAAGCCAAAAATGCATAATGCAACAGCCGCTTCCGGGATATGTACGATTTCCCGACCTACTTGCCAGAAAAATTGTCCCAATTCCTAACGGGTCGCCCACGTGGCGCCCCCTACTATCCTAAAAATACTCTGCAGATTACAAACGCTATCCTACCACGCCGCAGGCAGCCAGCCGCAGAGGCTGAGGATGGCGTAGACGCCGGCACTGGCAAAGAGGAGGACGACCAGGGTCTGCATGATGGGATGGGCAATCCAGCCGCATTGCCAACACGGTTTCTTGTCGCCGTGTTTCCGGGAACTGCGCAGCATGAAGACGGGCAGGATGGACATGATGATGCCGCCGAAGGTGCCGGCGCTGAAGATGGCGTTGACGAAGCCGACGAGGCCGCTGTAGGCCAGGAGGACCGGCGGGATGACGATGAAGGCCAGGCAGGCCGCCCGCGTGCGGATATCCGTTTCCGACTTGAAGCCCAGGCGGTCGATCATGTTGGTCAGGAAACTTTCGGCAATGGCCCAGAATGACGTCAGCATGGCGCAGAAGGCAAAGGCATTGACGATGACGAAGAAAACCGGCGACCCCAGGGCGCGGCCCCAGGACAAGGATGCGACTTCCGAGATTTCATCGACGGGCAGCATGAGGAAGACGGCCAGCGGGACCAGGGCCAGGATGACGAAGGAAATGCCGGCCCCGGCCAGGATGGACGGGACGAGTTTCCCCGGTTCGTGCGTGAAGCCCCGGGAAATTTCCGGTACGATGTACTGGACGGCGTAACAGAAGACGGCAATGTTGAAGACCGGCACGGCATACATCCAGTGGGTATAGAGGATATCTGCAACAGGTACGCGGGCCGAAAAAAGTGACGCGCCGACGAGGAGAATAAGCATGGCCGTCATACCTGAACTCAAATATTTCTCTGCTACCCCGGTTGCCTTGAGGCCCAGCCAGACGACGCTCGTCGCCCCGAGGGCAAAGAGGCAGCTGGCCATTTCCAGGGAAATGCCGAAGAATTCGCTCAATATCTTGCCGCAGCCGCTGGTATAGGCGATGAGGCTGCAAAACGACGTGGCCCCGACGGAAAAGAAAATCAGCCAGGAACCGATCTTGCCGACGTACTTTTCAGCCAGGCCCGACAGCTGTAAGGGCCTCGTAGTGCGCAGCGTCGCTTCGGCGACATAGAGCATGGAGATGATAGAAAAAAAGCCTGCTACGACAAGCCACGTAAGCAGGACGGGCCAGCCGGCATTGCGACTGGCAAAAGCTAAACCTAAAACACCGGAACCTATGGTAGACCCGACGACCATCATCGTAGCCTCCATAAACGTAAGACGATGTACCTTGAGAGCCGCCTCTTTTTTCGCAACTCCCGCCGATATAGTGTCCAACTCGTTCACATATTCCATGAAGAAAAAACCTCTTTTCGTGTGAAAATATGTTACCTGATGTCAGCATGTCTTGACCATTATACCATATCAGCATAGGGATTCCAAGAAAAAATCCTGCCACTTGGAAAAAAGCAGCAGGAATCGCCTCGTTCTATGTCGAAATGATATAGTGAGAATGATAAGGAGGGATTTTTATGGCAGACGTAAACGATAAGAAAAAACAACAAAAGGCCCCCGAAAAAGAGGCAGCTGCAGAAAAGGAACTGACCATCCTCCAGCCCGGCGCCGTCCCGGAAGAAGAAGACGACCCGGAAGCGCCCTATCTGGCTTCTGACATGTATCAGCGCATCGTCGCCCTGATCAACAACTTCGAATCGGGCCTGCCCGACGACATGCAGGCCGGCGGCCGCCTGGTATCAGCTGGCGACATCACCTTCAGCATCCAGGACATCGGCTACTGGGACCCGAATATGATTGTATTCTATGGCGAATTGTCCGACGGCTCGGCGGTCGAACTGGTCCAGCACATTTCCCAGCTCAACCTGCTCCTCGTCGCCGTCCCCCGCCACGACGACATCGAAAAGCCGCGCCGCATCATCGGCTTCAACCGCAAGAACGAACCGGACATCGCTACGGACCCGGAAGACTGACGCCTCAGGCTTTCGGCAAAGGACTGACGGAAATGGCCGCCGGTTTGGCCGGACAGTGATATTCGCAGGAACCGCAGCCGATACAGCGCGACCCATCGACGTGCGGGTAGCTGCGGCCGTCCCGGTTCTCGACCAGGGTAATGGCCTGGACCGGACAGTGGCGGGCGCAGTTGCCGCAGACGATGCCGTCGCGGGCGATAAGGCAGTGGAACTGGGCATAACGGGCGATGCCGATCTTCGTCTGCTCTTTCACGGTCAGGTCCAGCGGGCAGATGGCGCCGGCCGGACAGGCTTGGGAACAGAAATTGCAGTTGTAGACACAGTAGCCTTTAGAAAAATCCATGTAAGGCTGGCCCAGCTGCAAGGCGCCGTTCTCTAAGACGGCCGGGAACAGGACGCCACTGGGACAGCGGCTGACACAGAGATGGCAGGCCGTACAGCGCTGGGCAAAGGCGTCGGCCGAGACGGCCCCAGGCGGCAAGATTTTCTGCTTGCCCTTCCCCGTCCCCAGCAGGACCGGCACGACGGTCTGGCTGCGGGCCAGGCCAGCGGCGACGGTCCCGACGGCGACGGCCGTCGTCACCAGCATCTCCCGCCGGCTGAGGCCCTCGCCTGATGGCGTTTTTTCCGGACCCTTGACCGGAAAGGCCCGGGAAAAAGTCAGGGCCCCTTTCGGGCAGACGGCGACACAGTCGAAGCAGTCGACACAACGGCTGGTATCGACGAAACCACGGGCGACGTCGATGCAGGACGAAGGGCACGTCTTTTCACAGGCCCCGCAGTGGACGCAGCGCTGGTCGTCGATAATCGGCCGGAACAGGCTGAAACGGCTGAGGGTTCCCAGCAGCGTGCCGACGGGACAGAAAGTCTGGCAGTACGCCCGGCCATAGCGCCAGGCCAGGACGGTCAGGACGACGAAATACGCCCCGGCCAGGGCCATAGCAGCCAGCGGCGGCCAGAGGATATCCGTCTTGCTGAGCGCTGGGATCCAGCCGTGGCTTTCGTTGAAGCCGACCAAAGCGTTCCAGCCATAGGCGACTGGCAGGCCCAGTCCATCGTGGACGATGCGGCCAAAGACACTGTACGGGTCGACCAGCCCCAGAAGGCCAGACAAGCCGGCCAGGAAGGCCAGGCCGGTCAACATCAAAATACTATAGCGCATGATGCGCCGTTCCCGCCGGAAAGCGAATTTCCGGCGATTTTTTTTGCGCCTTTTGGCCAGCCAGAAGACGAAGTCCTGACTGATGCCCAAGGGACAGAGGACGCTGCAATAGATCCGTCCCAGGAGCAGGGTCAGGATGGCGATGACAGCGATGACCAGGAGATTCCCGGCCAGGAGGGCCGGCAGGAACTGCCATTGCGGCAGCACAGGCGCCACGATACCGCCGAAGGTCAGGACCATGACCCCCATCAGGAGCCAGGCTAAGACGATACGGCTTCGTTGCAGCATGTTCCGCATCTATATTACCCCCTTTCCCGTATCGCGTCCGAAATATTGGACGACGTCATCAATGGCCCGCACGTACTTAGGGATGTCGATATGCTGCGGACATTTGGACAGGCAGCGGCCGCAGGCCGTACAGCGGGAAGCGCGCTGCGACCGTTCCAGGTTATTCTGATAATGGGCCAGGAAGGCTTTTTCCTGCGCTGCCGAGGCTCCTTGCGGATGGTCCAGGTCGATTCCGGCCGGTTCGCCATAGCGGTTGTAGATATGGAAGACTTCGGCGATGTCGACGCCATAAGGACAGGGCTCACAATACCGGCAATATGTACAGGGAATGGCCCCGCTGCCGGCTTCCTTTCCCAGGGAGCGCTGGATGGCCCGTTCTTCGGCAGCCGACAAGGGATGGAAATCGCTCAGGGTCCGGATATTGTCCAATACCTGCTCTAAATTGCTCATACCTGAATTCATGGTGATGACCCCTTCTTTAGAGCCGACCCAGCGCAGGGCCCACGACGCCATGCTGGCCTCTGGCCGCTGCTGCTTCAAGATGGCTTCCGCCGCCGACGACAGATTGGCCAGATTGCCGCCCTTGACCGGTTCCATGACGAAAATGGGGACATCCTTTTCCCGGCACTTGCGGTACAGGTCCCCGGCCTGCCGGCTCCCCGACGGCGCTTCGCCCGGTTCGTTCCAGTCGGCATAGTTGAGCTGGATCATGCAGAAATCCCAATCATACTGGTCCAGGAGATAATGGAAAAAGGGCACGTCGCCGTGGAAGGAAAAGCCCAGGCAGCGGATGCGGCCCCGGGCTTTTTCCTGGCGGAGGTAGTCCAGGATGCCGTCGTGGATGTACAGTTCATCGAATTGGTCCCGGCTGGTCAGGGAATGGAGCATGTAGTTATCGAAATACGACACCTGACAACGGTCGAGCTGGGTCTGGAAGATGTCTTTCGCCTGGTCGAGACCCGTCAATATCGGCGTCGGCATCTTGTCGGCCAGATAAATCGTGTCGCGGGGATATTTCTGCAAGGCCTGGCCGATGAAAGCTTCGGACTTCCCGTCATGATAGAACCAGGCCGTGTCGAAATAATTGACGCCGTGGCGATAGGCAAAATCGACCATCTTCTCGCCTAATTCCTTATCGATTTCCCGACCCGATGCCGAAAAAGTCGTCGGCAGGCGCATACAGCCAAAGCCAAGGAGGGACAAATTTTTTCCCAGGGGCTTATAATAGCGCGTCGTAACTTTTCCCAAATCCTGCCCGGCTTCCCCGGCAGCCTTATCGGCATCGAGAAAAGCCAGGATATCCTCGCGCTTCACCAAAGCCCCGCCGGCAGCCACACCGGCCAGTCCGCCGCCGAGGAGCTTCAAAAAAGTCCGCCGGCTCATATCATGAGGCATCTATATTCCCTCCTGTCTTATAACAATCCGGCTTTATCCAGCCAGGGATCGATGACGCTGTAATCCGTATCCTTATCCAGGGTCAGCCCCGTAAAGAGACGGGCACCGGGAGCGGCGGCCGCCAAAGCCGGCAAGGTGACTTCAAAGGGGCTGCTGTAAGAGCACATGTAGGGTACGATGAGTTTCCCCTGCAAATCTTTCCCTTCCAAGAACGACGGAATGGTCATGGGCGCCGTGAACCACCAGCAGGGATAGCCGAGGACGATGACGTCGTACTGCGACAGGTCAGGCTGTGTGCCGGCTAATTTCGGGTGGACGTTTTCATCGACTTCCTGTGCCGATTCCTTGAGGACCGTCGAATAGTCGCGGGAGTAATCGGGGTCGCGCTTGATTTCGTAGAGGTCACCGCCGATTTTATCCTGTATCATATGGGCCACTTCGCCAGACCGGCCGCCCCAGGTGAAATAAGCGATGAGGATGCGCTGACCTTTGTGGCTCCCCTTCGGTTCTTCCTGGATGGTCTTGATGGCCGCTGCTTCCTGTTTATGCTTACTTTCCAGTTCATCTTTGATGTCTTCCGACATGGGCTTGCCCGTCTGATTGGGCACGTAGACGCCCGTCGATGACGACGGGGTATTCTGTACGGACTGGGCATTTTCTGAATTTCCGCAGGCCGTAAGGGTGCAAATGGCGATGCCCATACAAAGTATTTTTACGATAGATGTGAATTTCATAAGTCATTCTCCTCCCATATTGTCTGATATTTTATCACGATTGACTTTGCTCCCTGATGAGCCGGATAAATCGTTCCGTCGCCTCACTGTGGACCGTCCCCCGCTTCCATGCCAGGACAGCTGTGACTTGTAAAAAGGGATTTAAAGAACGTGCTGCAATATGTGTCTTATCCATGTACGGAAGGGATCCGCTGATACAGAGAAGTCGTCCAAGCCCATGTGTAACCATAATAATACCGTTTGTCGAAAAATTCGTTGTAAGCAATATATCTAAATTCTCATATACGGTTCCAAACCAATTAGCCAGTTCACTTTGAACTTTCATGCGTCGCGGTAAAATAACCGGTGCAGACAGTAAATCTTCCGGACTGACACAGTCCTTTTCTGCCAACGGATCATCACTGCGCATGAATACCTGCCACGTCTCTGCAATGGGCAGTCGGACATAATCAAATTGTTCCAGATCAACTGGTTCCAACAGCAGTCCGATATCAATAAGTCCATCCTGCATACGTTCTGTCACTTCATCTGCTGTTCCTGTATATAAATCAAATGTTACCAGGGGAAACTGCTGGTGGTACTGTTTTATCAGGTCAGCCAGCAGATGGCCCGATGACAAAATTCCACAGCCCATAGTGATGCATCCATCCACGCAATCATCAGCATGGGCAATTTCCTGCCGCGTGTGGGCAACCAAATCTGTAATTTCTTCAGCCCGACGCCACAGTATCCGCCCTTCCTTTGTCAGGGATACGCTGCGTCTTCCTCTTACTAAAAGCTGTACGCCCAATTCTTCTTCCAGTTGGGCCAATTGTCGTGATAATGTAGGCTGGGTCATATGCAGTACTGATGCCGCATGGGTAATATTTTCTTCTCTGGCTACGGTCAGAAAATAGTAAAGTACACGAAATTCCATGGCGTATCTTCTCGTTTCTTTCAGATAACAGACGGGTATCCAGATGACGCTGGCGCCACAACATGGCGTACCTGCTGCAGCCATTCAGACAAATCTGGCGTGCTTTGTTCGATTGTCCCTTTTCCGGCTACATCAAAGGTTACCGTAAGCGGACATCGGATTATCGATCCGGGTATCAGTGAAGCTATGTCCTCCATGGCATGCCCTGTCCAGCCGCCATTCGTTACAAAGGGAATTACGACCTTACCATGGAAATCATGTTCCGTCAGAAAGGTACGCATAGCCGGTGCCATGGTATACCACCAGGTAGGTGTCCCCAGTATCACCGTACCTATATCATCCCAACGGATATCCACAGGCTGCAATGGCGGGCAATAAAGCCGGTTTACTTCTTCTTGTCCTGCAGCCACGATATTGTCATAGCTTCCCGTATAGGGACGGACTGTCTCAATGCGGATCAGCCGGCCGCCGGCCTGCTTCTGTACTCTGCGGGCAATGCTGTACGTATTGCCATTGGCAAGTGAATAATAAATAATAGCTGTCTGTTTCATACGTTTCTCCTTATTTCGTGTCATACATAGGAGACTGCATCCTGAGTCCGTTCAGATACTGTCTGAGAGCAGACTGCCATATATGTATGATTCTGTTTTTTCAATAAATGATCGACTTTCTTCAAAGCCTGCTCTAAGTCTTCCATCTTCCGAAGCAGTGTTTTCTGCGTCGCCAGTAATAAAATATGCTGCTGTTCCTTTCCTTCTTTGCCACTCTGTGTCAGTTCCAGATACTGCCGGATATCGGTCAGCGAAAGTCCGCTGGCTTTTAGATACATGATCTGCTCGATTTCTTTGATTTCTCTGCTACCATATACGCGGTGCCCGCCGACATCGCGGGGAACGTGGGCCAACAATCCGATTTTTTCATAATACCGCAGGGTATCTTCTGAAAGATGTACCCGTTCTGCCATTTCCCGTACAAACATAATATCCTCCTCATTTCTCAGACTTCATGATTCACATAATCTTATCGTACACTCATTGCAGCCAGCCTGTCCTTTCCAGCCACTTCTGAGCTGCCCCTTCGGCATCGGCCATATCGTTGTGATGCAGGGCAAAGCCTTCGTGGACCGAAGCGCCCGGTTCGGCCTGCTGGATGGTCTGGATAGTGTCGGAGAAACCGCTGCCACCAGATGTGACGATGGCGTAGACCTGTTTGCCTGACATATCCGTTTCTTTCAGGAATGACTGGACCGGTGCCGGCAAGGTGCTCCACCAGTTCGGATAGACTAAGACGATCGTATCATAACCGCTGAGGTCGCCGACATGACTCTTCAAAGCCGGCCGTTCCTGATTCTGAATTTCTTCCTTGCCCTGGTCGACGGTTTCGTCATAACTCGTCGGATAGGGCTTTTCCGTCAGGATGGAGAATAAATCGCCGCCAGTCTGGTTAGCGATATAATCAGCAATGACCGTATTATTGCCGATAGCGACGCCGTCCCTGGTTTTCAGGCTGGCTGAAGTCATGACATCGTACTTATCCGAATGGATGGCTTTGGCATCGGTATTTTCGGGATACGTAAAGTAAGCGACGAGAATTTTATGAGGATTGCCCTGGGGATTATGGACTACCGACGTCGATACCGGGGAATTCGCCAGTTCTCCCTGACGCTGGCTGCTGGACGGAGCCGTCCCATTCACTACCTCATTGATACCACAGGCCGTCAACGATGCCGTCACCATCATAGCACAAGCAAAGGCTAACACTTTCTTTTTCATCACACATGACTCCTTTCCTATTCACAGGCCGGCTGATTTTTACATGACATCATGTCTTTGCTTACTTGTAGTATACGTTCAGCAACAAGTTATGTAAAATACCTATTTTCCACCGGCTAGAAATGCCTTGGGAGCATGTCAAAAAGGACTTGTCGCAGGTGCGACAAGTCCTTTCTGAGTATTAAGTTTGCAGTTTGTAGTTTTTAGTGAAGGCTTTTAAATTTAAAACTATCTTTTACAAACTCCGTACTGCAAACTTTTAATAGCAACCTCTCAGTCAGCTTCGCTGACAGCTCTCCTATAAGGAGAGCCCTTGCGGGCCGCCTTTCAGGACGGCCCCTACGAGCCACGAGCCACGAACCACAAGCCACTAAGCTAACTTGTTCTCTTTACT
>ERZ773185.790-NODE-790-length-26781-cov-3.373906_pt1 | contig 26781 bp, 24 predicted proteins | sample MGYA00580531_ERZ773185 | MGnify/ENA primary metagenome ERZ773185 (study PRJEB29015, sample SAMEA2737799) | human gut metagenome | biome: human gut; feature: human-associated habitat; material: faeces | place: China | collected 2012 ...
GGGCGTCGTAGACGGTCGCGCCCGCGGGAAGCGTGAGCGTAGCCGAGGAGCTGCCCGCGCCGGCGGACGAGCCGTCGACGGTGATGCTCACCGTGACGGTCGCGCCCTGCTGGGAAGAAGCGCCCGAGGCCGAGTCGTCCACGGAGTCGCTCTTTGACGAGACGTTCTTGCCGTTCTGGTCGACCACGCGATAGGTGGTCTTCGTCTTGGTCAGGGCCTCGCCGTCGACGGTCTTTTTCTGGACGACGGTGATGGCGGAGTCGTCGGGAAGCGTCGGGGCCTCGCCGCCCTGCTGGGCGAAGGCGGGGGCGTCGCCCAGCTGCGCGTAGGCGTCGCCGCTGATGGCATAGCCCTCGGCCGCGGAAAGAAGCGCGGAGGCATCGCCGGAGGTCGGGGCGCCGTCACAGCCGTAGCGCACGACGAGGCGCACCGCGCCGTTGGCGTCCTCCGAGATCCAGGTCACGTCGGACAGGCCCACGTTCTGCTCGGATGCCCACTTGGCGAGCGCGGCCGCACGGCGGGCGGTTGCATCCACCATGGCGGGCGCGTCGTCGGCCGTGGCCTGCTCGACCCAAACACCGTTGGCCGTCAGGACGGCCTTGACGTCGTCGGACGCGACCGAGACGTCGGAGCCGTCGAAGCTGAGCCCCGCGCAGGCGGCGGCCACGTCGTCGGCGGTCACCGTATTCGCGGTCATGGCGATCTGCGGCGTCGCGGCGGCTTGGCCGTCGGCGGAGGCAGGCTCGCTCACGGTCTGGAGCGCGTCGCCGGAGAGGAACGCGAGCGGGTCGTTGCCCTGCGCATACTGCCATGCGGACCAGGCACAGAAGGCGATGATTACAGCCGCGAGGACGGCGACGACCGGGCGCCAGACGCGGGCGCCCTTCTTTCCCCCATCACCGGGGAGGTTGGAGTCAGGCTCGGCCATTACTCCTCATCCCCCTTCCTACGCTTGGCCGCAAGGACGACGATGAGCGCCGCGGCGGCCACGGCCATGCCGATGAAGGGCCAGATAGGAAGCGTGCGGCTGGATTCGGAGGAGTCGAAGCCCGCATCGGTGCCAAGGTCGGCCGTGCCCTCGGCAGCAGCAGTCGGGTCAGCGCCCGTGGCCTCGCCGGACGTGAAGCCGGAAAGAAGGGAGGCCTTCTCCTCGGACTCGCCGGACTCGGCCGAGACGTTCGACTTGAGGGCGATGGCGAGCGTGGTCTTCTTGCCGCCGTTGCCGGACAGCGAGGTCTGGCCGCCGGAGGCGTTGTCCTTCTTTGCGTCGTCGCCCTTGTTGTCGTTCTTCGCGCTCCATTTGGCGTAGAGCGTCATATTACTGGTGACCGATTTCGCGAAGTCCCACTTCTCGCCTTCGGCAGTGTACCAGCCGAGGAATGTATAGCCGTCGCAGGTAGGGGCAACCGGTTCGGAAACCAACTTGCCCTTCGCAACATAACGCGGTGCGACGTACGAACCGCCCTGTGCATCGAACGCAACTCTCCAGGACTCGGCACCCGCTAGCTTAAAGAGGCGTCCCGAGTCATTGGCGTAGTACAGGTTGCCCTTCTCATCACAAATGATAGAAGCGGTGCAGTATTCACGATACTTTGCGTCGGGCGTGAATATCATTTGCGCCGCATCGTCGCCCAGTTTATAAGCGTAAACACCACCGGGCAGAGCGTTGCAGGTGAAGTACACGTACGTGTCGTTACCTTGAACCGAGACGAGCGGGGTACTCTTGGACTCGCCCCTGTCTGCGCGGATGCTCTTTTTAACGCTCATAGTGCTCAGATCGATGACAGAGAGCGTTCCGTAACCCTCGGCGTCCATGCCACAGACATACGCCAGACCGTTGCTCACTGCCGGCGTAGAGGTGGAGATGGCCGCGAAAGCAACGGGCTTGCCCTCGAGGGTCAGCTTGTCCCCGCTGCGACGAATCTTGTAGAGCGTTCCGTTATCGCGGGAGACCGCGAGATACGTGCCGTCGCCGTTCTCGCCAGCCTTGACGGCGACGATGCCAGAGCGAACGGGCGTGTCTACGCTTACGCTCGAGAGCTCTTTGCCGTTGGAGCCATCAATGAGGGCAACCTTACCGGACTCGTTACCGATGATGATGTCGTCACCGGAGGCCGCAGCGCCCGCCCAGTAGTAGCCCTCGTTCTCGTTGGTCTCGGACTTCTTTTTGTCGGTCGTCCAATCGACCTTACCGGAAGCAAGATCGACGCACACGAGTGCACCTTCTGAACCGCCGACAACAGTGAAGCCTGCGTAGGCCTTGCCGCCGGAGATGGTCACGGACGTGAGAGCTTGGGTATCTTTGATCCCGAGCGAGGGGGTCTTGTATCGACAGGCTATCGAGTACTGCCCGTCCTTCTTGTCCAGAACAAAAATGCCGAGCGAACCGTCCTCAAAAGGAACGACCAGATAGCCGTCTTTGTAGGCGGGACGGCAGAAGTAGCCAACGTTCGCACCAATAGAGCAGCTCGCAAGCTCCTTCTTTCCGGTTTCAGAATCTATGAGCACAATGCGGCCGCCCTTAACCGCGCAAATATTACCGTCGATAATGAGCAAGTCCGAAACGCCTTTTGCACCGCCCTTGATATCTGCGGGCTCATCCCACGCAGATTCAGCTGCACCAGACGGAGTCGGCGCCTCGACAACCGAACCATTGGCTTTGCCGCCGGCAAACGCGGGCCAGGCAGAGTCGAAGTTGGACTTAGGCGCGTTGGGGTCGGTCGTGAGGGCATCGGGGTCAGGCAGCTTGTCGTCAGCCGTATAGACCCAGGCGATAGACTTCGCGTCCTTCAGCTGGACGCTGCCCGCCCCCAAATCGGAAGGCTTGCCATCGATAAAGAGCTTCCAGTAAGCCCCAGTCGTGGAGTCCCAAGCGAGCGTTCGCCCATCAAACGGCGATGTAATTGAGTTGAGGAACCAGCCCCATGTACCCGTACCATAATCCGCAGAGATGCCACTCTGCTTGAAGGCAAGTTCAGTCGCATCAGCCACGGTCGCGGCATCGACCATGGTGTAGTCGGCTGCAGGCACCCACGTCTGAACATTACCGCCGCTGTCAACACCGATAATCTGCAAGGAAGCCTTTGCCTGCCCAGGCATAGTACCGTCAGAGCCGTAGACCCAGGAAACTTTGTCACCGGCCTTGAGCGTGTAGTTACCGGCGCCCACATTTGCGAGCTTGCCGTTAACAAAGAACTGCCAGTAATTCCAAGTGGAAGCGTCAACCTTTTCGGTCGAGAGCTTTACGCCCTCATCAAACGGAGAGGTGAGCGAGTTGAGGTACCAGCCGTAGGAGCCCTTCCCGGTGTCGGCGCCAATGCCAGCCTGCTTGAACACCTGCTCAGAGAGCTCCGCCGCGGTCGAGCCCTCCTTCACTTGGATGGTCGTGGGCTGAGCCCAGGTCTGCTGGCCGCCGTCCTTAGCCTGGCCAACGACCTCGCAGCTCACAGAGAGCTGGTCGGTGGGCGCCGGGTCACCGTACTTGGAGTAGCACCAGACGACCGAGTCGCCGGCCTCGAGCGTGTAGCCGCCTGCGCCAACCGATGCGGCCGTTCCGTTGATGAAGAGCTGCCAGTACGCTCCGGTCTGCGAATCATAGCCAAGCGTTTGGCCCGCGTCGACGGGCGAGGTGATGGAATTGAGGTACCAGCCCCAGGTTCCCATGCCGTAATCGGCGGTGAGGCCGTGCTTCTTGAAGAGCGCCTCAGAGAGGTCGGCGGCGGTAGACCACGTTTTTAACGTATACGGCTCGGCGGCGGTCCAGGTCTGCTGGTTGCCATCGGCATCGATGCCGATAACCGAGCATGTTGCTGTAACCTCAGGAGCGACCTGACCGCTCGTTCCAAGCACGGTCACCGTCGCAGAGACGTCCTGGTTGGCGAGCTTTGCGTACGTGGCATTATCCGGATAGCGCTCGGCGTAACGCGCGTACTTCTCACTGGAAAGGCGAGAAGTAATGGTGACCTTGGTGTTGTACTCAGGCTGCGTGACGAGAAGGTTCTCCGCAGAGACGACACCGGTGTCGCTCGACTTGAAGAGGCGCCACTGCTGGCCGCTCATGTCGTCGTAGCCCTCGAGCTCAACCGGGACGATGCCCGAGCCCGCGGCGTCGGTAGTTGCCTTGTCGTAGCTCCACGCGAGCTTACCGTCAGCGTCGAGATACGCCTTCTGGAAGGCGTGCATGTTTGCGGTCACGCCCGCAGCGTCCTGGCCGTCGAGGATGGCCTCGGCGTAGCCCGCCTTGGCGGCCTCCATGAGCTTAAGCTCATTGTCGAGGTCGGCCTGATCCTGCGGCGCAACCGTGAAGTCAAGCGTCTTTGTGGCAGTGACCTCAGCGTTGTTCTTATCCGTAACCGTGCAGGTGAGCTTTGTGGAGACGGCGTCCAAGCCGGCCTCGGGACGGTATACCGTGCCCTTGTAGCCGTTGAAGGTCACGTCATCGGTGCTCGCGGAGTACTCAACCTTATAGTATTTGCCGTCGACGCCGAGCGTGCTCGTGCGCGGCATCTGGAGGTCGTCGGTCAGGCCGTCCTTATTGGCAACCGTATCGGTACCGGAGTACTTGATGTTGCCGTAAGCAAACGCCGCGTCGACCTTCTCCTGCAGCGCCTTCTTGTCGGCAGCAACCTTCTCGGGGTCGCCCTTGACGGTCACGACGTACGTAGCCTCGCCGGTCACCTTGACACCGTCGGAGACATTCGACGGAACGGTAACCTTGGCGGTCAGCATGACCTCGCGGTCGCTCGAAGCGCGCGCGACCTTGCCCGTATAATCGCTCCAACCGTAACCAGAGACAAACAGGGCATCCGTATCAGAGCTCTTCCACTCGACGGAGAACTTCTTGTTGGTGCCCGCCTTGTACGGCAGCGTGAGATTCTGGGTAACGCTCTCGGCAGTATCACCCGAGGCGTAACCGATAACGAGCTGCTCAGCGGCCTCGTCGAGCAGATCCTGGAGCTTATCCTCGTTCCAAGCAACCTTAACGGCCTTGTTGGGCTGGTAGTACTCGGTCTCCTCGCCCGCGCGCGAGAGCTCAAACACCACGTCGGCATTGCGAAGCTGATCGAGGCTGTATCCCGTGTACTCGTCGGGATTCATGTAGAAGAATGTGACGGCGCCGTTGGTGTCGTCCTGAGCGTCGGAGATACCGACAGCGGCGCGCGCATCCTCGGAGTGGAACAGTACGCCGCCCTCGGAAACTTTGACGTCGATATTGTCGAAGCCGAGCTTCTCAAGCTGAGCCTTCAGCAGGTCGTTGACATTGGCGCCCTTCGCGCTGTAGTCAGCGGTAAGCTGAACATTCTTCTCATCGAGCTTCTGGACGGCGGCCTTGAGCGACCCCGCCTTGATGACCTTGTTGGCAGAGATGACCTCGACCGTCGAGCTTCCGCTCGTGGCGACAGCCTTCAGATACTTGCCCGCGGCAGAAGCCGAAACCGTTGCCGTGGCGCCCGACATATCGGACAGAAGCGTCCAGTCGGCCGCCGGAGCCTTCGCGTCGTCGGCCGCATACCAGGCGACAGTCGCATGACCGGTGACGTCGATACCGTTGGTGGCCGAACCGTCGGCGCGCTTGGCCTGCACCGTCGCCTTGACGCTGTCGCCCGAAACCAGGTGGGTCGAGTCGCTGTTGATCTGCGGGATGGTAGTCACGCGCAGCAGGTTATACTCCCCCGCCGCCGTAACGCCATCGGACGAAACCCACTCAACGGTATTGTCGAGAGCGCTTGCGGTGAGCTTGATACGCTTTCCGACGAGAGAATCGTCGAGCGTCAGCGCGCCGGTCTCGGCGTCAATGCCTTCGGTGAGTTCCGCCCAGTCCGAATCACCCTCGCCCTTGGCATACCATGCGAGCGTGAGCTTAGCGTCCTCGGGCAGATCGGAATCGGACCAGCTCGAGGAGCCGGGAATCTTCACGCGCGGGGTGAGCACCGCGCCAACGGAGAGGGTCGTCGAAGACGCCTCGTTGGGGGCAACGGATTTGAGCTCGTATTGCCCGGCAAGCGTCACGGGGCCAACGGGGTCGACGGACTGCGTGCCGCCGTAGGTGCTCTTCTTCTCGGTGCTCTTCACCGAGTTCTTGCTCGTGGCGATCACACGAATGTACTTGCCCACCATATCGGCCGTGGACGTGTACGTTGCGGAGTCGGTCGCATCGGGAATGTTGACGAAGTAGCTGTCGTAGGAGCTCTTGTCGTTGGAGTACTGCCACTGATAGTGGACCGTGTCCGTCGCGGAGACGCCGGTGTAGGAGTTGCCCTTGGTCGCCTTCGCGGTCAGCACCTTGCCCGCAGCGACCTGTCCAGATGCCAGAGCGCCCGTGACCGTCACGCCGTAGAGATCAACCGCTCCAGCCTCCACGACGGGCAGGGTGCTCGACCGCTCGTCACCGAAGCCGCCGTTGGCGTGCGCTTGGACGTATTTGTTCGCCAGCGCCGCGTCGGGCGTGAACGAATTGGCTTCCGCCCCCTCGATCTTTGTGTTACAGGTGCTCGGAGAGTCCCCGTAGTACCAGGACCAGATAACCTTGGGGCTCGAGGTCACGTCGTCGGAGCCTGACTTCGCGGCGGCGGTGATCTTCTCGCCGACCTTCGCCTCGACGGTGCGGTCGAGAGTGACCTTCGTGATGTTGACGGAACCCGTCGCGCCGATGAGGTTCGTGCCCTTGGTGGTGTAGTCGCTGCTGCCGATTTTTGCGGTTATATGGCAACGGACCGACTTGCCCTCATAAGCCGTGAGCTCGAGAGTGTTCGACGTCGCGCCCTCGATGTCGGTGTAGGTACCACCCTTGGCATCCGCGATCTGCCACTGATAGCTCAGCTTGGACGCATCGATGTAATCGGAGGCGCCCTTCTCTTTAGCAAGGGCTTGAACGGTGTCGTCAACGGTATAGACATAGGTGCCAGAGGTGGAGCCTTCGGGGGCCAGGATGGCGGAGTAGATGTCCACGGCGCCGGCTTGCTTGAAGGGACCCACGCCGTAGCCGGTCGACCAGCCGCCGAACGAGACATCGTTCGCGCCCGCATTGGCGGAGACGCTAACGTAGTAGCCCTCGAGGTCGTCGGTCACCGTAAGCGTAGGGCCGGACTCGCCCTCGATGGTCTCCCACTTTGTGGAGCTGCTGGGGGCTGACGTGCCCTTGAACTTCTTCCAGGTGTAGGTGACCTTAGAGTTATCAACGTAAGAGGGGCTGTAGCTCGAGCCTGTGTACGCCTTAGCCGTGAGGGTCGCGCCGATCTCCGTGGAGGAAGCGGAGAGCTCGACGCCTACGAGCTTGACCGCGCCGGCCTTGAGCACGACATCGCTCGTTGTGGCCTCGACGTCGTTTACCCCGGCGTTTGCCTTGACCTTGACGTACTTGCCCTCAAGAGCGTCGGTTAGCGTGAGGGAGGCAGTCGTCGCGCCTTCAATCTCGGCCCAGCCGGAGTATTTGTTGGTCGACTCGTACCAGGTGTAGGTCACCTTGGTGTCGCTCGCGGCGGGCGTGTTGTACGCAGTGTACGGCGTAGCGGTCAGAGTGTCGCCAACGGCGGGAGACGAGCTAGTCAGTTTGACGGAGTAGAGGTTTGCCTGCCCGGCGCCCAGCACGGGACCGGGAATGTAATTGGCATTGATGCCCGAGCCGTAAGAAACGGAGGGGCCGTAATAGTCCTTGCCACCCACCGTCACCTTACAGATGAAGTACTTGCCCACCATCGCATCGGTGACAGTAAGGGACTGCTCATGGCCTACGACCTCAGTGTAGTCGGAGACGTCGTTACTTGCCTTAACCGTGCCGGCAAGCCAGGTGTAAGTCCAGGTGCCTGGGTTGGTGACGGAGCTGTAGCCCTCGTACATGTTTGCCCAAAGCGTCTCGCCAGCCTTGAGCGCGCCATACTTTGTGGAATAGGAGCTGTTTTTATCCTTGGCGTCCTGGATATAGACCTTGGCGTCGGAGGTCAGCGTGTCGGCAGAGGCGACTGCGGGGGCATCGGCCTTTCCCGTGGCGGTAACCGCAGTGGGCGCGACGGCCGCAGGCTGCTCGTCGGCGTCATTTGCTGCGGGCGCGGCGTCCTCGGCCGGCTCCTCGTCGGCCGTAGGCTCCTGCTCGGCGTCGGCTGCGGTGTCAGCTGCAGCGTCGTCGGACGCGGGCGCGTCCTCGGCAGGTTGCTCCTCGGCAGCGGCCTCGGCCTGTGGCGTCGCCGCGAGCTCATCGGCTGCCTCGGCGAGCGCGGGCGCCGGCACGAGGGCCGTCGCCGTAACAAGCGCGAGCAGCAGCGCGAGCACGCGCTCCGTCAGCGGTTTTCTGGGTTTCATATACCCCGCCTCCTCCCCTTTCGGGGTCCGGGAGGGCAGGTAGGATCGGCAGGGTGCGCCCCCGCCATTCGCCCCTCGCAACGCGCGGACGCGCGCCGCTGCAAGCAGGCGAGCCTTGAACACAGTCTTTCAACTGATCCGGAGTCGAACCGGAATCCTTTTTTCTCTACTAGGCGTAGCAGCTGTTCGAACCGTGCCCTCAAGCTATTAAGTTGCGCTTCAGTCTACCAGCTTGGCCCCCGCGCGCCTCCGCCAAACCCGTCCCCAGTTTGCGCAAAAACGAACACGTCCCCAATTTGAGGGGTCGCTCGCGGGACGGGGGACACCTCCTGTCCCGACGTTTGGCAACGCGTATCGCGATTATGTACCATACGGGCTAGCTGGCAGAACGTTGTTACGTCTTCGGGGGAGGACGAATGGATCGCACCACCATCGAGAACGCGGCCCTGGAGCTGTTCCACAAGAGGGGCTTTGACGCGGTGAAGGTTCAGGACATCTGCGCCGCCTGCGGCATCACCGAGCCCACCTTCTACCACTACGTTCCCTCCAAGGACGACATCCTCCTGCGCTGCTACGACGACATCGTGGAGATCGTGGAGGCCCACGTGGCCGGCACCGACCCCGAGGGTCCCGTGGTCCAGCTCCTGGGCGCCTACCTGGCGCTCATTGACGAGTGCGAGCGCATCGGCGCCGACCTTTTGAGCCGCATCGCCTGCTCCAACCTGCAGGAGAACCGCGGCAGCTACGACACGCGCCCTGCCATCACCGAGCGCATGGAGGCCATCATCGCCACCGGCCAGCACGCCGGCGTCATCCGCAACGAGGTCGACCCGCACCAGATCTACCTCTCGACCGCCTACCTCTACGAGGGCCTGCAGTTCATGTGGTGCCTCAGGCGCGGCGACTTTGACTGGCGCACCCAGATGCGCGAGGGCCTGCAGGCCATCCTCCAGGTAAAGGCCTAGTAATCATGACCACCCGCGCAGCGGGTGGTTTGCTCTTAGGGTATAACCCTAGGGCCCCAGGCCAGGGGCTCAAGCCCCCGGCCTGAACTGCGTTCAGGCCCGATAGCCCCTTGACTCGTGGCGCGCCGGTCGAACCGGCGGCGCGCCTACTTTCCCTTCGGCCCCCTCGCAAAGGGGTCCTCGTACTCCCTGACGCTCAGCCTGTCCTGCGCGATGTCGGCGCGCTCCTGCTCGCGTATGTACTTCGCGATCGTGGCCTCGTTGAGGCCGACGGTGGAGACGTAGTAGCCCTCCGCCCAAAACTTCCTGTTCCCGAACTTGTACCTGAGGTTCGCGTGCCTGTCGAACATGAGCAGCGAGCTCTTGCCCTTCAGGTAGCCCATGAAGCTCGAGACGCTGATCTTGGGCGGTATCGACACCAGCATGTGCACGTGGTCCGGCATCAGGTGGCCCTCGATTATCTCGACGCCCTTCCACTGGCACAGCTGCCTGAGGATCTCGCCCAGGTCCCTCCTGTATTGGTTGTAGATGACCTTCCTTCTATACTTTGGTGCGAACACGATGTGGTACTTGCAGAGCCACTTCGTGTGCGCGAGGCTGCTGGCCTTCTGGGCCACGGCAATCACCTTCCCCTCTGGGGCATGATGACCTGAACAATCGCCATGCTAGGGGGGAAGGTGTCTCGTTGCATAGCATCCAGTGGCCTCCACCCGCTGAGCGGGTGGTTTTCTATGCCGCACGTGCCGCGCGGCACGGACTAAAGTCCAACAAAGAGGCGCCCGGCGAGAAGCCCTTCTCGCCGGGCGTTTTTTGGGCAAGAGCGTGCCACTCGCCGCCGCCCCCGACTCGCCTAGCCCCGCAGGAAGAGCGCGCCGAGGACCCCTATGACCAGGAGCCCGCCGAGAACCACGGCGGCGCAGAGGGCCAGCGCCTGGAGAAGCCCCACGCGGCGGCGAAGGCGCCGGCGGTCTGCCAGCACGAAGGCCACCGAGGCAAAGCCGGCCGGCATCCACGCGCCAAAGGCGAGGAGCCTAAGCCAGAGGGGCCACGCGGCTCCGGACCCCACAGGCTCCGCCACGTTCACCCAGCTCGCAGCCACCAGGACCGCAACCGCCAGGGCCAGCACGACGTTCCACGCGCGACCCGCGGCGGCAGGCACTTCTCGCCTGGCAACCCCGGCTGGCGAGAAGCGCCCGCCACCGGCACGCCCCTCCACCGCGCGGGCAAGCTCCTCCGCGCTCGCGTAGCGCGCCTCCGGGTCAAAGCTCATTGCCTTGGCCACAACGCGACGCAGGTCAGATGGCACGTCAGGCCGCTCGGCCAGCTGCCGGGAGTCCATGCCGGGCGCTGGGTCCTCCCCCGTCAGGCAGAACCACAGCACAGCCCCCAGCGCATAGACGTCGCTCCTGACGCTGGTCTGCCCAAAGCCAAACTGCTCCGGCGGGGCGTAGCTGCGGGTGCCCAGACGCGTGGTGTCGGCCTCGGCGCCCTCGCGCCATGTGCGGGCAATCCCCAGGTCAATGAGGACGAAGCTTCTGGGCAAGCCGTTCTGGCCGCCCACGACCATCACGTTTGACGGCTTGAGGTCGCGGTGGATCGTCGGGGCGCCCGCGCCCAGCCCCTCGTGAAGGCAGCCGACCGCGCGGGCAACCTGCACCGTGGCCTCGCGCGCCAGGGCCTCGGACGGCCCCGCCTGCCGCACGTGCTCCTCGAGCGTCACGCCCGGCAGCCACTCCATGAGCACGTTGAGGCGCTCGCCGTCGTTCCAGCAGTCAAGGACGCGCGGCAGGTTGGGGCAGCGAAGGCCCTGGCGCTGGGCGCGCATCAGCCGCTCGTAGGCATGTCCCAGCCCACAGGAGGCGTCTATGCGCTTGCGCACGAAGGGCCCAAGCTCCCCGCCGTCGCGGCCGCAGAAGCAGACCTTCTCGGTGACCTCAAAGTCCGACGACTTGAGCGTCTCCACAACGCGATAGCTACCCGCCCCCTCGCAAGAGGACAGGCAGCTCGCCAGAGCCGCATCAAAGTCGGCATCAATGTCTGTCTGCTCCACGTTCATGGGCACATGATAGCGCCGCTAGCAGACGGTTTTCTCGCCAAAGCGGTAGAGCTCCTCGTTGACCTTCTGCAGCGAGCACCCGCGGTCGATGCAGAAGATGATGATGGCGTCCCGGCGGTCCTTGCAGTTGAGGCCGCTCACCCCGGCCGCCGTGAGCGCGCGGTTGGTCTCGCGCAGCGTGAGGGCCATGGCAAAGGCTATCTGGAGCACCTTGTCGCGCGAGGGGTTGCGCGCGCCGGTGAAGATCTGGTAGCCAAACGTCTCGTTGAGGTCAGCCATGCGCACCACGCGCGACCGCGCGAGGCCCTTCTCGTCAAGGAGCTGCTGCAGGTAGGCCGACAGCGTCGTGGCCGGAAAGTCATGGCCGGCCACGTAGCCGTCTATGCTCGGCGCGTCCAAAAGCTCGGCGAGAAGCTCCTCGGTCAGCTTCTTCTGCGACTGTGGTTGCGTCACGCGCACCCCCCCTCCCGCGAGAACCGGACGCTAAAGCGTCGTAACGTCTCCAAGCTTAAAGCTTGCAACCTTGTCCGTACCGGAGAGAGCCGTAGCCTCAAACTTCCACGTGCCACCGGCATCAAGGTTGCTCGTGCTGGCATAGGCGGTGTCAACCTGGTTGCCCTCGGCGTCAAAGAGGCTGTAGCTCACAGAGACGTAGCTGAGCTTTTCGCCAGAGTTGTTGGTGAAGGTCCCGGCGATCTTAGAGGTGTAGGAGTCGCCGGTAAGGGCCTCGTCGGCAATTGTGTACTTGTCGGCAGAATCGGCCGACGCGGTTGGCGCGTCGGAGGCAGGAGCAGACGTCGTAGCAGAGGACGCCGTCGACGTGCTGTTTACGGCCTCGTCAAGAGCAGCCGAATACATGCTTTGGGTTGCCAGCACGATGACCAACGCCAGGACGTTGACGATAGTCGAGGCAATGGCGAGGCCTTTGCCGCCCTTCTTGCCGCGAAGCGTGCCCACAAGACCAACGACGGCAAATACCGTGCCGATAAGCGCCAGGATGAACGAGAGGTTATTGACGAAGGGAACGAACGACGTAACCAGCGCGACGATTCCCAACACCAGTCCGACGATTGCGGCGGCGGACTTGCCCTTTGCCTCGGAGCTTTGGTTCTCCATGATTGGCTTCCTTTCCCTGCGGGATGGTCGATGAGGCCAATCCTAGGAAGCCGGGCGTGCGATTTCATTAGCTGGGAGCTAATGCCCCGGCGCTCGCGCCTTTCTCGCCGGACGCGACGGGACGGCTAGGCTATGATGTCCTGCGGCGATAGGCGCCCGCGCTGTTCTAATCCGATATCCAGCGCGTAACAAGCTAAAACCAAAGGAGTCATGCATGTTCAAGAAGGTCTGGGAGGACTACAAGGTCCTTCTGCGGAGCATTCCCGCGTCCACCGTCACTCTGTTCATCGTGAGCGTCATCATGATGAACCTCCTGGCAAACAAGGAGCTCATCAGCCTGCCGTGGCTGGCACTTGACTGCGGCTTTGCGGTGAGCTGGGTCTCGTTCTTGTGCATGGACATGGTCTGCAAGCGCTTTGGCGCACGCGCCTCCATCATGGTCTCGGTCATGGCGCTCGGCGTGAACCTGGCCGTCAGCCTGGTCTTTTGGCTGCTCACGCTCACGCCCGGCATGTGGGGCGCCTACTATGACACGGGCCTTGCCGAGGTCAACGACGCTCTGAACGCCACCATCGGCGGCACCTGGTACGTGGTCCTTGGCAGCTCCTGTGCCATGCTCGTCTCCTCCGTGGTGAACTCCCTGCTCAACCAGGCAATCGGCCGCCTGGAGCACAAGAACACCTTCGGCGCCTTCGCGCTGCGCTCCTACGTCTCGACCGGCATCGCCCAGTTCGTGGACAACCTGGTGTTTGCCATCATCGTCTCGCACACGTTCTTTGGCTGGACGTGGCTGCAGGTGCTCATGTGCTCGCTCACCGGCGCCGTGGCCGAGCTGCTCTGCGAGGTGTTTCTCTCCCCCGTCGGCTACCGCGTGGTCCGCGGATGGGAGCGTGAGAACGTGGGCACGCTCTACCTGCAGCGACGCGCGACAGAGACCGGCGCAGGCGCCGAGGCCGCGGAGATCCAGCAGTGAGGGTCCTTGTCACGGGCACGTCCGCAGGCATCGGACGCGCGACGGCCGAGCTCTTCCTGGAGCGCGGGCACGAGGTCGCAGGCTTTGACGTCCAGGCCGCAACGCTGGACCACCCCAGCTACACGCACCACGTGGTTGATGTCCGCTGTCCGCAGGACTTTCCCCGCGACATCAAGCCAGAAATCATCATCAACAACGCGGGGGTCCAGGACTCTGGCGACGACCTTGGCGTCAATCTTTACGGCACCATCAACGTCACGGAGTTCTATGCCTTTGGGAGAAGGTCTTCCGGCGACATGGGCACCGGTGCGGGCGCGCTTCTGGCCAAGCCCGCCCCGCAGGTGCGCGCCGTGGTCAACGTGGGTTCTGCCAGCGGTCACACGGGAAGCGAGTTTCCCGAGTACGCGGCCTCAAAGGGCGGCGTCATCGCATACACCAAGAACGTGGCCGGTCGGCTTGCCCCGCAGGCGACGTGCAACAGCATCGACCCCGGCGGCGTACTCACCCCGCTCAACCAGTGCGTCATGGACGACCCCAAGCTCTGGGAGCGCATCATGGACCTCACGCCGATGCGCCGTTGGGCCACGCCCGAGGAGATTGCGGAGTGGATCTACTTCGTGGCTGTCACCAACCGCTTCATGACCGGCCAAAACCTGCTCATCGACGGCGGCGAGGCCGGCCGCAGCGAGTTCATCTGGCCGGAAGAATAGGTGAAGGGGCCTCGGACGCGCGTCCGAGGCCCCTCCAACAAAAAACTCGCCTACGTTTGCGTCTTAATTCAGGACCCCGAGTAGCCCGCCGCTTTTGGCAACGTTTGCCCAGTTGGCAGAAACCCAAAAGAGGCGGCTACTCTGCAACCCAAAATTAAAACGCAAACGTAGGAGAGCTTTGGCGAGCAAGGGGCTTTGTGTGCTCCCAAACCCCTACTTCTGGGGCAAAGCCTGCCAGCCAATGACCGTCTGTAGCGCCAGGGCCGCGGCGGCGGTAATCCAAAGTGCCTCGTACCCGCCGGCAGAGATGGCAAACCCGCCCAGAGTACTGCCCGCGCCGCCGCCCACGAATACGCCAAAGCCGATGAGTCCCGTGCACAGGCCCGTCTGCGCAGGGTCGACGTCCATGGACAGCGAGACAAGCGTGGGCTGCACCAGGATGTATCCCAGCCCCAGGCAGGCGGCAGCCACCAGAGCAGGCACCCAAGACCCGGTGACGGTCGAAACCAGAAGCAGGCCCGCCGCAGCAAGCCCCGAGGCCTCACCCACCAGAATGGTTCCCCGCAGGCCGCGCCAGCCGCCAATCCGGCCAGAGAGGCTTCCGCCCGCAAGGCACGCCAGGCCATAGAACATCATGAGCAGGCCCGCCGGCGTTGAGGAAAGGCCGCACCTCTCCGCAAGAAACGTCCCCATGAAGCCATAGACGCCCAGGTAGATGATGCCGGTCGTAAAGGCGATGAGAAACACCGCGCGCCCCGGGCCAAAGAAGGTCCTGACGGCGGAGGAAAGAAACGCGCCCGCACCAGAGGACAAGCTGCCCCCATCCGCCTCGCGCTCCCCCACGCCGCGCAGCCGCATGACGCCCAGCCATGCAACTACGGCCAGGACGCCAAAGCACACAAAGGCCGCCCGCCAGCCAACGAGCTCGGTGATGATGCCGCCCAGACCGGCGGAGATCCCCTGCCCCGTAAAGGTGACGCCCATGAGCAGGCCAACGGCGGCGGCGCGGTCCTCCGCCGAGACCACGTCTCCCACCAGCGCCTGGGAAACGCTAATGATTCCCGCGGCAAAGCAGCCGGTCCGCTTTTGCGGTGTATCATCAACCACAGCTCAAAAGTCATCCCAGCAAGGCGCGACCATGTCAGACGCAGACCGCAAGCCCGGCGAGAAGGGCCCTCAGCCCCGACACGACGTCCCCAGAGGCTTCACCCTCGCGTTGGCGCTGGTAGACGCCGTGTCCGTAGCCCTCTTCTGCGCGAGCGCGGTTGCCTTTGGCACCCGCGTCCAGAGCCCGCTCTTTGTTGCAGGCGCCGCGGCGGTGCTCGCCGGGCTCACGCGCCTACCGAGCCTGGCGCTGCTTCTGGCATAAGACATCAACCATCAAACGAGAAGGACGCGCATGACCGCATACAAGCTCTTGGCCCTGGACATGGACGGAACGCTGCTTGACTCCCGCAAGCAGGTGCTCCCCAAGACGGCCGCGGCCCTGGAGCGCCTTGCCGCAGGGGGCGTCGCCGTGGCCTTCTCCACCGGCCGCGGCCTCGCGGAGCTTTCGGACTATGTGCCCAACCTGCCGTTCATCAAGTACGGGTCTTGCATCAGCGGCGGCCTGGTGTATGACTTCTCAAACCAGCGCACCGTCTTTGCCCATCCGTTTGAGACCAAGCTCGCCCTTGAGGTCATGGCGGTGGCCCGCCAGGAGGCCCCCATGGTCCACATCCTCACCACCACCCAGAGCGTGGCGGCCTCCGAGGCCCTTCCTCACATGGCCGACTTCCACATGGGCATCTACCAGGGCATGTTCGACCGCATCTGCACGCCCGTGGACGACATGCCCGCCTTCGCCCGCGCCAACGAGGGCGCGGTCTGCAAGGTCAACCTCTACCACCGCAGCGCCGAGTCGCGCGAGCGCACCCGCGCGCGCCTGGAGGAGGCCGGCCTTGCCGTCCAGCTTGCCTACGCGGAGGAGACGTCCCTTGAGGTCTCCCCCGCCGGCGTGAGCAAGGCCGAGGGCCTCTCCCGTCTCTGCGACTACCTGGGCATCACGCTCGCCGAGGCCGTCGCCGTGGGAGACGCGCCCAACGACACGCAGGTTCTGCAGGTGGCAGGCCTTCCCGTCGCCATGGGCAACGCCACGCCGAACATAAAGGCCCTGGCCAAGATGGTCGTCGCCGACAACGACCATGACGGCATCGCCGAGGTGGTCGCAAAGGTCTTCGGCGTCACCGCGTAGGCACGGCGCCCGGCCGCCGCGGGCCAGCGCTTCTCGCCCGGCCCCAACGCCCGCCGCCCGCAACCTGGCGCCCAGCTAGAAGCGCTACTCCTCCACCAGCTCCGCCAGCCAGACGTTCAGCGTGTCCACCTCGGGGCAGCAGAACTTGGCCGTGCCGGGGGCGTTTCCGGGGACGGTCCCGCCGTAGCGCAGGATGTCGATGTAGGGAAAGCCCACGTGGCAAGCCATGGAGCACATGCGGCCCCGGTCCCGGTCAAAGTCAAAGACGTCGCCTGGCTTGTGCCCGTGGTGGCAGCGGCACGTGCCCAGCTGGTCCACGCAGGTGATGCGTATGCGCGGCCGCTTTCCGCGCGGGGCGCCCAGGGGCTTCTCGCCGTCCGCGGCGCCTGCGCCCGCGCCTGCGCCGTCCGCGGCCAGGCACTTCTCGCCGTCTGCGCTACTCACCGTCGATCACGTCCAGGCAGGCCTCGATGGGCAGTCCGGCGGACTTGTCCTGCTGGCCGGCGTTGCGTGCGATGAGCTCGGAGACCACGCGCATGGCGTCAGCCGTGGCGCGCTGCAGCGTCCAACCGGCCATGACGCGGCCGAGCAGCACCGACGAGAACGTGTCGCCCGTGCCGGGGAAGTAGACCGGGATGAGCTCGAACGGAATGGAGAAGTGCTCGCCAGCCACGTGGTCGTATCCGATGACGGCATTGGTGCCGTCCACCTTGGCGCTCGTGACCACGACGGACTTGGCGCCCAGGCCGCGCATGGCGTCCACCAGCGCGCGGGCCTCCTCGGCGCTGATACCGTCCTTTATGGGGGTGTCCGTGAGCAGGCAGGCCTCGGTATAGTTGGGCACCGTGTAGTCCGCGCAGGCCACGAGGTCGCGCATGAGGCCGATGGTGGACTCGGGCACACCCGCGTAGAGCCTGCCGTTGTCCCCCATGATGGGGTCCACGAAGACCTTGGTGCCCTTGGCGGCGCGCCTGTGGCAGAAGTCGGAGATGATGCGCGTCTCCTCCTCCGTCACGATGAAGCCGGTCGAGATGGCGTCGAACTCAAAGCCCAGCTCCTCCCAGATGGCCAGGCTCTGGCGCACGTACTCGGTGGTGTCATGGATGTAGAACTTGGGGTAGTTGAGCGTGTCGGAGACAAGCGCCGTGGGCAGGTTGTGGATGCGGTAGCCCATGTGGGACAGCACGGGCAGCATGGCAGAGAGCGCCACCTTGCCGTAGCCGCACATGTCGTTGATCAGCAGGAGCTGGGTGTTGTTCATCGGGTTCCCCTCGGGTCTGGGCGACGCGGGGACGCGCCGCAGTCCTCCCAGTCTAGCGCAGGGGCGTCACGGGGTGCGGGCGGCAGGCGCCTGCGACGAGAAGGGCTTCTCGCCGGGCCGTTCTTGCCGTCATAGACGCGTTCCCGCCCTAAATCGACGTTTGGCCCCCTCCAAAGGGGGTCTATTGTCGATTTAGGGCGGGAACGCCAGAGCGGCACCAACAAAGCAGGGGCTCACACCCCGTAGGCCTCCAGGGGGACCTCGTCCACAAGCGGCTCATCGCCAGACGAAGGCTCCACGACAACCAGCGGCTCATGGTCCCGAGGCACGCCAGACGCGTCCAGCAGCTGGCTGAACTTCCAGTTGTCCGCCACGTCCGCAGGCGAGAAACGCACGACAGCGTCGCAGCTCGCCGTGACGCGCGACTCTCGCCTGCGCTCGTCTCGCATGACCTCAAGAACGGACTTGCCGCCAGTCATCTTTGGATTGACGTACTTCTCGCCACCGTCGAGCTCACCGGCAATGGTCCGACCATCCGGCAGGCGCCATAGAAAGTCGACGAAGTACTCGCTGCCGTCAATCGGGTCACAAAAGGAAACCTGCAGCTCGGGCGCAGCAAAGCCAAGCTCCCACATGGCGGCCCGAGCAACGGACTCTCCCCCGCTGCCGCTGCGCACGTCGGCAAAGGAAGCCACCTCGCGCGCCCGTGCGACGCCGCGGAAGCCCCCAGGCAGACCGTCCACGTACGAGAGGAACTCCTCCTTGGAGAAGCGCCCGGACACCATAAGCGAGTCAACTACCGCAACGGCATCACGAAAGGGCATCCTGCGCGCACAGTCCAAAGCCGTACGCAACGGCGACGTGGTCCAGATGCCATCGCTATACACCCCGTACGCGTCGTCATCGTTGGCGTACCTGCCATGTACCCTGCCGCCAAGCAGCGACCTGTGACCACTCGAAGACACCACCTCGATGGGCTCGAGGCATGACCAGCTCACCGAAGCACCCAGCACGAACGCCGCCGAGGGCCCGCAGAACACCCATCCAGGCCTCAGGCGAGAAAGGCCACGGATCTTGTGCATCGTCCGCTGACCGCGGTTCAGGCCATCCCAGTACTCCTTGCGCGCATAGAGGCCCGGAAGCGGCTCGACCACCTGGCCGAGCTTCAGGCGTCGGCGCAGGTCCTTGTGAACCAGCTCGCTGTAGGAGTGCAGACAGGCGCCGCGGGTCTCCGCCTCGGCGAGGGACACCTCGACCTGCGCATCGACCTTTTTGCCCGTGCTTCTCGCCCTCATATGGCGCCCTTCGTTCGCCGTCCCGCCGCTCCGTCGTCCTGCCGTTCCAGCCCTAAATCGACGTTTAGCCCCCTCCAAAGGGGGTCTATTGTCGATTTAGGGCGGGAGCGCCGCCGAGTGCCGCCCTGCCGGCGAGAAGGTCGCACAGTCGGCAGACTTCCACGCCCTCAAGCTCGAGCAGCCGGCGCTTGACGTCGAGGCCGCCGGCAAAGCCCGTAAGGGTGCCGTCGGCGCCTACCACGCGGTGGCAGGGCACGATCACACAGAGCCGGTTTCTGCCCACGGCGCCGCCGACCGCCCGGGCTGACGTCTGTCGACCCGAGCGCTCCCCCAGCCTGCGGGCCAGCGCGCCGTAGCTGGTCACGCACCCATAGGGCACGCGCTCCAGCTCTGCCCAGACGGCACGCTGGAACTCCGTGCCGTCCGCGCGGTGCGCGGGCCCGGGCGACGCGGGCTTCTCGCCGGCAAAGTAGCGGGCAAGCCAGTCTCGCGCCGGAGCAAACGCGGCCAGGGCGTCATCGCGCACGAGCTCGCCCGCCGCCCCGCGCTCGAGGTTACGGTCGTGCTCAAACCAGCACCCGGTCAGGACCTCGCCGTCAGACGCCAGCGTCAGCCTTCCGATGAGCTCGGTCTCAAACGTGGTACAGAAGCTCGTCTGCCCCATGCCGCCTCCCGCGCACATTGCGGCCGCTACTCCTCGGGCTGCTCCTTGGCCTGCGCGGGGGCGGGCTCGGCGGCCTTGGGCTCCTTATTGGAGCGGTCGAACTCCTCGCGCGTGAGGACGTCCTCGATGCGCAGGTTGACGCCGGCGACCTCGAGGCCCGTCATACCCGTGACCTGCTTGACCACGGCCTTCTTGACGTCCTCGAAGACCTGCGGCGCATAGGCGCCGTACTCGATGAGCACGGAGATGTTCACGCGCACGGCGCTCTCGGGCGTGACCTCGACGGTGACGCCCTTCTTGGTGTCGCTCGCGCCAAAGGCGTCCTGGACGCGGTTGAACCAGCTGCCCTTCATGCCCACGACGCCGGGGACGTCGCGCATGGCCAGTGCCACGATCTTCTCGATGACGCCGTTGGAGAAGGTCAGGGAGTCCTCGGAGTCCTCGTCCTCCTCGTCGCCAGCGGCAAGGTCGATGTCGGTTCCGGCGGGCTCGACGGCAGCGAGCTCGTCGGCATCCTCGATGGCCTCGGGCTCGATGGCAGCCTGCTCGACCTCGGTGTTCTTGTCCTCGCTCATGTGTGCTCCTTGGGTCTAGAGGGCGCGTGCGCCCGAACTGCCTCTACTGGTTGTTGGAGAAGAGCCTCTGCAGCGCCCTGATGAGCTTGGGGTCTCCGTCCACGAGCTGGCCCACCGCGATGCCCGCCACGACGAGCACGGCCACGATGAGCGTCTTGAGGATGCCGAAGGCCAGAAGCACCACGGCTGCCACCAGGCCAAAGACGCCGCCCCAGAAGGCGTTCTCGTGCCCGGGGAAGGTCTTGCCCACCCACGCGGAGACGCGCGAGAAGCCCGCCTGCGCGGAGCCGGCCGAAGACGCGCCGGACGGCTGGGGGCCCTTGGACGCGCCGTCCTTGCCGCCGGCGTCCCCGGCGGTGCCCTGGCCCGTGGCCGGAGCGGCCTCGGGAGCTGCTCCCAGCTCCACCTTGGGCTTGGGTGACTTGTCGCTCTCTGCCATGTCTATGCCTCCCCCGCGCCGTCATGGGAAGCACCCATGGGCACCGTGATCTCGCTGGTTGAATCAGCCGCGCCGGGCTTGACGGCAACGGCGGCAATGGCGGCTGCGCCTGCGGCGTCTGCCACGGCCTCGTCGGCCTCGTACTCGGCAGGGGCCGCCTGGACGGCAGTGGTGACGGCCTCCGGCTCCACAAACTCCAGGCTCACGTCCTCGAGCTTGTCGCCGCAGACGGCGGCAAGGCCCAGGCAGAGCTCCTCGTGGAGCTGGGCACCCTTCTCCACCACGTCGACGGACTCGTGCGGGAGCACCCGAACGTGCACGCGGACGTGGCCGCGCGGCTTGGCCGAAACGCTCACGCGGGCGGCGGCGCAGGAGCCGTCGGCCTCCACGATGTGGGAGGCCTGGGACGCAATGGCCGCGCGCGTGACGGAGATGACCCCGCCATCGACGGTGGTGACCTCGACGGTCTTGACGCGGCGGGAGAAGAGCGCGCGCAGCAGCGTCACCACAAGGCCCGCGGCAGTAATGCAGAAGCAGACCTCGAGGGCCATCCAGTACCCGTTGATGACCATGAGGGCACTTGCCACGTCAGTCCAGGGGCCGACCCAGGTGAGGCCCAGCGCCGCCAGCGTGAAGCCGCCCGCGAGCGACCAGACTGCCAGGCACAAGCGCTTGAAACCACCCATGACTACCCCCTGCCGTAAGACGTTGCTACCCGACTAGCATACCCCTCGCGCCGGACGCTTACTCTGACGCCTCGGGCACGCCGCCGGCGGCACAGGCATCCTCCGGGGCGTCATGGCCGGCCGTGGCCGCGCGCACGAAGACGATGCCCAGGACCGCCGAGGTGAGGGACCCCACGAGGATGGCGCACTTGGCAGCCATGACCTCGGAGGCGGAGGCAAACGCCAGGCCGGAGATGAGGATGGACATGGTGAAGCCCAGGCCGCCCATGATGCCCACGGCAGCCACCTGCACCCAGTCCATGTTCTTGGGGAGCTTGGCAAAGCCGATCTTGACCAGAAGCAGCGTCACCGAGATGATGCCGAGCGGCTTGCCCAGGACGGCGCCGAAGAAGACGCCGCGGGTCACCGGGTCCATCACAATGGCGCCGAAGTCGGCGCCCACCAGGCGCAGCTGCGCGTTGACGAAGGCAAACAGAGGCAGGATGAGGAAGTTCACCGGGGTGGAGATGTAGTGCTCCATGCGCTGCAGGGGCGGCGTGACGTGGTGCATGACGCGCTCCACGCGCATGGCGGTGTGGGTGAAGCCGTTCTGGCCCAGGACGTGGAGGCCCTCGTCGTAGACCTCGTCGAGGTCCTGGGCGCGGTTCTGCAGCCAGTCGGAGAGGTCGGAGAGGCGCACGTCGGACTTGCTGGGCAGGGCAAAGGCCAGGATGACGCCGGCCAGCGTGGCGTGGATGCCGGAGTTGTACATGCAGAACCACAGCACCAGGCCAACCAGGGCGTAGGGCTTGAGCGAGTAGACGCAAGCGTGGTTTAAGCCCCACAGGACCACGATCACGATGCCCGAGGCGGCGCACCACGCAACGTCCGGGGACTGGCCGTAGAACAGGGCGATGACCACGATGGCCAGAATGTCGTCGGCGATGGCGAGGGTCTGGAAGAAGACCTTGGTCTCGGACGAGATCTTGTCGCCAAGGAGGGACACCACGCCCAGCGCAAAGGCGATGTCGGTGGCGATGGGCACGGCCCAGCCGTGGGTCTGGCCGCCCCAGTTGAGCAGCAGGTAGATGAGGGCGGGGAAGCACACGCCGCCGACGGCCGCCAGCATGGGCAGGGCCGCCTGCCGCGGGCGGCGGAGCTGGCCCACCGTCATCTCGTACTTGAGCTCGATGCCCACCAGCAGGAAGAAGATGGCCATCAGGAAGTCGTTGACAAAGGACTCCACGCTCATGGCGATGAGGTGCGTGCCGATGCCGATCTCGAGCGGCTCGCGCAGGAACTCCTCCACCGCCTCAAAGGCCGGTCCGTTTGCCACCACGAGGGCCAGCAGCGCCGCGCCGACCATCACCGCCGCGGCTATGGTGCCGTTGGAGGCTATCTCGTGCAGGACTCCCCTGCGCTCGGTGCGCTTGATGACCGCGGGCTCCTCGTAGATGCTCTGTGCCATTTCTGCCTTTCTGTCAGTCGGCTGGCGAGAAGTGCCTCTCGCCGGGGAGTTCTATCTCCGCTCGTCCTGGAGCGCGAGCGTCTGCTCGACGTAGACCTTTGCCGCAAGCGACGCCACGGCCGCCTCGAGCACGTGCGCGAGCTCGGCAGGGGCCTCAGTGAGGCGAGGCTCGGCCGCCGGGGCGCCGTCGCAGAAGCGCTGCGCCAGCGACTGCTCCAGCAGGGCCACGACCTCGTCATACAGCGCGGAGACGTCCACGTCAGACCTATCAATCATACTCATCATGCTGGCAATCTGCCCTATGGAGTAGACGCGCTTCATGGCCGTGACAAACAGTAGCGACGCCACGTGGCGGCGGGTGTAGCGCTTGCGGCGCGGCGCCGGCACCACCTTCTGCTTGACGTAGTTGTTGACCATGGAGCCCGTGATGGCGACCTCTCCGGGAAGCATCACGGGGGCGAGCTCGCCGGCCACGATGGCCAGCACCTGGTCCAGGTAGAGCTCGATGCGCGGCAGCTCCGAGATGCGCGATATGTGAACGTGCGTCATGCGCTCAGAGAGCGGGAGTCGAGAGGCCTGCGCGGCCGCCGCCTCGTCTTTGTTGACGTGTGCCATGCGCGTGCCCTTCTCGCCGAGTTGGCGTTGGTGTGTTCCTCATGCACCTAGTATCTAATACTAGATATAACGGTTATAGTCACTCTAGAAGGATACCCCACGCCCCCGGGCGCGGGCAGTCACGGGGAGAAACGCATGAACCAGCAGCGAATCTGCGTCATCACGGACACGGGCACCGACACGCCGGCGGACTTCTGCGCCAAGCACGACGTGCGCGTGGTGCCGCTGCGCGTCAACTACTCCGACGGCAGCTCCTACGAGAGCGGCGTGGACATCACCACGGACGAGGTCGTGGCCCGCTTTGGGCAGGAGGTGCCCAAGACCTCCCTGCCCTCCCCCGAGCGCATTGCCGATGCGTTTGCCCAGGCCAAGGCCGACGGCTACGTTGCCGCCGTCTTTGTGAGCATCTCCAGCGGCCTCTCCGCCACGTGCGAGACGGCCCGGATGGTGGCCCGCACCATGGAGGACTTCCCCGTGGCCGTGGTGGACACGCGCAGCATCGGCGTGGCCGCAGGGCTGGTGGTCATGGAGGCCGTGCGCCAGATAGAGGCCGGCGTGCCCTTCTCGTCGCTGCCCGCCATGCTGGAGATCACGGCCAAGAGCACCAGCGTCTTCTTTGCCGTGCGCGAGCTCTCCTTCCTGCGCGCGGGCGGGCGCATCAGCGAGGCCGCCTTTCGCCTGGGCTCCGTGCTCAACATCAAGCCGGTCTTTACCTGCGACGAGGAGGGCCACTACGCCGTGCGCAAGAAGGCCCGCGGCTGGGGACGCGCCCTGGACGCCGAGGTGGCGCTCATCGAGGAGCTGGCACGCAGGTACCCCAAGGTGAGGCTGGCCATCAGCTGCACGGGCGCCTGCGCCGACGCCTACCCGGAGCTTGAGGCAAAGCTTCGCCGCCAGGTTGACAACGCGGTGGAGATCGTGCGGTCCGACATCTCCCCCGCGCTGCTGGTCCACACCGGCCCCGAGCTCGTCGGCCTGGCCGTCCAGGGGCTATAGGCAGCCGCGGCGAGGCCCTGCCGCCGACGTCGCCCAAACGCAAGCCGCCCGGCGAGAAGTTCGCGCTTCTCGCCGGGCGGTCTTTGTGCGGGGCTGCGGGCTGCGATGCGGCCCTGCGGCGGAGCCTACGCCATGAGGGAGCCGGCGACCATGTGGCCGACGATGCGGGCGCAGTCGCGCGCGGCCTTCTCCTCGAAGGTGTTGTAGTCCACGACCTGGTCGGCGGCGCCAGGCTTGTCGGAGATGGCGCGGACGACGACGAAGGGGACCTCGTTCAGCCAGGCGGCCTGCGCGATGGCCGTGCCCTCCATCTCGCAGCACATGCCGCCGAAGCCTTCGGTGATGCGGTTCTTCTGCTCTGCGCTGGCGATGAACTGGTCGCCGGAGACCACGCGGCCGGCGTAGGCGTGGATGTCGGGCGCCACCTGGGCCGCGGCGGCAAGCGTGGCCTCGCGAAGGCCCTCGTCGGCCGGGAAGTTGATGGTGCCCACGCCCGGGATCTCTCCGGGACGGTAGCCGAGCGGCGTCACGTCGAAGTCGTGCCAGAGGCAGTCCGTGGAGACCACAAGGTCGCCCACGTCCAGGCGGTCGTCGAGCGAGCCGGCCACGCCCGTGTTGATGACGTGGCTCACGCCAAAGCGGTCCACGAGCACCTGGACGCAGATGCCGGCGTTGACCTTGCCGATGCCGCACTGCACGACGACGACCGGCGTGCCGCCGAGCGCGCCCTCGTAGAACTCCATGCCGGCAACGCGCGTGACCTGCGCCTCGCTGAGCTGCTCCTTGAGGAGGGCCACCTCAGACGCCATGGCCCCGATGATTCCAACCTTCATGCAATGTCCCCTTGCGGTCCTTGGTTCTTGCGGTTTGGGGCGAGCGAGCGCCCCGCCTATTCCTACCCCTGCGGATACGTCATATGCGCATCGTCGATCTTGTACAACGTCCGCTCAAGGTAGCGGCGAGCCCACCAATGGGCGGCGTTGAGGTCGGCGTCGTGCCAGTTGCCGCACTCGGCGGGGCGGGCGCCGGGAATCTCGTCCTCAAAGTCGCGCGCGAACTCGAAGGCGCGCGTGACCAGGTCGATGACGTCGGCAGACTCGTACTTGCCAAAGAGAACCAGGTAGAAGCCCGTGCGGCAGCCCATGGGGCCAAAGTAGACCACGCGGTTGGACCACTCGGGGTCGTTGCGCAGGAAGGTGGCGCCCAGGTGCTCCAGGGCGTGGACGGCCGCGGTGTCCATGACGGGCTCGCGGTTTGGGGCGGTCAGGCGAAGGTCAAAGGTGGTGATGACCGCACCCGTGGAGGGATCCGCGTCCTGGCGGCTCACGTAGACGCCAGGCTCAAGGAGCAGGTGGTTGACGGTGAAGCTTGCGATGAGGTCCATGGGCAGGTCCTTTCTAGGCTGGTGGCGGCACCGGGCGGGCCCGGGATGCCGCCCGTTGCTACTGGCTGAGGGCGCAGGCGAGCCAGGGCCTTCCCTGGAGCGCCCGGGTGACGCGGTCCTGCGCCGAGGAGAAGACCACGCCCTCGTTGACGTGCAGGCGCACCTCTCCCTGCGTGCCGTAGGCCGTGAGCGCGTTGAAGACGACCTCCACGTCAAAGGCCGGGTCGAGGTCTGCGCCCAGGACGTCACGGGCCGCCTGTCTGCACTCCGCGGCCACGGCGTCGAGGTCCGCGCCCGGCCTGACGGCTATGGGGACCGTCGCCAGGCCCATGCCCCAGGCCGTGCGGTGCGTGAGCGAGGTCTTGTTGAGCACGGAGTTGGGGATGACCTCGACGTCTCCCGAGCGGTGGCGGACGGTGGTGCTTCTCCACGTGACGTCGGTGACCTCGCCGGTGACCGAGCCGACACTGATCTTGTCGCCCGGCTTGATGACCTTGCCGGCCATGAGCGAGAGGCCGCTGATGAGGTTTGAGATGGTGTCCTGCAGGCCCAGCGAGATGGCCACGGAGGCCACGCCCAAGGCGGTCACAAAGCCCGAGGGGTCCATGCCAAAGACCGGCTGCAGGATGGAGAGCACCGCCAGCGACCATATGAGCGCTCGCAGGATGTTGAGGAAGATGGACGCGCTGGGCACGTCGCTGGCGTCCAGGGCGCGACGGGCCAGGCGCAGCGCGAAGTGCTGCACCACCAGGGCCACCACCACGGCGGCGGCCACCGTCAGTCCCTTGGCGAGAAGTACGTTGAGCTGATCCATGCTTTTCTCCCCTGCCGGCGCGGGCGCGCTGGCCCTAGCTGACCTTCACGATGGGCGCAAAACCCTTGAGGAGCTTCTTGGTCTTGCCCGTGCGGGTGAACTTGACCTCGATGGTGTCTCCGGAGACGCCGATGACCACGCCGGGGCCGAAGGTCTTGTGGGCCACGTGGTCGCCCTTGGCAAAACCGTCGGAGGCAGCGGCCGCGCGCGGGGCGGCAGCGGGCGCCGCGACGTCGGACGCCTTGCGGGCGTGTGGC
>ERZ773185.814-NODE-814-length-26272-cov-20.989854_pt1 | contig 26272 bp, 25 predicted proteins | sample MGYA00580531_ERZ773185 | MGnify/ENA primary metagenome ERZ773185 (study PRJEB29015, sample SAMEA2737799) | human gut metagenome | biome: human gut; feature: human-associated habitat; material: faeces | place: China | collected 2012 ...
TGCCGGCATAGAAGGCCTGCTGATAGTATGCCTCGAACTTCTTCACCTCTTCCTCGTCCTTGGGAACTCCCGAAAACTCTGGGGCTATCTCATAGGTGAAGATGACACGGAGTCCGTTGCCGCTCATCGTGATATAGCTCATCAGCGTATGAGGGTCGGCGATGATCTTTGCCTTCAGTTCATGGAGGGCTGTGGTATCAGCTTTATCGGCTGTGCCATCTGTGGGGAAAACATGGTCGAAGTCCACGAGCGACATACCCGTGAGTTGTCTGATGTTGCTTCTGCCTTTTCCTCCCTCGAAGAGGCAAGGCACGGCAAATAACTGGCTTTCGTTCTTGAAAGTCTTGCTACCGGTCTGGCGATAAGACCGGGTGAAAACTGCCAACTTTTCATCGGTTCGAATGAGGTTGGCGACGCCTTCAAGAAGTCCAGGTAAGGGCAGCTTGCAGGTCATGTCATGGAAAATACTTACGTTCATAATCGTTAAGTGTTAGTTGTTTGATTTTCTACGCGGCAAAGATATAATAATGACAGAAACAGCCGCCTTAACATGATAAGGCGGATTTTATATTTAATTACATTTTTTAATATTTTTAATCAAAAAGTTATGCCAAAATCAAATTTCAAGGCGGTTAACCGCCAGTTTGGAGCATTCCTTCGTGCTGAGTTGAAGCATCACTGCATCACGGTGGAGACTTTCAGAAAGCATTGTCATTTCGACCGCAGTGCTTTCTCAGATTTGAAAAGGGTGTAGGAACCAGTGCCTATCCCCTGGGTTACTATCAGCAAGTGTTACTTGCCTTCCGAGAGTTTGTTGACGAAGATGAATTCAAGGAAGTAAAGCGCAGATGGGGAGAGGCGTTGAGTGAGTTTGACGTGATCTAACTATTTTTTCGAACTGAGCCTATTGCTCGTCAATAGGCATCAGTTCCATTTTCATCAATATTCATTATTTAGGAAAAATGAAAGAATTCAAAGACTTGAAAATTGCAGTAGCCGGTACTGGCTACGTGGGACTGAGTATTGCAACCTTGCTGTCTCAGCACCATCATGTAAGTGCAGTGGATGTGGTCCCTGAGAAGGTGGAGAAACTGAATAACAAGATTTCTCCTATTCAGGACGATTATATCGAGAAGTATCTGGCAGAGAAGCCACTGAACCTGGTCGCTACCCTGGATGGCAAGGCGGCTTACAAGGATGCAGACTTTGTGGTGATTGCTGCTCCTACCAATTACGACCCTGTGAAGAACTACTTCGATACTTCGCACGTAGAGGAGGTCATCGACCTGGTATTGGAGGTGAATCCAGATGCTGTGATGGTGATCAAGAGTACCATCCCTGTGGGCTATACCCGTAGTCTCTATTTGAAGTATGCCAAGAAGGGAGTGAAGAAATTCAACCTGCTCTTCTCGCCTGAGTTCCTTCGTGAGAGCAAGGCGCTCTATGATAATCTCTATCCTAGCCGCATCATCGTGGGCTATCCAAAGATTATCGACCGCCCTGAATTTGCTGAGGAGAATGAGGCTATCAGGAGTGTAACGGATGTGGAGATGCTGAAGGAGGCTGCCAAGACTTTTGCGGCTTTGCTGCAGGAGGGTGCCATCAAGGAGAACATCGATACACTGTTTATGGGTATGAAGGAGGCTGAAGCCGTGAAACTCTTCGCCAATACTTATCTTGCTCTGAGAGTAAGCTACTTCAATGAATTGGATACTTACGCAGAGATAAAGGGCTTGGATTCTGAGGCTATCATCGACGGCGTGGGTCTTGATCCTCGCATCGGTACGCATTACAACAATCCTAGCTTCGGCTATGGCGGTTACTGTCTGCCTAAGGATACCAAGCAGCTGTTGGCTAACTATGCTGATGTGCCTGAGAACCTGATTGAGGCGATTGTGGAGAGTAACCGTACCCGCAAGGACTATATCGCTGATGCGGTGTTGAGAAAGGCTGGATATTATAACGAAAATAGTAGTTATGATGCCGGTAAGGAGCATGAGTGCGTGATTGGTGTGTATCGCCTGACGATGAAGAGTAACAGCGATAACTTCCGCCAGAGTGCCATCCAGGGTATCATGAAGCGTATCAAGGCAAAGGGTGCTGAGGTGATTATCTATGAGCCAACCTTGGAAGATGGCAGTACTTTCTTTGGAAGCAAGGTGGTGAATGACTTGGAGCAGTTCAAGAAGCAGAGTCAGGCGATTATTGCCAACAGATATGATGCCTGCCTGGATGATGCCAAGGAGAAGGTTTATACACGTGATATTTTTAGAAGAGACTAGTTATGGTACAATATAATGTTGATTTAACGGGGAAGACAATCCTCGTGACAGGTGCTGCTGGCTTTATCGGCAGCAACCTGGCTTTTAGACTGTTGAAGGAAGTGAAGGACGTCAAGGTAGTGGGCATTGATAATATGAACGACTACTATGATGTGCATATCAAGGAGGAGAGACTTCGCAGACTGCAGGAGTTCGATGGCTTTACCATGGTATATGGCAGTATCGCTGACAAGGCGGTGATGGACAAGCTCTTTGAGGAGCATCAGCCAAAGGTGGTGGTGAATCTGGCTGCTCAGGCTGGCGTGAGATATTCTATCACGAATCCGGATGCTTATGTACAGAGTAATCTGATTGGTTTCTACAATATCCTGGAGGCTTGCCGTCATCATGAAGTAGAGCATCTGGTTTATGCTTCTTCATCTTCTGTTTACGGTTCAAACAAGAAGGTGCCTTATTCTACCGATGATAAGGTGGATAACCCTGTGAGTCTTTATGCTGCTACGAAGAAGAGCAACGAACTGATGGCTCATGCCTATTCAAAGCTTTACAATATTCCAAGTACGGGTTTGAGATTCTTCACCGTGTATGGTCCTGCGGGCAGACCGGACATGGCGTACTTCGGATTTACAAATAAACTGGTGAAGGGTGATACCATCAAGATTTTCAACTATGGTAACTGTAAGCGTGACTTCACTTACGTGGATGACATCGTGGAGGGTATCATGAGAGTGATGCAGCATGCGCCTGAGAAGCAGAATGGTGAGGACGGTTTGCCTATCCCTCCATACAAGGTTTACAATATCGGCAACTCGCATCCAGAGAATCTGCTGGAGTTTGTAAGCATCTTGCAGGAGGAACTGATTCGTGCCGGTGTGCTGCCTGAGGACTATGACTTTGAGGCGCACAAGGAACTGGTGGCAATGCAGCCGGGCGATGTGCCTGTGACTTATGCTGATACTACTCCGCTGGAGGAGGACTTCGGATATAAGCCAGCTACTCCGCTGAGAGAGGGACTGAGAGCCTTCGCAGAGTGGTACAAGGAATACTACTGTTAATAATTTATAGTTAACAGTTATTAGTTTATAGTTAACAGGCTACTTAAAGCTAATCTATTAAATAAATATCGTATGGAATTTCAATATCATATTTTTTCGCCTTATCGGGTTTGTCCGTTGGGCGCACATGTGGATCATCAGCATGGTATCGTGACAGGTTTTGCTATCAACAAGGGTGTGGATCTGTGGTTTACACCGAATGAGGATGGCAAGGTACACTTGGAGTCACGCACCTTTGATGGTGTTGTTGATTTTGACATCACTAAAGGAACGCTGGTAAGAGAAATGCACTGGGGCGACTATGCCAGAGGTGCCAAATACGCACTGAAGAAACGTTTTGATTTGAAGAAGGGTATCAATGGTGTGGTACAGGGTTCGTTGCCTGTGGGAGGATTGTCATCCAGTGCTGCCGTACTTATCGCCTACGTAATGGCTTTTGCCAAGGCTAATGATATCACGCTTCAACCTTTCGAGGTGGTGAAGATTGCTTCGGAGGCGGAGCGAGAGTATATCGGACTGAACAACGGTCTGCTCGACCAGGCATGCATCGCTTTGGGAAAGAAGGATGGTCTTCTGTTTTTGGATTGTGATTCGGACGATTATCGCATCATCAGAAGAAATCCGGAGATGAAAGATTTCGAGATTGGTATCTTCTTCTCGGGATTGACGAGAAGTCTGGTGAACAGTGACTACAACCTGAGGGTTTATGAGTGCAAGACGGCTGCCTGGAATGTGCTGGCGTATCAGAACCAGCCATTGAAGGAGTTTAACAAGACTTTCCTGAGAGATATTCCTAAGGAGTCGTATGAGGCATGTAAAGACAGGATGCCTGCCCGCTTTGCCCGCAGAGCCGAGCATTTCTATTCGGAGTATCGCAGGGTAAGACAGGGTGTAACGGCTTGGGAGACAGGTAATCTGGAACTCTTTGGAAAGTTGTGCTTTGACTCTTGCGAGTCTTCTATCCATAACTATGAGTGTGGTTCGCCTGAGTTGATAGCCATCTATGAGATTATGCGCAGTTTGGAGGGCGTATATGGCGGAAGATTCTCTGGCGCAGGATTTAAAGGTGCTTGCATTGCCTTGGTGGATCCTGCTTGTAAGGAGAACGTGGAGAAGGAGTTGACCCGTCAATATCTGGAAAAGTTCCCTGAGTATGAGAAGACATTCAAGGTGTTCTGGGTGAGGCCGGATGACGGAGCGAGATTCGTTTAAGTGAAGAGTGAAGAACGAAGAGTGAAGAATTAATTTGTTTTGTGTATATTATGAAGAATATTGTGATAGCGGCAGGATATGCCACAAGATTGGGTGAGTTGACCAAGAACTTTCCAAAGCCATTGTTGAAGATAGGTGAGAATACGATATTGGGAAGAATGCTCGATGATATTGATAAGATTCCGGAGATTGATGAGCACATCATCATCACGAACCATAAGTTTGCCGGTATCTTTGAGGAGTGGGCATCAAAACAGAGTTATACAAAGCCTGTTACGATAGTGGATGACGGTACGGAGACGAATGACACAAGACTGGGTGCCGTGTGTGATTTACTGTTTGCGATGGACAAGTTGAAAATTGATGATGACATGTTGGTGGTAGCAGCCGATAACATCCTCTTCTTCAGTTTCCAGGAGTTTGTGGATTTTGCCAAGGCAAAGGGTACTTCGTGTATCATGTGTCATGAGCAGCCGAGTATAGAGAAGTTGCAGCGCACAGGTGTGATTGTTCTGGATGATAACGACAAGGTATTGAATATGGAGGAGAAGCCAAAGGAGCCAAAGAGTCATTGGGCTGTACCACCATTCTATATTTACCTGAAGAAGGATTTGGATAAGGTAAGACATTCCGTAGAGAATGGTTGTGGCAAGGATGCCCCTGGCAATCTTGCTCATTACATGGTGGAACAAGTGGAGATGCACGCATGGAAAATGACGGCCGGACGATTTGATATAGGTAGTCTTGATACGTATAAGGAAGCGTGTGAAAAGTTTGGGAAGTAGTTTTTTCGAAAATCACCCCGTCCCTCTTTACCCTTAAAGAGGGCTCCACCTCTCACCCCTGCCCTCTCTCCTCAGGAGCGAGGGAAAAAACCGCCCTACTCGGTGCTCGGAACCGCTTCGCTCTAAGGTTGGCGGACCATCAAAGGTCTCGCCAAGTTGTGCGGGATGGGACCGCATGGGGAAAGGTGGGGGATAGGCTGGGTATTGCCTTGTAGAAAGGCATGGTGGCAACGGATGGTAATAGAACTGGGATTGTCAAGTGGTTACCTCATGGATGGCTTGCTTTTCCCAGCCAAGTTTATCGCAGAAAGAATCTTCGGATAGTCTTGTAAGCCCAGTGAAAGGGCGCAAAAGTAATGAGAATTTTCAAAGTGCCAAAGAATATAATAAGGGAGTTGTATGGAAAAGAATAGTCAAACAAAATCAGTCTTCACGATCAGCGGTAGGCATAGGTTCGTGGCTTGCGTCATTCTTGTGATTCTTGTGTCTTGTGCAACATTTGCTTATCTTTCCTGTTGTTATAAGCAGGCGCAAAATGATATTGTGGCTTTGCAACGGAAGGATGCTTGGGTGTTTGAGCAGGTCTTAAACAGCAGTAAGAATGTGAAGAGTAAGAGTTCTGAGAATATCGACCAGCTTCAAGCTTTGCTTGATAAGCATCAAGAGCGTCAAGAGGCTCTTTTGCATTTGGAATACAATAAGCTACAGGCGGATTTTAATGTACTTATGTTTGCTGCAAGCTGCCTAATGATCATTTTCTTGGTGTTCTCGTTATATTCTATTTTCAAGACCGATGAAATGCTCAATAAGGCTGAAACTGAGGCAAAAGGCATTCATAAGTTATTGGATGAGGCAAAACAGACTACTGAGACTATAACCACTCAGTGTCAAATTATGATGGCGCAACAAAAGGGGCATGGGATGAGAACACCATCACCAGTTCCTCCTCTTGCGCCTCAAACGGATGACGTACATTCTAATGATATGGGAGGAGAAAGAGATGATAGCTGATGTTAGAAGAGCTGTTGCCGTAGCTTCTTATGTTATGGTGACAAACAGGGTGGCTTCAAGTGTGTTTGATTTTACCAATGGTGGTTATCATCTGATGAGTGTTTCGCATACTGGCAATTTCTTGTCAGTATATGATTATCAGAGGAGTAATTATCTTTCTGGTTATCTCCCTAACCTCTTTGATTACTCTACTGCCTCATATGTAAACATGATGATGTCTGGCAATACCATCAATGGCTTTGACTATCATACCGCCACCTATTTCTCTGTTACGGTAAATGCCGGTAATGTAACCATCTTCGATTACCAGATGGCGCAGTATTATATGTATTCGGTGAATTGAAATGGAGTTTATGTATAATTCTTAACACTGAAAGTTGATATGGATGCATTTGATGAAATATTGAATAAACTGCCTTCTGATATAGGTGGTTCTACTGCGGATATATAAATATATATAGATATGTTGCTGGTCGCACGTTAGAAGACTGTTTGTCTCGGCGAATCGTGACTACAAGGATACCTTGGCACAGGCATTCATAGACTTGATCTGTATATTATATAAGGTCGAAGTTGAAAATCAAGTATTGGGTCGCACAGATAAAGAGATAGTCAAGCATCGAGGTGATGAATCCCTACCAGTTTTACACGACCTCTATCTGCAAGCGACAGCACTGTTGAAACAGTTTGAGAAAAACGAGATAAAGCTCTCTGCTAAGTTGCAACAAGCCTTGACATATATGACCAAGCATTGGGAAGAGCTGATGGTATATACGAAGATAGGCAGCGTCTTGATAGACAACAACTGTTGTGAACGCGCAGTCCGCCCATTCACAAATCTCCGAAAGAACTTCGGCGGATTTAGCAGCGAGCAGGGTGCCAGAGTTACAGCGACCTACCTTACTTTCGTTGAAACCTGCAAGCTAATGGCAATGGCTCCACTGGATTTCTTCAGGGGATTCTTTGACATGATTGTAGCTGGAAGAAGGGATTATGCCTTGATGACAGAGGCACTTTTAGTTAAACCTGTTTAAAAATCGAAAAAGTTCAAATTCTTAAAATACTCTGTATCCCCAGTAAACACTGGGGATGGAGTTGTATTGTCATAGGGGTTGGATGCTTACAAAAGTCATATAAAGTTTTATGAGAAAATATCAGAAAGTAGTAATATGGATTGGTATTGGGGGTTCATTTATATGTTCCTTGGTGATGATATACCTTTTTCTGTTTCATGAGAGACCTTATGTTGGCGTTGGGTATATGTTAGATACTGAAGCAGTGGGACAATATGGTGACTTTATGGGTGGTGTGGTAGGTACTTTCCTTAGTGTAGTCTTACTCTTCTTTACCTTTAGCCTACAACGTGAGGATTCTGATAATAATGTTCAAGTTTATAATAACCAACAGTTGAATGATGAATTCTTTCATCTTATGGATCTATATAAAGATATTGTTACTCAATTTCATTATGTTGCAACAGAAAATGGTGGTGAATATTATGAAGGTAAAGAGGCATTAAAGAAATACGTGGAAGTTTTGAATGATGAATATCCTACAAATTTGTCAATGTCTTTTAGACGAAAAAAGGCTATCGTTGCATTCCAAAATTTCTATAGCCAAAATAACGAATTGCTTTCAATATATTTTAGAACTCTTTACCGTTTATGCCAAATTATAGATAATAGCAGATGTATTGACCTTAAAAAAGTAGAGTATATTAAAATATTGAGAGCACAGTTTACAAATGCTGAGCTGTTTTTTATCCGATACAACGCAATGAATGTTTTTGGTGTGAAATTTCGTGAGTATATAAATAAATACAACTTGCTAAAGCATGTTCAGCCATTAAGTCTACTGGAATTCAAACAATGGCATGAACACCTCAACTCTACTAATTTTTCCAAAGCAAATTATACACTACAGACATTAAAGCGTGAATTGAGGCATAGCTTGGAAGGTAAGGATGAGTTTTTTAGGGGGCTTAGTTCTACAAAACGTTATTATGTAAGTGTAAACGTAAATAGCATTAAGTCATCCATTGAAATAATACTGATTAGAGATAATAATATATCTGAAAATTCAGAAAATATTTATTCATGGATGGATGTATTTACTCCAGAAGACTTAGAAAAGCTACTTTTCTTTTTTTTATATGAGAATTTAGTTGTTGCAAACTTTAATAGTTATAACGTGAGACGACAGTTGAAATTTAATTATAATATAATAAGTAGTGACGACAACAAGGATAGAATATCAGTTACAGTCGAAAATAAATTTAGTCACCCTTTAGTTTTATCATATAAATATGTATAGAGATGGAAAAATATCTATTTATTCAAGATGAACTTCATGTTTTTGGTCACCAAGATGTTATAGATGCAATAGCTAAATATGCAAATGAGCATAAACAGCAGATGTATGTATTAAAGTCTCCATTGGGTAATAAAAAATATGCCTATGCGGACAAAGATAGTTTCATCCTTCTATCACCACATCATAAAATTACTTTTATTACTTGCAGGGGAATTCTAGACAATGTATTTGAGGATTATTATGAGGATGTTATAGAAGATATAGGTGCTATCTCTGATAAATTTTTATATAAAGAATATATCGGAAGAACGAGGGAATGGAAAGAAAAGTTGACCCGCAAGGTTCTTTCTGAATCGTTATTGAAGAATATTAATCAATTTTATAATGAAGCATATGTCGAAGATGTTGCTATCAGAAGAAAGTTAGAGTTGGTTATTTCATTGTTTATTGGTAGTATCAATGATATAACTAATGTATCCCTTGATGAGCCCAAAGAAATATTGGATAAGGTGAAGCATAAGATTCAGCTCTTTGATGGTGACCAAACCAATTTTATCTATGGTTCACTTGATAAGAAAGTAGTAACGATACAAGGCCTTTCTGGAACAGGAAAGACCGAATTGCTTCTACATAAACTAAAAGAACTATATACGGAAGGCGAAAGTAACAGAATATTTTTTACTTGTCATAATAAAATATTAGCTAAGAATCTTCATGAACGTATTCCTGCATTTTTCAATTTTATGAAAATTGAACAGCAGATTGAATGGAATAGAAGGTTATGGTGTTCAAATGCATGGGGAAGTCAAGGTGATAGAGATTCTGGACTTTATCGATATATATGTTATTTTTACGGTATATCATTTTATACATATTCTCAAGGCAATAGTTTTTTGCAAGTTTGTCAATTGGCTTTACAGGAATTGAAGAAGAAAAAAGAAGAAGAAGGAGATGAATGGAAATATGCTTTTAGCTATGTACTTGTGGATGAAAGTCAAGACTTTGATGATACTTTTGTTGAATTATGTTCGCTTGTAACAGAAAAACAAGTTTATATCGCTGGTGATATTTTTCAAAGTATATTTGAGGATGCTTCTAATCATTCTACAGAACCAGACTTCTTGTTGAGTCGCTGCTATCGAACTGATCCGAAAACTTTGATGTTTGCTCACGCTCTTGGTATGGGATTGTTTGAGTCTCGAAAATTATGGTGGCTCGACAAAAAAGAGTGGCAGGAATGTGGTTACGATGTGCAAGAAACTGATGGTAAGTACATCTTAACTCGTGAACCTATTAGGAGATTTGAAGATTTAGGGGATGATTATGATAGTGTGAGAATTTATTCGACAGAACAATTTGCCAATGGAATTGTTTTTATTATAAAGGATTTGATTAAGGAAAATCCTACAATTTCGGTAAATGATATAGGCATCATTCTATTGGATGATAAAGACTATATTTATGATTTAATGACAGATATTGGTGACGCTATAAAACAGCAATTGAAGTGGAATGTAAACGTTGCATATTTGTCAAAAGAAAAAGTCAAAAATGCTTTATTCATCTCTAATAGAAATAATGTTAAGGGGTTAGAGTTTCCTTTTGTGATTTGCGTTACCAAGCAAATTACATCATCTAGTAAATATCGTTCTGCATTATATACGATGTTAACTCGTTCTTTTTTGCGTTCATATTTACTTCTACAACGAAGTGATAATGAGGGCGTCCGAAAAGAGATACTTGCTGGTTATTCTGAGATTAAAGAATACAAACGTATGACGATTAGTGTGCCAAATAAAGATGAAATTAAAAACATAAAGGCAAGAATTAGGTTTGAAGGGAATGCAAAGTCTCTAGCAGAAATATTAAAAGAAATTTTTGAAGAGAAACATCTTACATCTCAACAGCAAACAATAATTAAAGATATGCTAATTGATAAGGTTAAGACTACGGATAAAGATGAGCTCACTACGGTTATTGAAAATCTAATCAACATAATATGATTTTTAACGACATCGTGAAGCCGGGCACGCCTAATCCTGTGGTGAAGGATTACGAGCCTGCGCTGAAGAAGGGACAGAAGTTGCAGAGCACCTTCGTATATCACCATTACAGCGTAAGGTTTTAACACATTAAGTATTTACCTTTGCATCCGAATTCTTAAAAATCAGAATTATGGAAACAAAGGAATACTTCGAAAAGGTGATGCAGGACTTTAACCAGAACCGTAGAGGTTGAAACCTGCGTAAGTATTGTAGTGATGAAGGAATCGACTACAAGTGGTTGTCTGAATACAAGAAACAGTACTCTTCCAGCAAGGGTAAGGTTGAGAAGGAAGAGGAACCTTCGTTGATACCTCTTCAGGTTATAGATGAACGCTTCTCCGAACAGTCAGTTGTACAGCCAGAGGCAAAGTGGTGCGTAAAGCAACTGGTGATAGCAAGTCCTTCTGGAGATGAGCTGGAGATAAAATGTTCAAACTTGGCGGTTGTTGTAGAACTGCTGCGTAAAATGAGTATGTAGTATGCTCAACTTTACGTCCCGCACCAATTTCTATATCTGCAGCATCCCAACAGATATGAGAAAAGGAAGAGAAGGATTGGCAACGATAGTCCGTGAGTATTTTCATCGCGACCCTACGGCCTACGGAGAAGCCTTCATCTTCTATAACAAGAAATATGATACGGTGAAGATCCTTCACTATGACTTGAATGGCTATGTGATTTATCAGAAATGGTTTGATGATGGCAAGATGCTGAAACCAAAGTTTATGGAAATAAAGAGTTGTCATCTTATAACTCGTGAACAAGTGACTTTGCTTGTATCAAATGCCGTTCAATCTAAAATGTATATTTATGATGATTGAAACAGAAGAACCTGACTTTGTTGCCTCTTGGCAGAAAGTTGAGGAGGCTCTAAAGTGTCTTGATGAAAATCAGGTGGAACGTTTGTTCTCTAAGCTACATGCGTCTTTGGCTGATTTTCACCAAGCTCTAACAAAAGAGTTGGAACTAAAGGCTGCTGCCTTGGAATCTGCTGTGGCTTCTTTGAAGGACGAGAGCAAGGCAATAATGCAGGAAACCTTAGAAATAAAGTCAGAAACAAAGAAACTTCGTGAGGAAAGAGAACGGATGAGTGAAGAATTGTTGCAGAAAAAGCGTGAGCTAGACCTGCTGAAAACTAACAGAAAATGAGTTGGTTAGCAGATGAAAAATAGTTCAAAAAATAAACGTTCTTTAACTTGTAAAATGCTGATTTCTAAATATTTTTTTGTATCTTTGTACATATGAAACAGCAAGAGAATATGATATTAAACCAGCTCAATCAGTACAGAAATCTGTACCTTCAGGCGTGTAATGAAAATACTCGCTTGAAGCATGCTATGTCTAAGCATGAGGATGAGTTAAAGGCCAATCAGTCCGTGATTGAGTCTTTGGAGGATCGTATTCGTGAACAGGGGGAAGAGTTAATTGAGGAAAAGCAGAATATTAAGCAAATCTCGGAAGAACTCGACTCCTGCAAGAAAAAACTTGGTGAAGAGCGTGAGGACCACTTGAAGACAAAAGCTGAACTGAAGCAAGCCAAGGAAGACATTGCTAAATTGCAAGTCGCAAAAGAAGCTAAGGAACTCAGTGAACAGGCTAATGTTGATTTGCTCAGTGTGGTTCAAGTACTCCAGCGCAGACTGTTTCAGACGAACAGTGATGCTAGTAGCTACATGAAGGGGCAAGTTGATTTTGATGAGCGTCGAATGAGTGAGATGAGCTTTGATGATGTTGTTTCAGAGGCGAATAAGTTGGTAAAGGAGCTTAATGGGGATGTTGATGGAACTCCTGTTGATACAGGGAAGGACCCGGAGTTACCTAATTCCAATAAGAAAGAGAAGGCTGAAAAGGACGATAAGCCAAAGCGTAAACGCAACGTCTTTTCAATCCCGGTTCTTGACCACATGGGTATTGATACATCCAACTTGCCGGAAGGCTTCAAGCTAATTCATAGAAAGGACAAGGAGAGTGGTGTTGATACTTGGATGGTTAGAATGTATGAATGCTATGCGCCACTTGCTGGTTGTATTGAATATGAGATTGGTCGTTTTAATGTGCCAGGCCATGATCCAATGTGTAGCAAGCATCCTGATCATATCATAGGAAAGAATCCATTGCTCCCTAGCTTTGCCCGTTTCTATTTCGATATGAAGATTCACTATAATGTAAGTGAGAATCGTATCTTGGAAATGTTGAAGGACATGGAGGCTTTTATGCCTCAGTCCTCGCTAAATAAGTGGATACATGAAATTATGACAGGTCTGCGTGAACGTCTTCTTTCGTTAATGATTGAAGTTGTCAAGTCATCAACCTATACCAATAATGATGAGACTCGCATTCTGGTTCGTAATCTGCTAGAGGATAAGCCTGACAAGTATAAGGTAGAATATATCCATGCAGCTCTCTCCCTGGAGAAGAAGATGGTGGTAATGCTCTATGGTGAAGGAAGTCGCAGCCACACTATTCCTGAGGAACAAATCTTTGAGCACTCGAACATCAAGTACTTTACAGCTGATAGAGCCAAGCTCTATGAGACTGTGGTCAAGAGTATGGAGGAGAAATATGGTATTGAAATCAAACGCTCGGCATGTTGGTTTCATGCTCGCCATTATTTTGTTGATGCCTTCATAGCTGATCATCGAGTAAGAACCATCATCAAACTCATGAACTACCTTTTCTATATAGAGAGGGTTGCCAATGAGAAGAACAAGAGGGGTAAAGCTCGAATGGAATTCCGTCTTCAATTTAGTCGTTCTGTCGTTCAGTCAATCATGAAGGCATTGCAGAGAATGAAAGATGAGAAGGACGCGAAGAAGTATGGCAAGATGGTGATGCGAGCAGTCAACTATGTGCTTGATGATAAAGAAGCATTCCAGCTCTTCCTTACGAATGGTGATGTAGAAATCCACAACATAGCCATTGAACGATGCTTCCGTCATATCGCCATGGGGCGTCGCAACTGGGGCAAGGCTGGTAGCCATGAGGCTGCGGAGAACTTAGCTTTTATGTATTCTTTATATGAAAGCTGCAAAATGAATAATTTAAATTTTGGAAGGTATATTGAAGACATCCTTACCCGCATAAAAGATGGGGATAAGGACTATAAGTCTATGCTTCCATGTTACTATGTTGAGAAAACAGATGAGGTGAAGGAGTGTGCTTAGCAATCCTTCACCCTTAAAACGATACAAAAGATATTTTTTTCCAAAAAACTGATAGGTGTAACTACTTGTAAAATAGTGGGGACGCTGTATTGGTGATATACGATGTAACCGCCCTCCGATGCTCGGAACCGCTACGCTCTAAGGTTGGCGGGGCATCAAAACCCTGCGCCATATTGTGCGGGATGGGACCGCCGGGAGAGGGAAGTTTAAAGTTTATAGTTTACAGTTGATCTTGTAGTAATTTGCTGATAGCTTATAGATTTCTTGCTTTTTTCTTGGTGGTTTCGGGGAAAAAGTGTACTTTTGCGACAAAGTTGAACTTTTAATTGAAAATAGGATGGAACAGACAGTTTTTAACCCTGCTCAGATGAAGATTCTGCAGATGATGGCATATATCAAGACTCCACAGGAATTGGATAATCTTGAAAATGTTCTCTCTCAATACTTTGCAAAGAAGGTGGATGAGGGGATCGATGAGTTGTGCGATAATGGAAGTATAACTCTTGATACCATCGAGAGTTGGGGTAATGAGCATTTACGCACTTCACGCAAATGAGAAAGATAGTTCTTGATACTAATTGCTTGTTGATGAGCCTTCCAAGGATAAGTCCTTATCGTAAGATTTGGGATGATTTCTTGAAAGGTAAATTGACCTTGTGCGTTACAAATGAAATTATCGAGGAGTATTTAGAAATCATAGAGCAGAAGACTAATGCTAATATTGCAAGTAATGTAGTGTCTGTGATTCTAAGTCAAAAGAATGTGGAATTCATAACACCTTATTATAAGTTGCATCTCATTCAAGCTGATGAGGACGACAACAAATTCGTTGATTGTGCTTTTACTGCTGGTGCAAGTTGTATAGTGAGTAATGATGCTCACTTTAAAATTCTCAATGATGTTGAATTTCCTCGGATTTTTGTTGTAAATATAAAAGATTTCGTGGAATTGTTATTGCGGAATCAAGGAAATAATTATCTTAATTAAATAGTTTAAGATGTCGTAACTATTGATTATTGCAAGTAGCAGAAGGAACTCATCTCGGTCTTCTTCAAGTCTTTACGACCCCTTCAGTTCCCCTTGTAGGGAACAGAAACCCTCAGGGGAGAAGAGGAAAACCGCCCTACAGTGTTGTGGATGCCCACCTGTCCCTCCCCTGGGGGAGGGTCCTTAACCCACTCCCAAGCCCTCCGGTGCTCGGAACCGCTACGCTCTAAGGTTGGCGGACCATCAGAGGTCTCGCCTGATTATTTGTGCGGTGTAAATCGCCTTGCTAAAGGGGATGTTGGTAGTTCTTCTGATATTTTGACTGCGTTGCAGCGGGATTTGAAATGGTTGGGATTGTAGAAGTTTGCTGGTGCGGTGATCTATGTGCTGCATGGGGTGTTTGGGTTGGAAGAGGATATGATGATTGCGCCGATGAATGAGAAAGAAGTTTCTTACTTGATGAAATTATTCGAGGTGGCAACTTCGGACTGTATGATGACAGACTTGGGGATAAGACAGGGGAAGGCAAGATGTACAGATACTTTTGTATGTCGCTAAGGAATATTAGATTCGTGAAGCATTATCTATGTGAGGCATTGTGTGAACCGCTGTTCAGAACGTGATTCTTCTTTTGGAATGTGTGGAGTAAGTAATATTGTAATAAAATTATGGGAAGAGTAAAAGCACTTATGATGGAAATGGAAGAGCATGGGTATGATTTTTTTGAAAGAGGAGAAAAATATGTATGTTCGCACCATTTTGAGGATAAATATCTGAATGACTATATAAAGAAGCATGGTGAAACTGGTGTATGTTCATATTGTGGACACAAAGAAACGGTCATTGACATGAGCGATTTGGCAGACCATATAGGAATGACAATATCGGTTTACTTTAATGATGTTGATTCTGAGTGCCTGCCTTTGGCGAGTACATATTTTGACGATGAAAAGGAGCAGATACCTGGTATAAAACGAGCAGGATGCTTTGCTGTTCCTGAGAATGCAGAGATATATGAAGACACTTCAGAAATGATGGAAGACTTGGGACTACATACGGATTGTGACAGTCTGAATGATGATATTGACCATCTTTTTGAAGATAATATGTGGATTAAGAAAAATCCTTTTGAGCTATGGTGGAACGAGGAAATGGAATTGCAGTGGAAAAGATTTGCCGATATGGTCAAACATTCAAGGCGATTTACGTTTTTGGCGATGCCTAAAGTAAGTGGTTCTGAAAATATTCTTGAAGAATTGAATGAGGTTATCCTGCATACTGATGATGTTCTTCATCAAATACCCATTGGTACAACATTGTATCGGACTCGTAGTCTCGATAAGGAACTTGACAACTCTTTCGGTTTTAAAGACATTACTTCTGCTCCTAATGCTTCTGCTGGTCAATGTCGTATGAGTCCTGCTGGCGTATCTATGTTTTACGGTGCGTTTGATAAGGAGACGGCTATATCCGAAAGTATAAAGTCGGCAGATGAGAAAGTCTTGGTCATTGGAGAGTTCAAAACAATACGAGAACTTACTGTGGTTGATTTGACTGCACTGCCAACAGATGTTTCAATATGGATGGACAAATGGGAAGGAATTGCCTTCCTGAAGTCATTCCATAAGGATATTACCCAACCTCTTTTGAAAGATGCAAAAGAGGCGATAGAATACGTACCGTCACAGATATTCACGGAATATTTGAGGTGGATGTTTACTGACAAACAAGGACGACATGTTGATGGCTTGATGTATAAGAGTTGTAAGACTAAAAAGGCAAATGTTGTCTTGTTTTGCAACAATGAAGAAAGTCGTGAATGGGTAAAGTTGGATAGTTTTTCTGGGGAAAAGTAAACAATGAAAAAAGCTATTATGAAATACAAGAAAAGTGAATTGGATATATTTCTTCAAGAGCGAATTAGAGAGAATAAAGAGAAACTTTGTCGTAATCTTGATGCAACGCTTCAATATGAACAAAATTGCTTAGAAGAAATAGTCAAAGGTATAAAACATTGTAAGAGCAATATTGAAGATTGCAATAAAGTATTGGAAAAAGCTTCCATTTCTAATATGGCTGTTTGGAGTGCCAAGAAAGAAGCTTTCAAAGATAATCTTGCTATTTGGAACACCTTAGGACATATCCAAATGGCGAGTATCGAGATGAAGAGATATACAAAAGTATTGTCTTCTGATAATGATGATTGGGCAAAACATGATGCTATCAAATCTGCCTATACTTCCATTTATGAGACTTCAAAGAAGTTAGTTGACAGCACTGGGAAGCTAATGAAATTCATTAACTATGAGTTCCCAAGTTATGACTTCTCTTCATTCAAAGAGGTTAGAAAAGAACTGACTAAGTTCAGAGAAGACAATAAAGATGCTCTTACGAACGTAAGAAACAAGATAGATGCCCATCGGGATGAGGATGTTTGTACGCAAATAAATACAACGGTAAACTTGCATTTAGCAGATGCAATCCAGTTAATTGTGGAATATGAACGCATCATTAATGAACTTGGTACTGTTGTAAATCCCATGAAACGATTGGGAATATTGCGATTGGAATCAGTTTTTGGAAAAACTAAGAACTAAATGGATTTGAAAACTTCTTTCAAATATTTGCTTAATAAAAAACTTGATAGTCATGATCCAAATTCTTATAATAATCTTATTTTTATGTATTTTAGCTGTTCTCTATCTGTCAAAGCCAAAATGGTTGGAAAAAAGAATGCCGTGGATATGGAAACATATAGGGGCGCCTATTTTCCGATATTATTTTGTAACAACTGTTAGGAAAATAACGATTATATATTTTTCCACTTTTGGTGCGATTGCTGCTGCCAACCCGATTTTAAAATTATGTTTTAAGATAAATTGGAATACTAAAAACGGAGATATTTGGGCAAGCCTTGATTGGGGGAATGATTGGATAGATATTACTTGCGTTATATTAGCATTACTACTTACTTTTGCTTATTGCATTTACATTCTGTATGAAAGGAAGAAATTACAAATCCCTTCTGATGAGGCCTTGACTGGTATTAAAAATATAGGAGAGTCAAACGGTAGGAAGCTTGAGGCTGCACTTAATAGATTGTCAAATACAAGTATTACAAAGTCGCTTATTCCTCAATTACAAGATTCTATAAAATCACTTCATATAAAGACTGCTGATAGCATATTGGAAAAATTGAAAGTGTTGGTCTTGCAAGAGAAATTTGTGGATTTTCCTCTATTGATGCAATTGGAATACAATATCGGAAGATGTATGCGGTATGCTGATGAGAAAAAAGCATTGGCTGCTTTTAATAATGCTTATCAGGCAATGGAGAAGGCGCAGTTGTTTGATCAGGATGTAGCCATAGCAAAAATATTTTGTTTGTGTAAAAATGGTGAGTATGATAAGACATTTGCAATTATTGAACAACTTAAAGAACGTAATTGCAATAGCATTTGGACAATAATTCCGAAGATTCTGTCATCGGAAAATCCTTTTGATACTTATGATAATCAACCTGTAGAATTGAAAGCCAATCAAGAATTACTTGCCAATCTTTTGTTATTAGATGAAGGTAAGCATTTTAATCCTGAAAAATTGGATTTTGAGAATTTTTTTCTTGTAGAATTGAAAGAACTTACCTTGGATAACATACCTCTTTGGGCTTTACATTTTAGTGTGTTACAGACTCGTTTTCTAAATGAATGGATGATTGGGCCCGAAGGAAAAAACAAGAAAGAGGTCAAAGTGTCTAAAGAATTATATGATGAAACAGAGAAGTATCTACGATTGCAGGCTAAGACAGAGCTTGGAAAGATATTTCCTGATATAGACTTTATTCATGCATGGGTAGCATATATTCATGACCATAGTCCTCTTTGGATAGATAAAATAAAAAGTTATTCTTACTCTCCTCAAAATAAGGATTTATATTTTATTGCAGTAGCTTCAATGCTTGTATCTGAAAATAAAATGAAAGAGGCAGTAGATTTTCTTGGGAATTCAGTGAAAGCAGTAAGTTTGAACATTTTAGGGTATAGATTAAAATTTGCATTTCAATTAGGGCAAACTGAAACAATTAAGGAAATCTTCTCCCTTGTAATATCGGCTAACGAACACATAGAAGATAATTTATTAGCAAATCTTCTATCTTGTATCCAGTATTATAATTCTGCTGTTTTTGATTTTGTTCCGAAACTCCATTTCGAGGATGACGTAAAGAAAAGATGCGTGGTTGCTGTAGCTTTATTCTTTGCTGAAAAAAATGTTGATATGGACTATCTGAATAAGCATATTAATGAAATCCCTAATATACTGAAGCCTTATATAGCCATGATTTTCGAGAAGTATGTTGGAGTAGATTCTGCGATTAATATCATAGAGCCTATTGTGGATTATCATTATTTCGACATTCGAGCTTTCATTTATTTTAATCTTTTACGTAAGGAACAACGCTATGGAACAAAATTATATGATTTTTGTGAAAAGATGAGGAAAAATGGAAGCCAAACAGAAGAAACTTTACTCTGTGAACTCCAGATGGCAGAAAAATTGGAAGATTTTGGCAAGGCTCTTGAAATAACCACGATGATGATGAATAACTCAAAACGAATAGGGGTGTTTGTAGAACATCATCTCATGGCTCTATATGAGAACAAAAAGAAGGATGATATTGCACAATTTTATCCTCATCTCAAAGAATATGTTTTTGACAATGTAAATTCTATCAAAAATATATTTAATGTCTATTTGTTGGTAGACATGTATATTGAGGCACTGGACTTTCTATATTCACAGGTAGAAGTTGGCATTTCTCAGGAACTTCGTGATTTCTATTATCAAGCGTCAATGAACAAGGAAATTGGCAACTTAGTACATAAGCAGTATGATGTTATTGAAACAGGAAGCTATGTAATGGTTGATATTGATGGGCAAAAAGACTATTTGGAAATCTTACTTTGTTCACAATATGACATTCTGATAGGGAAAAGACCAGGTGATAGTATTGATATTGAATTATTTAATCATTCGCAGCATGTAGAAGTGTTGGCGATATTTAATAAATACCACAAGCTCTATATGGAAATAATGAAAGAGATACATGAGCATAAAAGCAAATCTATACGTTCATTTACAATTGAAGATTTAGAAAGCGGCGATGGTATTTTGGCGAATTTGGGAAAATTGTCAGGCTCTGACGAGAACTATAAAAAAGCATGGAATGAAGCTGTTGAAGAATATAAAAATGGAGAAACTACATTATATGGACTAGTTGAGGAATCATCATTGGTGGCTAATTTGTATAATAAAATTTTTGGTGATTTTATAATATGTTCTTTGCCAAGAAATATCATTATGGCAAAGTTGCAGAACTCTAAAATTGATATTGCAAGTTTGCAGCCTGTGTTGGATTTTAGTGGCTTGATTCTTATGCAGGAATTATCTGTTAGATTTAATCTAAAATTCAAAAATAAATTTATACTTCCTAAGTCTATTGAAACTGCTATACAAAATACTCTGTCTGCAGAGAAGAAAGGAATTCCTTCTTTTATAGAACCAAAAGTATTAGCCAATTTGACAATAGAAACAAGTAATGGTAAACTTGAAGAATCACCATTTGTTTCTAAATTAAAATCATTATTAGAATGGGTAACGATAAATTGTTCTGTAGAGAGCAATAAAGAAATATTGAATCATGATACCAAAGATATTGTTAGTATTACACACCGAATGTTTTTAGATTCGACGATGCTTACACTAAATAAAAATAGGGTGTTAATTTCTGAGGATTGGGTTATGTCAATAATGACATATTGTCCCAACAACTTCTGCGCTATGTCTGTAACAAATTGGCTTGCTTTAACAAGAACAGATTCCCTACAAGAAATAGATGACTATATTTTCGGATTAAAATATTTAGGATGTGAAATAACAAGTGATCACATCTTTAAAATTCCATTTTTGGATGCGACAACAAAAAAGCAAGTTTTGCCAGTTTTAGTTGAAAATATTGAACGTTTCAAACCAGTTTCTGCAGTGGAAGAAGCGACAATAAGACTTATTGATGGTAGAATATTTACTCCAGACATTACGAATTTTGTATTAAGCATTTTTATTGCTTTGTTTAAAGATATGGAGTATGTTCAAGCAATTCGCTTAAAGGTACATCTTCTGAGAAGTCATAGTAATGAAATGTACAGACAGCTATTGGAAGATGCTTACAAAATTACACATCCATTGATTTTATAAGATATAGAGAATTGACATGAAACTATGAATACAAATACGGATTTTGACAAGATAGATAAGGTGCCTTGCTAAAGGCGGTAATAGTGGAAGCTGATTTTGTGGTAATTTGCTGATGAGTTGCAGAATTATTGCTTTGTAACTATTCGTTGAAAGCCGTATTGTGCGCCTAGATAAAGTTTCGTACCTTTGCACCGTGATTTTAAATTATTCAAATTATAGTACAAAGCAAGAAACAATTAAACTGTAAGCCAAAGTTCGCCGAGGTTGTAATTGGCGACAATGAGGCGAAGGAGATGCGTGAGTCTGCAAATGCTCGCAACCGTCGCAATCCTTATTTATGATAATTGCAGATTCTTATCTTTTTTCTTGGTGGTTTCAATAAAAAAGCGTAATTTGGGCGGCATCAAATGATTAAAGGCAAAAGTATGGAAGAGAATAGATATTGGAGTCAGTATCGTACTAAGACGGATGAAGAACTTGCAGCAGAATTGTCGCAGTTCACTTCTTGGGATGAAACGGAGCATCCTGATTTGTCGAAAGTTGATTATCGACAGTATAAGCACAAGAAGTCTCCAAGAACCATTAAAGCTGTATCAAAATGGCTGTAACTAGAGTTGGTGTATAAAAGAATAATTGGTTGGGGTACAATGCTGTCTCATTAGATTCCTAAAATCATTCTTCAATAGATTGATCTATGCAGTCTGGGAGGACAAACAAAAGGTATTATCTGGTAATGAATAAAGCCCTATGTGCATGACTACAATAAAGATATTTTTAGCCTCTTCTTGTGAGTTGGCTTATGAGCGAATGATTATCGGTGATAAAATTCGACAAGTCGATGACAAGTGGCGAGCAAAAGGTGTAAGGCTCCAGTTGATGGTATGGGAGGACTATCGACCAGAGTTTTTGGGAGTGAGAACTCAAACGGAGTATGACGAGTATCTTGTTAATGAAAGCCAAATCGTAATTGGGCTGTTCTAAAACAGATGCGGGAAATATACACAAGAGGAAATCGTGCTCGCCAAACGTAATAATTTTGAAAATCTACATGTGTTTACTCTTCCTGCTGATGATGGAGTAAACCTTGTAAGTGACTTCCTTACAAGGGACTCTATTGCGTCTATGAAATGTAGCGATATTGACCATGTATGCTCGGAAGTGATGAATGTTATAGAGGATTATATCGCTAAGAATGAATGTGACAATCTTATGTCGGCTAATTCATCTCTTTCCACAGATAAAATATATGCAACTATAGGTGCAGATGCTCCCAAACGATGTGTTGAATTTGGTAACATCGTACGCTCGGTGAATGATGCTCTTGAAGACGATAATATCTCCCGATGTATATTGATGGAAAAACATCAAAGGGAAATGATACCGCAATCTGACTATTATGTGGCATTGACTCATGAGCATTGTAACTTGGATGAAGAAGAGGAAATTGTAACTGCAATAAAGGCATCCGCTGGTGACAAGGGTAAGTTGCCTGTAGCTATTTATTTGGAGAAAGGAAATCTTCTCTTGAATACTTGTCAAAAAATAAACAATGCTTTAGGCACTTATGGCGTGTTCACCATTGAGTATGGTACCATGAATGATGTCAAAACAAATCTGTTTCTCTACCTCTATCGTAAGAGAAAGGGAAATATGATAGTCTTTGATGATAGTTCGGGATTTGCTTATTTTGAAGGTTGTGTCACTTTTGCAGGCTATATGATAGCGGCTGTCAAGAGCTTATTTCAACAAGATGTTGACTTGCTCAAACAATGTCAGAGATTGGACTGCGTGAGAACACAGCTTGAAAGTTTGATTCATAAGAAAGATGCAAAGAGTAGAAACGAGAAGGTTGTCTTGAATAACGAAATGGGCAACTTGTTGAAATATGTCAATGAAATTCTTACTCTAAGATTTGCTTCGTTACAAACAAGCAATATTGAGACGAATATAGACGTAAGCCAACCTTTGAACTTGGAATCAATAAACAATTCTATTGATATACAAGAAAAGACCCTGTCTATATTGCATAAGAAGAAAAAGCAGATATTCGACGATTGGCTATCCACTATAGGAGCACTCGTCGCTCGTTTGAATTATCTCGTGTCGGTCGGAAATATTCATGTGGGTGAAATAAAATCTGTCGCAAAATCGATTTACGAACTATTGCAGAAGATTATTGCCAAAGGAGTGATAATTTCTGATGAGCGTATGCAGGACATTATGCAGCTATTGCAAGCTACATACGACCAATATGGCGGAGACTATGATGAAGATGTATTCTTCCATATAGCTTTTAACTGGGCTGACAAACGTAATATCTCATCGAAATTTATAGAAACTTGTCGATTCAACTTTGCTAATGCCCTTATGCGCAATGAAGACCCTGCTGCACTGCAATTATACAAGACTGTTCTCGCCAATCTGAAACAGATTGATGACCATTCGATTTCAAGTCATAGGTTTATCATCAAGGTATATACGAGCATTGCACATGGGTTCATAGATTTGGAGAGAAATAAAGATGCATGGGATGTGATACTGCAGATGGGACATGACATAAAAGAATGGAATGACCCAATGAAGGTACGTCTGTTGCAAAGCTCCGATTTTTATGCAGCAATGTTACGAGCCATTCCTGAACGTTGGGATGACGGGATGCAGGATGTCATTTCTCATGCAGTGTTTATATTTAATCAATGCAGAGATCATTTGACGATAACACCCAAGGATTATCATTATGTTTACTGTTTTTGCTATCTACCGAATTGCATATCGGCTTTTATCATTGACAGAATGGAATACATGAATGAATCAATGAAAGAAACTCTTTTGCCGCTTGCTTTCGAACTATTGGAGAAACTTTTGCATTACGCCGAAACTATAGAAGGCTACAATCCTATTGAAGGAATGAAAAGTGCTTCGCAAGGTTATCACAATAGAGGCTTTTTGTTTTATAAATTGATGAGATGGAATGATGCTATCTCAGACTATCAGAAGGCTTTGGATGCTCGTCGATTTATCTATGAGCATGGGCCTCATAACGAAAAAGAAAACAAACGAGTTATCGGTGAGACTCTTGTTAATATTGGTGCTGCGCAATTGGAATGGTGCAGAGAGAACCACACTATAGAAGGGCATAATCCAATAGACACGGCAAAGGAAGCTTTGAGCATTTATGAGAGTTTATATAACAAAGACTATCCACTTTCTGAGGTGGACATCAATAAGGCAAAACAACTGATTGCCACTTCCTATTATTATATTGGTAACTCCGAACAAAAGCAGTTGGGGTTGGAAATAATGAAAGAAATATATGCATGGATTATTGATCACAAAGAAAACTCTTATATGTCGAGTTTTCTGGATAACACCGTGAGTATTTTGAAAATGGAGAATTTGATATAATATGATGATGTTTAGACTTAAAGGTTTAAATGAATTCTCGGATGAGGACAATAAGGCTATCATTGATGCCATCAATGCTGTCAACCCTGATCTGCTCTGGATTGGTATAACTGCACCAAAGCAGGAGAAGTGGACGTACTCTCATTGGAATGAGTTGAACATCCATTGTCACGTAGGTGTCATCGGTGCTGTCTTCGACTTTTTCGCCGGTACCGTGGAGCGTGCACCTATCTGGTGGCAGGAGCACGGTCTGGAATGTAAACCACCAATACAGCATAAGGTGGGTTGAATGAAAAATATTATCTTTGCAACCGTTTTAAAATTCACATGAAATGGAAAGCAAAGAATATTTTGAAAAGGTGATGCAGGACTATAACCAGAACCGAAAGGGACGTAGCCTGCGTAAGTATTGCAAAGATGAAGCTGTCGATTATGACTGGCTCATCCAGTACAAGAAGAACTATCCTTTACAGGAGAAACAGCAGGAGCCATTGCAAGATGCTTTCATACCTATTGCTATAAAGGATGAAACTCCTAAGCCAACAACATGGCAAGTGGTGGTCGAGTTGATTAACCGTAGAGTGTTCCAACGCAACAGTAAGAAAAGTTTGGTAGGATGATTTCCACTATAATTATTGATGAGCCTTCTAAAAAATATCATGACACTCAAATGGTATCGGTAAAAAATGTGGTTACAGGCGTCGCCTACTACGAGAGCTGGAGACACCTGCGGTAATGACATCTTATAGTTCGTTGTCTAAGATTTCCATCATTTCTGCTGCTGTAATTACCTGCGGTTCTTTTGGAAAATGTTTGAGGTTGCCGGTAACTAAGAAGGAATCTTCCTTGCTTAGGCAGACTTCATAGAAGACTCGGTCATCCTCATCTGGCATTTCGCCATCATAGGGAAAACGGGAAGAATCAATTATGTTTGTATCAATGACTGCTTATATCATTGCGTTCTTTTCTTAATCGTCTGACTTCTCTGATTTCTTCATTGATCTCATCGAGGGTGAGTACTGGCGTTTCGCCTCTATCGGCTTTAGCTCTAAGTTCTTTGAACGCTGCCTTTGCTTTTGCAGTCACCTCGTCTTCTTCCTTAACCTGGATAGAGAAAGGAATGCTCTTACTGCGAATTACTGCCTTTACAAAGATGTTGATGGCGGTATTCGCACTCATACCGAACTGTTCGCAGAGTTTATCAAACTGTGCTTTCTGCTGGTTGTCCATACGGACTGTCATTGCTGTCTGTGCCATAAGCCTAAAATGTTTATATGATAATCATTCTGATTGCAAATATACATCATTATGACGTAAAATGGTGCAGAATGGCTCGTAATTTAATAAAGATTAAACTTTAGGATGTAACCGCCCTCAGTGCTTTTTTCTAAAATCATCCCGTCCTTCTTTACCATTAAAGAAGGCTCCACCTCTCTTCTCGGTCTTCTCCCCTCAGGGAAGAAGAGGAAAACCGCCCTCCGGTGCTCGGAACCGCTTCGCTCTAAGGTTGGCGGACCAATCAAAGGTCTCGCCATGTTTTGCGGGATGGGACCGCATGGGAATAGAGTTTATAGTTTACAGTTAATAGTTTATAGTTTACGGTTGATTTCGTGGTAATTTGCTGATAACTTGCAGATTTCTTGTTAATTTCTTGGTGGTTTCGAGAAAAAAACGTAACTTTGGCGGCAAGTTATATAAACTAAATAACTAAAGTTTCGCAAGTGAATAAATATCAACTTGCTTGTTTATAAATATACATAT